>Ga0207706_10000028_pt1 | contig 149092 bp, 166 predicted proteins | sample KBSC53metaG_FD_184318 | JGI IMG/M metagenome (GOLD analysis project Ga0207706, IMG submission 184318) | Corn rhizosphere microbial communities from Kellogg Biological Station, Michigan, USA - KBS C5-3 metaG (SPAdes) (version 2) | ecosystem: Host-associated > Plants > Roots > Rhizosphere >...
GGCTGCCTAGATGCGCGGGCCAAGTCGGGGCGTAGCGCAGCCTGGTAGCGCATCACACTGGGGGTGTGGAGGTCGCTGGTTCGAATCCAGTCGCCCCGACCATCAATCTTCACTCGGAAAGTCAGCTTGTCCCCAATGTCCCAACCGATCCTGATGAGCATGGTCCAGGCAGCGCCCGCCGGAGGCCCGAGCGGAAGCGCGGGACTGCTGATCGGAATTGCCCCATGGCTGCTGATCTTCGTCATTTTCTATCTCTTGATGATTCGTCCGCAGCAGCAGCGCGTGAAGCAGCATCAAGCCGCAATCGCGGCGGTGAAGAAGGGGGACGAGGTCGTCACCGGAGGCGGTATCCGTGGTCGGGTGAGCAAGGTCAGCGATGACGAGGTGGAGGTCGAGATTGCCCAGGGCGTCAGGGTGCGGGTGATCAAGTCGACGATCAGCCATGTACTGACGCCCAATGCGAAGCCGGCGAACGACTGATGCTCGAATTTCCCCGCTGGAAGATCTGGCTGATCGGGATCGTCGTTGCCATTGGCGCCCTCCTCTCCATTCCGAGTCTGATCGCCGCGACTCCGCTGGCCGGCAGCTGGCCCAAGTGGATGCCGCAATACAAAATCAACCTCGGCCTCGATCTGGCCGGCGGCAGCCACCTGCTCCTCGAGGCCGATTCCGGCGACATGCAGAAGCAGCGGCTCCAGTCGATGGAGGATTCGGTCGCAACCGAGCTCCGGCGCGATCCGCGGATCGACATCGGCGACATCTCGACGGCCGGTGGTCGCCTCTCCTTCCTCGTTCGCGACCCGAGCCAGGTCGATGCGGCGGTCGAGCGGCTGCGCACGCTGACGAAGCCGGTCGCACTGACCGGCAATCGTGACTGGGATGTCCAGGTCGTCGACTCGACGCGAGTCGTTCTGATTCCGACTCAGACCGGCACCATCGGTGCGATGAAGGACGCGATGAGCGTCGCTCGCGACGTGGTTCGCCGCCGAATCGATCCGGGCGGAACGAAAGAAATCACCGTCGTCACCGAGGGAAACAATCGCATCCTCGTCGAGGTGCCGGGCGTTGAGAATCCGGATGAGTTGAAGAAGCTGATCGGGCAGACCGCGCGGCTTGAGTTCAAGCTCGTGGACCTTTCGGCGAACCCGCAAGACGTGGCGCAGGGCCACGCACCGGCGGGGAGCGAGGTGCTGCCAATGGCCGACGGCACCAGCAACATCGCCGTCAAGCGCCGAGTCATGGTCTCCGGGGACCAGCTGACCGACGCCAAGCAGAGCTTCGATCAGGATGGTCGGCCGGACATCGACATCACCTTCAACACCGCCGGCGCCCGTCGCTTTGGCCGTGTGACCCAGGAAAACGTCGGCAAGCCTTTCGCCATCATCCTCGACGACAAGGTGCTGTCAGCGCCGAACATCAATGAGCCGATCCTTGGCGGACGGGCGCAGATTTCCGGCAACTTCACGGTTCAGACGGCTCACGACCTCGCCGTCAGCCTTTCTTCGGGCAAGCTGCCGGTAAAGCTCAACGTGATCGAAGAGCGAAGCATCGGCCCGGACCTCGGCACGGATTCGATCCACAAGGGCGCTCTGGCCAGCATCGTTTCCGTCGCGGCTGTCGTCATCTTCATGCTGGTGACCTACGGCCGCTTCGGATTCTACGCGAATATCGCGTTGGTCGTGAACGCCTTCCTCATCCTCGGCATCATGGCGATGTTCAACGCCACCCTGACCTTGCCCGGGATCGCCGGCTTCATCCTCACCATCGGCGCCGCGGTCGACGCCAACGTGCTTATCAACGAGCGAATACGCGAAGAGATACGACGCGGGAGAAGGCTGCTCGATGCCGTCGAAACCGGTTACCGCGAAGCCATGCGCGCAATCTTCGACGCCAATGTGACCCACGTCATCTCGGCCTCGATCATGGCCTATTTCGGTTCCGGCCCGGTGCGCGGCTTCGCTGTCGTGCTGCTGATCGGCGTCGTCACCTCGGTGTTCACCGCCGTCTATTTCACCCGCATGCTGGTCGCGCTGTGGCTCCGCCGCACCCGTCCTCGCGCGCTGCATATCTAAGGGTCACGCCCGGTGAAGCTTCTCAAGCTTGTTCCCGAGAATACCAATCTCGACTTCATGCGGTGGCGCAATGTCGCGCTTATCCTTTCGCTGATCGCGACCGTCACCTCGATCTCCTACACCGTCTACCGCGGGCTAAACCTCGGGGTCGACTTCGTCGGCGGCCAGCTCATCCGGGTCAGCTTCCAGCAGCCGATCAACGTCGAGCAGCTGCGCGCCAAAGTCGATTCGCTGCACCTCGGCGAGGCCAGCATCTCCGAGTTCGGAGGGCCGAAGACCTTCCAGATCCGGCTTCCCAAGCCGCCCGGAAGTGCCGCCGCGGCCAACAGCGTCGCGACGCGCGTCAAGATCGAGGTGGAGAGGGATTATCCCGGAGCCAAGATCGAATCGGTCGACACCGTTTCGGGCAAGGTCAGTGAGGAGTTGGCTGACAACAGCGCAATCGCCATCGCGCTCGCGATGCTTGGGATCGCGCTCTACATCTGGTTCCGCTTCGAATGGCAGTTCGGGGTGGGGGCGCTCCTGACCCTTGCCCACGATATCGCGATGACGCTCGGCTTTTTCGCCTTCACCCGCCTCCAGGTCGATCTCAACGTCGTTGCCGCCTTCCTCACCATCGTCGGCTATTCGCTGAACGACACCGTCGTTATCTATGATCGTATCCGCGAGGACCTTCGCAAGTACCGGAAGATGGCCATCCTATCGCTCATCAACCTGTCGCTGAACGAAACCCTGGCGCGGACCGTCGTTACCTCGCTGACGGTTCTCATCGCGCTAGGCGTGCTGATGCTGATCGGTCCCGAGGTGATCTTCGGCCTCGCCATCGCCATCTTCCTCGGCGTTCTGATCGGCACTTATTCGTCGATCTACATTTCCGCTCCCGTGCTCATCTGGCTCGGGGTCAAGCCCGACAGCTTCCTCAAGACCGACGAAAAGGAAGCTGCCGAGGCTGAAACCGCCTGACATTCCGTTCAGCTGCGGCCAAGCTTCGCCGGGCCAATGCCATGCTTGGCCTCCTTGGGGGGCGACGCTAATGAGGTTTTCATGCTCAAAGTTTCACGTCTCTCGGCTTTGCTCCTCGCCTGCGCCTGCGTGGCCCCGCTTGCCGGCTGCGCTACGGGAAAGGGGAAGGGCGGTGACACCGCCTATGTCGCGAGGGACGTAAGCTCTCTTTACGGCGCCGCGCAGCGAACGATGCAGAGCGGCGACTATGAGCAGGCCGCCAAGCTGTTCGATGAGGTCGAGCGCCAGCACCCCTATTCGAGCTGGGCGCGCCACGCCCAGGTGATGAGCGCGTTCAATTACTATCTCGCGCAGAAGTTCAACGACGCGATCAGCTCGGCCCAGCGCTTCCTGACCATCCATCCCGGAAGCGACGAGGCGCCCTACGCGGAATATATCGTCGCGATGAGCTACTATCAGCAGATTGCGGACGTTACTCGCGATCAGACCGTGACTCAGCAATCGTCGGATGCGTTCAACGAGCTGATCCGCCGTTATCCGGACAGCCGGTACGCTGGCGATGCCAGGCTCAAGCTCGATCTCATCAAGGACCATCTCGCAGGCAAGGAGATGGAGACCGGCCGTTTCTACCAGCGCTCCGGCCAGTGGCTTGCCGCCACCTATCGCTTCCGCACCGTCGTCGACCAGTACGAAACCACCAGCCATACGCCCGAAGCGCTCGAGCGGCTGGTCGAATGCTATCTGGCGCTCGGGATCCCGGACGAGGCGTGGAAGGCTTCTGCTGTCCTCGGACGCAATTATGCTGGGACATACTGGTACCGACAGTCGCTGCGACTGCTTCACTCGGAGCAGCGCCACACCGGAATGTGGACGGCGTCGGCGCCCAAGCCCGGCGACGTTGCGTCTGAGCCAGCCAAGGCCTCGAAGCCCGCTCGCCAAGGTCCGAAGGCAAACAGCTACCCGCAGGGCGGCAAGCCCAACGGCCAGTGATCTGAAGCATGTGCAGGCGAAGCGGGTCAGCTGAGCCTGGTTCGTTAAGGGGCGGCGCGTGCTGAGGCAGCTTGCGATCCGCAATATCGTGCTCATCGAACATATCGAGCTCGAATTCGAGGCCGGGCTCGGGGTGCTCACTGGCGAGACGGGTGCGGGAAAGTCGATCCTTCTCGATGCCCTCGGACTTGCGCTCGGAGCGCGGTCTGACGCCGGACTCGTCCGCGCGGGCGAAGAGTCCGGGTCGGTGTCCGCGGAAATCGAGCTTCCGCACGATCACGCCGTAAATCGGCTACTCGGCGAGCAGGGGGTCGAAGTCGAAAGCGGCGAGCCGCTGATCGTTCGCCGGTCGCTCAAAAGCGATGGCGGCAGCCGCGCATTCCTTGGCGGTTCGAGCGTTCCTGCAGGGTTGCTCCGCGACGTCGGAGCGCTGGCCGTCGAGATCCACGGGCAGCATGACGATCGGGGATTGCTCAACCCCAAAGGCCACCGGGCGCTGCTCGATGCCTTCGGCCGACTCGATCTGGCAGATGTCGAGAGTGCGTGGAGCGACGTCGCACGGATCGAGGCGGAGCTGGCGCGGGCTCGCGCCGAGCTCGCCGCTGCCGAGCGTGACCGCGACTTCCTCGCCCATGCTTCCGCCGAGATTGAGGCGCTCGCGCCCGAGGCGGGCGAAGAGACCCGGCTTGCCGAGGAGCGCGCGGCAATGCAGGCCGGGATGAAGGCGGGCGAATCCTTGACCGGCCTCGACGATCTGCTCGGCGGCGCCGAGGGAGCATTGTCGCTGCTTCGACAGGCCGCGCGGCGGATCGAGCGCGGAGCGGCCGACCATCCACTCCTGGCAGAAGCCCTCGCTGCGCTCGACCGCGCGCTCATCGAAGCGAGTGAGGCGGAGGACCGGATCACCCGCGCGGCCGATGCGCTTGCGTTCGATCCGACGCGGCTGGACCTTGTCGAATCGCGCCTGTTCGACATTCGCGGCCTTGCCCGCAAGCACCGCGTCGAACCGGATTCGCTCGCTGCGCTAGGCGAGCAGATGGGCGCGCAGCTCGCGGCAATCGAAGCGGGCACCGAGCATATTGACGAACTCGACCGTCAGCTCCTCGCTGCCCGCAAGCACTTTTCCGTGGCTGCTGCGGCGCTCAGCACGGCGCGGCACGACGCGGCGGCGCGACTCGATCGGGCGGTCGCAGCGGAACTCGCGCCGCTGAAGCTCGACGCTGCGCGCTTTCGAACGGGGATCGCCGCCGCCGAAGCCGGGCCGTCCGGCACCGACCGCGTCGAGTTCGAGGTCTCAACGAATCCTGGCGCTCCGTTCGGGCCGCTGACCCGGATCGCCTCGGGCGGCGAGCTGTCGCGTTTCATCCTCGCGCTCAAGGTCGCGCTCGCAGAAGCCGGGACCGCGGCGACGATGATCTTCGACGAGGTCGACCGGGGCGTCGGCGGTGCGGTCGCAAGCGCGATCGGCGAGCGACTGGCCCGGCTCGCGCTGAAATCGCAGGTTCTGGTCGTCACCCACTCGCCGCAAGTCGCGGCTCGAGCGTCGCACCATTACCGCATCGAGAAGAGCCACGGTGAGGGCGGCACCCGCACGACGGTCCGCAAGCTCTCCGCCGAAGAGCGGCGGGAGGAGATCGCGCGCATGCTTTCCGGCGCGTCGATCACCGAGGAGGCGAGGGCGCAGGCTTCGCGTCTGCTGGACGCAGCATGACGGCCTATGTCGCGCTGCTCCGTGGCGTGAACCTCGTCGGGAAGAGCACGCTGAAGATGTCCGACCTCAAGGCGATCGCGGATGAGCTGAAACTGGAGAAGGCGCGAACCTATATCGCCAGCGGCAACCTCCTGTTCCTGAGCGACCGGAAGGAAGAGCCGCTGAGGTGCGCTTTGCAGGCAGCGCTTCAGGCGCACATGGCCAAAAGCGTGGGAGTGATGCTGCGCACGGCCACCGAGATGGGCGGCGTGTTGAAAGACAACCCCTTCACCGACAAGCCCGCGAACCAGGTGCAGGCCTTCTTCATGAACGAGCCACCGCCGACGAATCTCCTCGAAACCGTCCGCAACCAGGCCGACGACGAGCGGATCGCGATCGGCGCTCGCGAGGTCTTTGTCGCGTACGGCGAAAAGGGTATCGGGCGCTCCAGGCTCAAGATCCCGGCGGCCGACGCCGGGACTGCGCGCAACATGAACACGGTCGCGAAGCTGGCCGAACTTGCAAGGGAGATGTCATGAGCAAGGAACGCCCAGTTACCCACGAGTTCGAAGGCGAGAATCTGGAAAGCGCGTTCATTGGCCGCCGCGACGGGCAATCGCGCCCCACCGTGATCCTGATCCCGACCGTGATGGGCGTCTCCGACCTCGAGAAGAAGTTCGGGCGGCAACTCGTCGAGCTTGGCTACAGCGCGTTTGTCGCTGACCTATTCGGCAAGCAATTCCACGGCGCGCCGCGCGATGTCTGCTTCGGCGAGATGACCCGTTTGAGAAGCGACCGCGCCGCGCTTCGCCGCAGGCTCCAGCACGTGCTCGAAGTCGCACGCATGCAGGACGAAGTGCAGAACGACAAGATCGTCGTCGCGGGCTATTGCTTTGGCGGCCAGTGCGCGCTCGACCTCGCACGAAGCGGCGCCGATATCGCTGCGGCAGCAAGCTTCCACGGCCTGTTCGATCCGCCAGGCCTCCCCCCGCAGAAGATCAGCGCCAAGGTCGTCGCCTATCATGGCTGGGACGACCCGATGGTGCCCCCGGAGAAGGTCGTCGCGCTCGGGCAGGAACTGACCGAGGCTGAATGCGACTGGCAAATCCACGCCTACGGCCACGTCGGTCACGGCTTCACCAACCCCCACGCCAGCGAGCTCGGGATAGACGGTGTCGCCTACAATGAGCTCGCCGCCGAGCGGTCGTGGACGAGCTTCGTCAACCTGCTCGAGGAATTGTTCGGCGGTGGCCACTGAGCTTACCGACGCCGAGGCTGCCAACCGCCTGATGCGGCTGGCGAGGGAGATCGCCCGGCACGACAAGCTCTATCACGACCGGGACGCGCCGGAGATTTCCGACGCGGACTATGACGCGCTGGTACGCGAGAACCGCGAGCTGGAAGGGCGCTTCCCGCAACTGATTCGGGCGGATTCGCCCTCAAAGCGATTGGGCGCCGCGCCGACGAGCGGGCTTGCGAAAGTTACGCACGCCCGGCCGATGCTCAGCCTGGAAAATGCCTTTTCCGCGGCGGAGGTTGAGGAGTTCGTCGCGCGCGTGAAGCGCTTCCTGGCGCTGCCGGCGGACGCATTCGTGGCGATGACCGCGGAGCCGAAGATCGACGGGCTCTCCTGCTCGCTACGCTACGAAAAGGGTGAGCTGGTGCTCGCCGCGACGCGTGGCGACGGCACCGTCGGCGAGGACGTCACCGCCAATGTTCGCACAATTTCCGAGATCCCGCAGCGCATCGCGAATGCGCCCGAAATCCTGGAAGTGCGCGGCGAAGTGTACATGTCGAAGACCGATTTCGAAGCGCTCAACGAGCGGCAGGAAGCGACCGGCGGCAAAGTCTTCGCCAACCCGCGCAACTCGGCCGCCGGTTCGCTGCGGCAGAAAGACCGGAGCATTACCGCCGCGCGGCCGCTGCGCTTCCTCGCGCACGGCTGGGGCGAGCTCAGCGAAGCGCTTGCCGACACCCAATATGAAGCGATGAGGCGGATCGAAACTCTCGGCATTCCCGTCACCGACCTGCTCGTCCGCTGCAACAGCGGCGAGGAAATGCTCGCCCACTATCGCGCGATCGAGAAGGCGCGCGCCGACCTTCCATTCGACATCGACGGCGTCGTCTACAAGGTCGACCGGCTCGATTATCAGCAGCGCCTCGGTTTCGTCGCCCGCGCTCCGCGCTGGGGACTTGCGCACAAATTCCCCGCCGAGAAGGCCGAGACTACATTGGAAGCGATCGACATCCAGGTCGGCCGTACCGGTAAGCTGACGCCGGTCGGCAGGCTCACGCCCGTTGGCGTCGGCGGCGTGATCGTCGCCAATGTCACGCTCCACAACCGCGACGAGATCCAGCGGCTGGGCCTGCGCATCGGCGACCGCGTGCGCATCCAGCGTGCCGGCGACGTGATCCCGCAAGTCGTCGAGAACCTGACTCGCGACGAGCCCCGAGCCGCCTACCACTTTCCCGATCGCTGTCCCGAATGCGGGAGCGACGCCGTGAGCGAGGAAGGCGAAGTCGATGTCCGCTGCACCGGCGGCCTCATCTGTCCGGCGCAGCGGTTCGAGCGCCTCCGCCATTTTGTCAGCAGGGGCTCGCTCGACATCGAAGGCCTCGGCGAGAAGAGCATCGCCGAATTCATCGATCTCGGTTGGCTCACCTCGCCCGCCGACATCTTCCGCCTCCGCGGCCACCGCTCCGAGCTGCTCGGCCGCGAGGGCTGGAAGGAGAAGTCTGTCGACAATCTCTTCGCGGCGATCGAGGCCAAGCGACAGCCCGATGGGCCACGCTTCCTCTTCGGCCTCGGCATTCGCCACGTCGGGATCGTCACCGCGAGGGACCTTCTCAAATGCTTCGGCACGATCGAGGAACTGCGCCGCGTCGCACTGTCCGAAGGCGGCGAGGCAGAGCTGTCGTCGGTGCAGGGCGTCGGCCCCGTCGTCGCCGAGGCTTTGGTCGATTTCTTCCACGAGGCGCACAATCGCGATGCGCTCGACGACCTCCTGTCCGAAGTCTCGCCCAAGCCGTTTGTCAGCGATGCGAAGCCGACCGAATGGAGCGGGAAGACCATCGTCTTCACCGGCAGCCTCGAAACGATGAGCCGTGACGAAGCCAAGGCGCAGGCCGAGCGCCTCGGCGCCCGCGCCGCCGGCTCCGTCAGCGCGAAGACCGACCTTGTCGTGGCTGGTCCGGGAGCGGGCTCGAAGCTCAAGAAAGCCGAGGAGCTCGGAATCCGAGTAATCGGCGAAGCAGAATGGGCGAAGATCGTCGCGGAGGCGTGAGCGCTAATGGCAACTTTGGGTGGAAAGCTGTCATTAGCTTGGACGGGAATTGTGGCGCTCAGGCCGCCTCTCCCGGGTCGCATTGCTCTGCCACCTCCGCAGGCGTAGGTCCGCCATGCCCTGTTGCGTTCGCGTTTCGGCATGAACTGTTCGGCGTCGGCGACGCCGCACTAGGGGAGAACATCATGGACATCATCGCACGGGTTGCGCTCGCGGCCGGCCTTGTCGCATTCACGGTCACGGCGAACGCCGCAGCTACTCGGCCGGATCCGGTGAAAGTCGACTCCAAGCATTACAAGGTCGTGTTCGAAAATTCCGAGGTCCGCGTGCTTCACATCCATTACGGACCACATGAGACGAGCGTCATGCACTGGCATCCGGATGGCGTCGTAACCTACTTGTCGGACGGCCACACCAAGTTCCTGCTGCCGAACGGCAAAACGATCGAGGCGAACGGCAAGGCCGGCACGTCGACCTGGGCGCCGGCCGGCGCGCACAAGCCGACGAACGTCGGCGACAAGCCGATGGACGCGGTCCTCGTCGAGCTCAAAGGGCACGGAGGGAAATAACGACGGAAAGGGCGTGCGTTCAAGCGCACGCCCGCCGCATTTCAGTCGAAAGCTGACGCGGCGCTAATGTCGCATTTGGGTGGAAAGCAGACGCGAGCAGCTACTTCTTATGCGAGGGCGTCTGCCAAGCAACTACCGACCAATGCGCACGCCAGACGCCATCCGGGTCGTGTCTGAACCCGGCAACGTAGTTGCCCGTGTGGGTAAAGGGAACGCCATCGCGCAGGCTGTCCTCAGCATAGGTGCCTCGGTACACCGCCATGTCCCCGGCCTCTGCGACATCGACCGTCTCGTCGATCAGAGTGAGATGCCAGCTGGGCGAATATTTGAATGTCATCGACAGGCCTTCATGATCCGCTTTGGCGCCAATCGATGGCGGGCGACCGCTTTCCATCGAGACGAGGTCGGGCGCGTCGTATTTCGTGGCTTTGTCGATGTCCTTGGTATTGATGCCAGCGACAACCTCGCCGACCTCAGCCTTTATTTGCGAAGCTATCACTGACTTCGATGGTGTCTGATCCGGTGAGGAATAGACCGGCGTGCACCACAAAACGGTCACTAAGGTCGCTGAGCCAAACTGCCTGAGCATGGTCCGCACTCTGTTCGCAATGTCCGTCCGGCAGCTTGGTTCAACGCGTCAGCTTGGACAAGTTACATCCGAACGAATGTCTGCAATGGGTCGAAAGCGGACATTAGGACGGGCTGACCGGAATCGGTGCGTCGGGCCTTTCAACTGTTGGCGTTGCTCGCAATCCTAGCACCCCGAAGGGCTGCCGCCTCGGCACTTCGCAGTCGCGATAAGGCTTCCTGCTGACCCGGTTGCGCTTCCACCCAAAGTTGCCATTCCGAGTGTCAGCTTTCGACCCATTCCTGCCATTGGCGCAGCCACAAATCAGGCGCACTCTACAGCCTGGCCAACGGCCTGCAGCAGCTCATCGATTCCAAACGGCTTGCGCAAGAGCTGCGCACCTTTTCCGACTTCCCGCTCGATGAGGTCGGTATCAGAGTAGCCGCTAGCGAGCACAACGGGCAGGCCCGGGTATAGTCCGCGCGCCTGCCTTGCGACCTCGGCTCCGTTCATCCCCGGCATGGCGAAGTCAACAACGAGTACGTCGGGCCTTTTGGCGCGCAGCGTTTCGAGGCCAGACGGACCGTCAGCAACGGCGATCACGTCGTAGCCGAGTACGTTTAATGCGCTCGAAACAACGCCCCGCAAATCCTCGTCATCATCGACGAGGAGTACGCGAGCGGTTCCCTTGAGCACGGCTTCGGCGGCGCTGCGGTCGGCGAGACGCTTGCATATTGCCCGGTCAGTACGCGGAAAGAACACACTTACGGTCGTGCCGCCGCCCACTTCGCTTTGGATGCGAATAGTGCCTCCGGCTTGGCGAGTGCTTCCATATACTTGCGCAAGACCGAGTCCCGTACCCTTGCCTACTGGCTTCGTCGTGAAGAACGGCTCAATCGCGCGCCGCAGCGTATCCTTGTCCATTCCGGTGCCGGTATCGCGCACGGTAAGCTCGACATACTGGCCCGGCTTCAACTCCGGGTCGCCTTCGACCTGTCGGACCGCCGTGCCGATGAACAGCCTGCCGCCATCCGGCATGGCATCACGAGCATTGAGCGCGAGGTTGAGCACGGTCATTTCGACCTGTGTGGCATCGGCTAGCACCGGCACGGGAGCAGGATTGAGGCCAAACTCGATCTCGATCAGCGGTCCGACCGTTCGAACAACGAAGTCTTCGATCCTCTCGATAACGTCACAAACGAGCAATGGCGTGAGCTCGATGCGCTGGGTTCGGGAGAAAGCAAGAAGCTGGCCCGTAAGTTTGCCGCCCCGTTGCGCCGCCTGCATCCCCGCTTCAGCGAAACTGCGGATTCGTGGGTCGCCGCTTACTCGTCGGAGAATCATGTCGAATGCGGCAACGACGGCCCCAAGCACGTTGTTGAAATCGTGCGCAAGTCCCGAAACGAGTTGGCCGACGGCCTCCATCTTCTGGCTTTGCCGAAGGGAGTCTTCGGCCTCCTTGAGGCGCGCTTGGTCGCGAAGCCGGTCCGTAACATCGTACACGAACTGATACGCGGCGATGACCTCGCCCCGTCCGTCACGAAGCGCATTATACTTCATTTCATAATAGCGACGATCCAGAGCCGGATCACCGAATGCGTCGATTTCGGTGAACGCCTCTCCGGTAAGAGCTCGCGACCAGACGCGCTTCACCGCCTCGTGATGCTCAGGCCTATCCTTGAGCAGGTCGAGCATGTTGTCGCCCACTTTTGGCCGCACACCGAAGATGCGTTCGAACTCGTTCGCTGAGGCCTTGTTGATTGCCAGGAAGTTGAAGTCGGGATCGGCCATCTGCACGAAGGCGTCCGTGCCCTCGACGATGTCCGCATACACTTTCTTTTCGGCCAGAGCCTCGGCAACGCGTTGCTCGAGTGTCCGGTTCTCCTCGGCTATGCGGCGTTGTGCGATGACCTTTTCGGTCGTTTCCGCGACTGCGCAGAACATTCCGGCGATCTGACCGTCGTCACCGCGCACGGGGGAGTAAGAGAAGGTGAACCAGGTCTGTTCGTCAAAGCCGCTGCGGTTCATGATGAGCGGCAGATCTTCGAGCCAGGTCGCCTCGCCCTGCAAAGCCCGATGAGCAAGCGGCCCTACGTCTGGCCAGATCTCTTTCCAAATGTCTTCGAAACGGCTGCCCATCGCCTTCGGGTGCTTGGCACCCAAGATGACGGCGTAAGCATCGTTGTAGAGGAAGCCCAGTTCCGGGCCCCAGGCGACAAACATGGGAAATTTAGACCCGAGCAAAAGGCCGACGACCGAGCGCAATGATTGCGGCCATTCGGAAGGGTGGCCGAGGGGCGATTGCGACCAATCCAAAGACCGCATCAAGGCGCCTGCCTGGCCGCCGTCGGACAGGAACGCCGGGATGTCGGCTGTTGGGGAAAAGCGCTGATCGAGCAATTTAGGCCTCTAGTCTTCCGGCCTCGTTAGATGGCGATCCTCTCGACCTTGATCCTAGAGGCGCACCTTGAACGCGCAAGCTGATTCAGCGCGTTATCACGCCAGCGAGGTGGCTTTACCAACCTTCAAAGCCATAGCGATTCAAGTCGGCGGAGAGCTATCCGAACCGCGACATAAGCTTGCGATTTCCCGCCAATCCTAATGGCAGCTTTCCACGCAAAGCTGACCTTCTAAGTTTACCCGTCGAAAACTGTCTCACGCGTTCCCGGCATGCCAGAACGCAGGCTCGCCGGCGTAACGACGACGATGCTTCCTGGCCTCAACGTACTGTGGACGGCCTGGCGGAACCCAGTCGGAGCATCGAAATGCTCGGACTCATCCGGCTTCGTCACCGTTCCCTTCCCGAACTCGGAAAAGTGCAGCTTCACCCAATGCTGGCCCGACTTGTCCCAGGATTCGAGGACATAAGCTTCCGCCCCGGCAACATTACCGTGGACGTAGACGGGCGCGGAGCCAATCTGCACCCCGCCTTTCATGACGATTGCCTTGTGATCGGCCTTGCTGACCACGACCGACACGACGGCGTCGCCGTTGAGGTCGGGCGCTTTTTGCGGATTCCACTCATATTTTGCATTCGCGATGGAGGAACGGTTGCGGGTGCTGACCACCTCGATGTCGGGCGAACCTGCCTCGTGAGGAAAGTCCGGATGGCTGGTAATGACCACTGTCATTCCCACCGCTGTCTGTCCGAACAGCAGTTTTGAAAACTGCAGGGGCAGACGAACGCATCCGTGCGAAGCGGGATAGCCGGGGAGGTTGCCCGCGTGCAGCGCAATGCCCCGCCACGTGAGGCGCTGCATGTTCGGCATCGGCGCATTGTTGTAGGTCTTCGAGAAATGCTTCTCGTTCTTCTGCAAGATGGTGAACACTCCCGTCGGAGTCTCATGGCCAGTCTTTCCCGACGATATGGACGAGGCTGCAACAGGCACTCCGTTGCGGAAGAAGAGCAGCCTTTGCGTGTGAAGGTTGACCACGACTAGAGCAGCGCCAGTCGCTTCGCGCTCCGGCTCCCAGATATATTGCCCGGGCTTCAGCTTGGCGGCTGCCTGGAGAATCGGACGACCGTTCAATTGGACCTGCTGTGCACCGGCGCTGCCACCAAGCATCAGCGCTGCAGCGATAGGCAGAAGTAACATCTGTTTCATCGCCAACTGCTGTTCCATGCCGGGGGCAAAGTCAGTCGGGGGAATCACTGAGGCGAGCAAGAACCCCCAGCTTGGACTTGAGGGCAACTTCCGCTTTCGACCCATTCCTGCCATTGCTTAATGACCGCTTCCGGTCCAAGACCCACGTCAGGCGCTTCTCCGAATGCATCAGGGCAATACCCGATTGGCGGCCCCGCGGATTTTTGTTCTTGCTAGCGGGTGGATCTCACGAGCGAACCTGATTTTCTGCAGCTCGCGCTTGACGAAGAGCACGCGGCGCGAAACTCCCCTTCTGCTGAGGCGCGGAAACGCCATGAGGCGCTGGCAATCGCATTTGAGATTCGCTGCCTCGGCACGTATTCAAGTCTCTCCGCGATTTTGGATGAGGCGCCCTCGTGTTGGCTCAGCGAGGCCGTCGCCCGGCGGACCAATGCGGACCGCGAAGTGATGGAAGTTCGACCTTAAGATCGGGCGATTCCACGATCTCGAATTGCTCGGGTGGTGCGGGTTCGCTGCCGTCGATTACAGCTGCGGATATTAGGACCTTCAAGAAATAATCCGCCCAGCTGCCCCGCCAGCCACCCGCCTGAAACTCTGCGTTTACCGGACGAATCAATCCCGCTGGCCGAAAATGTCCTTTATCGTCTGGTCCCCGCCAGCCTCCCACGACGAGCCACGGTCGCCCCCGGTACTCGATTGTATCGATCTCGTTGAGAGTGCCATTTTGGGGGTTTTCAACGCGGGTTTTTAGAATGGGCATTACTGGCGGTCCTTCCACGCAGACGGCCGAATCAGCTTGCATCGACTTAGGTTAAAGTCCAGCCGTCGAACCGCATTTGGCGGTTTAGGTGCCGAAATTCCCGCAATGGCCCGTCTCTCAAAATTGCCAAAACTGGGTTGTCGCTTGTGTCAGCTTCCACCCATTCCTGCCATTAGGCGCTTCTGTTACGGTGACGTAACCGCTGGGGGCCGACCGCTTGCACTTCCACATTCCCAAACCGCTGCACGGCTGGCGCGCCCTTGTTGGCGAAGTTGGAATTATCGTAATCGGCGTGCTCATCGCTCTTGGGGCGGAGCAGGCAGTCGACTGGCTGCATTGGCGCAACGAAGTTGCAGACGCACGGCGAGCCCTGAATCAGGAGCTTGCGTATGACCTTGGAGCGGTTGTGAAGCGTGAGCAGGAACGACCGTGCATCGACCATCGTCTCCATCAAATACGAGCATTGCTTACTGGGAGCAGCTCTGGCCTTGCCCCAGCGCCACGCTCTCCGCTCGGTCAGCCACAACTCTGGCGCCCGCGAACAAATGTTTGGCAAGCCACAATGGCCGGCCAAGTTGCCGAACACATGCCGCTGGCGACGCAGCTTGGGTACGCCAACCTTTATGGCGAGCTTCAGTGGTATGCTCAGAAGGCGGATGACGAAACGGACGCATGGAGCGTTCTTGGCGAGCTCGATGATCCCGGCGCATTGGGCGCCGCGGATATTGCCGCCGTGAGGCAGGCGCGCTCGCGTGCGCAGGTCGCCGCCGATAAGATGAACGCCTATCTGCCGAGCATTATCGGCGATGGCGAGAGGCTCGGGATCAAGCCAGCCGCCGTCAAAGGAACTCCGCTCACGGCCGCTGCAATTGAATCGCTATGTCTATCGACGGCGCCGGAAAGCAGCGGCCCTTGATCCTTCCCGAGCTAACGGCAGCTTTCCACCCAAAGTTGCCGCGTCCGCGTCCGACCCGAAGCTGCCATTAGCGGCGCGGCACCTCAGCGATGCTATGGCCCGAATAGGTGACGAGCCAATAGAGCACAAGTGTCGCTATGAGGATCAGATGCAACCTTCGCCGTTGCGGCACCAGGAGCAGAACAGCTGCAACCACAGGCACCATCAGCACCGCCGGAAGTCGCGCCAAAATATGGTGGAGGTCGTAACTCGGGCTGGTCAACTTGAAATACAGCCAGTGACCAACGTAGCTGATTTGAAAGAGCAGAAAGAATGTCCAGATCGACCGTGCATTCTCGTCGTAGAAGATGGCAAGGTCGTCGTTCGGGAGCGGTTCGTCGGGCAGCACCGCCGTGGCCATGAGAAAGAGCAACACCAGTTCCACGATCATACTCAAGAGGAACGGATAGTTCAGGATTTCCGGCCGCGCATGGACGCTCCAGATTTCGAACCACATGCTGAAAAGGACGATGAACGTGAGCGCTGCCGCCAACAGCGTTCGCGCATCCCAGGAAATCGTTCGCCTATGTCGGAACAGCTTGTGAAAGCTCACCGCCAGGTCGCTCATGGCGATGCCGACAACAATCGACACTAGCCCCATGGCGTAGTCGAACGCTTCCATCGTCAGCCCCGCGACAACGTATCTTGGGGATAGCTTAGCGCCCTAATGGCAGCTTTCCACCCGTTTCCGCCACAAGCCAAGGTCGGCTTCGTACCTTAGCGTTGGTCTTCAGTCGGCAGCTTCGATAAGTCGATTTCTCCGATGGGAGGCAGCTTGCTGCCGCACCAAGGGCAATAGGCAATCTCAATGACGCTGCTCCCGTAGCCGTCCGCACCGTCTCGCACGTAGATACCGTAACCACCTCGGACGGGAGCAATCATCGCGGGAGCAATCATCGCGTCAGGGCATGCGGCGCGGTCAACATGCTGGTCGCACTTATGTTCAAGGTCATCCGCCATACGCGAGCAGCAGAGGGTGTTCATGCGTCTCTTGTGCCGTCAGTGGTCGAGTGGAGCAATGGCAGCTTTCCACCCAAACCAGACATTCTCGGTCCGGTCTCGATGCTTGAATTGCCTGGGCCGCTGATTTCGGCCTAGCGGGAATAAATCCCGCCGACGGCTGGTCATGACCATTGAATTGTCCGCCGGAAAAGGATTTTCGATGCTCATTGATGAACCTGACACTCGCCGTGATTTTCTGGAATACAGTTATTCGTCGCAAGAGGGATCGACGACTTGCCGCCGAAGGGTGGCGCAAGTTGGGGAAACGGCAGTGCGGCCGGTTCGGCTGGTATTGTTGTTGCTCGTTGGCCCGCGTCAGGGCGAAAACGACGTTTTGGAATTTGCCTCGGTCGAAGATGCCGTCGCCTATGGCCGCCAGCTCTTCGGAGATCCCCAATTCCAGCTTGAGGGCATTGAGGATGCCAACGGCAAATCTGTTGTCGGCTATGACTTTTTGAACGATCTCTGCTGTGGGCCGCCCACGCCTAAACGCCGATACGGTTGAGCCGACTTTCGAGGTGGCTCGATACGGACGCTAACGTTCGCTTTCCACCCATTGCAGACATTAGCCTAATGGCAGCAATGGGTGGAAAGCTGACATTAGGCTACCGAGGGTCTAGGGCTGGGAACCGCAGCACACTTCGACCAGTTTCAGCACCGCGCCGGTAGCAGGGGCGGCGCAGGCCCTACCCGTTGGCGAGTTGGTTAGTCGAACCAATCGGCGGGCGCGCCCAGTTCAGCGCAATCCCGTTTCTTTTGGAGGTGCTCAATGTCCACTAAACCCACTATCGTGTTTTGCCACGGAATTTGGGCCGATGGCTCCTGCTTCAGCAAGGTAATTCCTGCCTTGCAGGCGGATGGGCATGAGGTGATTTCCGTCCAGTATGGCCTCGACTCATTCGAGGAGGACGTCGCGACGGTTAAGCGCACACTCAACCGCGTGGGTAGCCCGGTGATCCTCGTCGGCCATTCCTACGGCGGTGCCACCATCACTGCCGCCGGTGTCGACGATCGCGTCGTTGCTCTAGTTTATGTCGCAGCGGTCGCCCCGGACGCAGGCGAAACCGTGCAGGACCAGCTCGACAAATATCCCTCGGACATCTTCTCTCGTGTCGAGGTGGCCGATGGGCGCGCGTGGATGCTCCCGAACGGCACTGAGTTTTTCGCTGGCGACCTATCCGACAAAGACCAGAAGCTCGTCTGGGCCACTCACTATGCGCCGGTCTTCGATCTGTTTCACCAGCAGAAGCTTGGCCCCAACGACATCGCATGGAAATCGAAGCCGAGTTGGTATGTCTTGGCGACAGAGGACCATACCGTGCACCCGGATCTACAGCGTTGGGTTTCGCAGCGCATGGGGGCAACGGTAACTGAGGTGACGAGCAGCCATGTGCCGATGCTGTCTCAGCCAGACGTTGTCATCGACGTCATCCGAAAGGCAGCTGAATCGGTGAGCCAGCAGACCATGCGAACGGAACCCGTTCTCACCGCTTGATGGCGGTCTTCGGTAAGTCTTGGCCTTTTCATTGGTGGGGGTCTGGGGAATGTCGCTCGAACAATGGTCTGCCGTTGCCCAGATCCTCGCCTCCTTCGTAGGGATTCCGTCGCTCATCTTTGTCGGCATCCAGGTCAACCTGATGACCAAGACGGTCAAAGCGTCGTCGTCCCAGGCCCATGCCGCCACGTATCACTCGCTGAGCGCGGCCATCGCTGACAACTCCACCGGCTTTGCGGGCATCTGGCAGCGTGGATTGGGCGGGACCGACGCTCTTTCGAGTGACGAGCGAGTCCGCTTCGTTGTGTTCGTTGGGAGCTTGTTCCGATTCATTGAATCGGCCCGGATCCAATGGCTGCGAAAACAGCTCTACCGAGAGCATTGGCGCGGCATCGAGCAACAAGCCTTATTCCTCGCAAAGCAGCCCGGTATAGGAGACTTCTGGCGCGAGCGAGGGGATTGGCACTGCAAGGAATTTCAGCGCTGGTTTGGGTCGCTCATGAACGAGAGCTAATGTCTGGTTTGGGTCGAAAGCAGACGCTAAGCTAACGTCCGCCTTGGGTGGAAAGCGGACGTAGACGTTGTACGATGCCGTGCAGTGGAGCAGAGGCCATGCCTGATCGGCAATTCCGGTTCGCTTACTTCACGCCGATTTATGATGAGACCGTCGCATTCTATCGAGATGGCTTGTGCATGCCAGTGGTTCACTCGTGGAATCGCTCGCCGGATGATCGAGGAACGCTCATAGGCGCTGCAGCCGGTCTTATTGAGGTGCTGGCGCGGCCCCAGTTCGACGCTGAACACCTATTGGATGATCGTTCTCCGCAAGGGGCGTTCATGGTCATAGAGCTAGACCAGGTCGATGATGTCTATCGGCGCGCACTAAGTAATCAGCTTCCAATTCAACAGGAGCTAGGAATTCAGTCGTGGGGGCACCGGAGCTTCTGCGTTCGCGAGCCAAACGGCCTGACGCTCTACCTATTTTCGGAAGCGAGCTCGCACTGAATCACCCAATGTCTGCTTTGGGTGGAAAGGGGACACTACGGCGATGTCGACCGTGAGGTGCGTCCGCTGAAACTGCGGGTTTCCCTTGATATTTTTCGCGTCCGTTCGCGCATTAGATTGCTGCTGCGCCGCCGTTGAACGATGGGAGACAATCCGTGTGCCGCTGGCTCGCCTATTCCGGATCCCCCCTCCACATCGGTGACCTGCTGTACAAGCCGAAGCATTCGCTGCTTGATCAAAGTCTTCACGCGCGTCTTGGGCCGCACACCACGAACGGCGATGGATTCGGAGTCGGCTGGTACGACGACAGCGGCGTTCCCGCCCTTTTCAAGGGTGTTGACCCGATCTGGAATGATCGAAATCTGCGCGAGATCGCCGAACACGTCCGGTCCGGGCTGGTGTTCGCGCACGTCCGTGCGTCGACGGGTACCCCCGTCCAGCAGACGAACTGTCATCCGTTTCGACACGGCAAGTGGTTGTGGATGCACAATGGCCAGATCGCTGGCTTCCAGGACGTGAAACGGGAACTCGTGCTCGCGGTCGATCCGAAGCTCTACCTGAGCATCGAAGGATCGAGCGACACCGAGATATTTTTCTTTCTTGCCCTGACCTTTGGGCTGGAAGACGACCCGCCGGGTGCTGTCGCGCAAGCCGTCGGCTTCATCGAGAAGGTTTGCCGCAAGCACGGAATTGAACATCCGATGCGAATGAGCGTGGCAATCAGCGATGGCGCTTGCGTTTGGGCCTTCCGATACTGCAGCATCGGCGAACCGCCGTCGCTCTTTTATTCGACCACGGTCGAGACCCTTCGAGAACAGCACCCGGAAATCCCAGCGTTCCAGACCTTGTCGAAGAACACCAGGTTGATCGTCTCCGAGCCGCTCGGAGACCTTGCTGGCGCATGGAACGAAGTTCCGGCTTCACACTATGGCGTGATCGAACCAGGGAGCGACAATTTGCGGCCTTTTGCACCAGCGGACCCCGGCTGATGAGCGCTCGTCTGCTTCCCGGCTAATGGCAGGAATGGGTCGAAAGCTGCAAGCAGGATCGGTTCCTCAGGCCGAATGTCAGCAATAGGTGGAAAGCTGACATTAGCGCCTTTGGTGTGATTCAGACGGAAAGGCCAAACCGCGCGCTGAAATAGCTGCCAATTCTAGTTTGACTCGGGTGGACAATTCGCGATGGCCGGCCTGTCGGGGAGCCGCGCGAGCCGCGCCGGGCGGCGATAGCTGAGGCCATAGCCGCGCCGGAACTGGGCATTGCCGGGGCGCAGGCAGTCCCTTGGCCAGTCGAACGAGAGCCTGCCGCTGAAGTCATAGGCAGGCCGGCCATTGCGTCCGGCGAACAACATGTCGGCGATTCCCCGCCCCTCGGTGCCCGGCTGCCAGGCGGCGATGAATGCGTCCGAACGGTTGATGAGGTCGTTCGCCGACACCGGGCGACCCGACAGGAGAATGGTGACCACAGGCACGCCTTTGCCCGCGACCCTATCGAGCGCCACGAGGTCGGCAGGGTAACGCGCGCTGTGGCGCATGGTCGCGGGAAAGCCGATGTCGCCGTCACCCTCGGCATAAGCGTTCTCCGCCGCAACCGCGACGATCGCGCGATAGCGGCGGAGATTCACGCCTTTGCCATCCGGCCTGTAATCGACCCGGCCGGCCCCGAGCGTCTTGCGGATCGCTCCGAGGATCGTCTCGCCGTTCGGGAAGTCCGCGTTGCTGTTGTCGTTGCCCTGCCAAGTCAGCGACCAGCCGCCGGTCTGATCCGCCATGCTGTCTGCTCCGGCACCGACCACGAGCACCCGCCCGTCTATCGGGAGCGGCAGGGTGTGGCGCTCATTCTTGAGGAGCACCAGCGACTTTCGGACGGCCTCGCGGGCGAGCGCGCGCGAGGCGGCATCGCTGATGGCTGATGGGTCAGGATGAGGCCCAGTCGCCGGCGAAGCGTCGAAGAGGCCGCTGCGCAGCTTGGCGCGCAGGATGCGGGAGACCGCATCGTCGATCCGCCCCATCGGGATCGCGCCGCTGCGGACGTCCGCGACGGAATTGGCGATGAATTCCTTCCAGTCGTCGGAAACCATGAAGAGGTCGATCCCGGCGTTGACCGCCTGCGGGCAGTGCATCTTAGTGCAGCCCGGAATCTGCTCGATCGCGTTCCAGTCGGACACGACGAAACCGTCGAAGCCGAGCCGCTTCTTGAGCACGTCGGTAAGCAAATAATGGTTGCCGTGAGTCTTGCCCCACGGCCGATTGGCGGCAGTGTCGGTCCAGCTGGCATAGGACGCCATCACCGTCTGCGCGCCGCCGTCGAGCGCTCCGTAGAAGCCGGCAGACTGGGTTCGGATCAAATGGCCTTCGGAGGCGCGGATCTCGCCCTGCTCCTTGCCGTGGAAGGTGGCGCCGTCGCCGATCCAGACCTTGGGAGTCGCAAGCACGTCGTCGCCGCCCTTGAGGTCGCCTTGCAGGCCGCGAACGATCGCCGCGGCGTAGGATCGGACGAGCTCGGGATCGGACGAATAGCTTTCGTAAGTGCGGCCCCAGCGCGGATTCTCCGCAACGGCGACTGCGGGCGCGAACACCCAAGTGATACCGGTAGCGCGGACTGCCCGAGCTGTGGCGTGGCCGATGCGCGTCAGCAACTCCGGATCATGTGCCGCGCCAAGCCCGATGTTGTGCGGGAATATCGTCGCGCCATAGACATTGTTGTGGCCATGGACCGCATCGGTCCCCCAGATCACCGGGATCTTGATCGCCATGTCGGTCGACATCGACGCATCGTAATACCGCTTCGACAGGTCGAGCCAGTCGGCCACGCTCGCGTGCTTCTTGTTACCCGGCCAGGCACCGCCGCCATTAAGGATCGACCCGAGATAGTAGCGGCGGACATCGTCCGGAGTGACTGCCCAGATATTGGGCTGGGTCATCTGCCCGACCTTCTGCTCAAGCGTCATTCCGGCAACGATCCGCCGGATCAGCGCCTCATCCGCTGCGGCATCACGGTGTGAAGGATTCCGTGCTTTCGCTGCCGGCCAGTGCGAGGCGTCCGGCGCGGCCGCGGGCGATTGCGCCGATGCCGGCGATAGGAACAGCGTCCCGGCGAGCAGGGCGAAGCCCATCGCCCGCGCCGTCAAGTCACTCCCCGATGTGCGGCCGCGCATAATCGTCTTCATAGCGAGTAATGTCGGCCTGTTGCCAATTGCCGAATGCAACCTCCAGCACGCGCACCGGCCGATCGCCCGCACAGCCGAGGCGATGCCGGGCATTGGCCGGAATCCAGACCTCATCGCCTGCCTTGCATTGACGCGTATCTTCATCGACCTGGACCAGCGCGCCGTCATCGATGACGATCCAGAGCTCGGCCCGCCCCGTATGTGATTGGAGGCTAAGACGCTGCCCCGGCTTTACCGTCATCATCGATACGGTGCAGCGTTCGTTGAAGGCATATTGGCTGAAAGCTCCCCAGGGCCGTTCGACGAACGGCACCGGCGGCTTTTCCTCCGGGATCGGCTCGGTGACAAAGGTCATAGAGGCCCTCTCCTGATCATCTTGGGCTCGCCGCCTTCATCGACGATCGCGAAGCGGAAATTCCGGACCGCGTAAGCGCCGTAGTCATGACCTGCACGGGCCGGAAAAACGCCGATATAGCTAAGCGGCCTATCGCCCACATTGGCGGTGCGATGGCCGGTATGGCCCGGCACGTAAACGGCCATTCCGGTCTCAAGCGGGAGCATCCGGCTTTCGCCGGTCGCTTCATCTTCCAGAAGCATGACACCCTTCCCGCGAAGGCCGATGTAGATCTCGGCAGCTTCACGCCATTGGTGGAGATGGCCCTTGGTCATGAAATATTCCCGGCCGATCCGCCCGGGATGGATGAGGCCGATACCGTAGTGGAGATCGCCAGCGCCGGTGCCTGGTTCGATCGCTTCCACGGAATAGACGACGGGATCGTCCTTGGCACAGGCGGCGACATAGGCGGCCTCGTCAAGAAAAACGCCCCGGAGGTCAGATAGGCGCCGCTCAACCCGGCTCGCGCCCTCGAGCGTTCCCGCTTCCGGATCGAACCGCCCCAACAGTGCATTCACGTCGAGGGATAGCAGCGTAGTCGCGCTCATGAGTGGGACCTTACATAGGCCTTGATTGTCCCGCACTGTTGGCCCTCACCACCGCCATGCGGGCGAACGGTGTAGGGACCCGCCGCAGCCGGAACGATGAAGGTTTCGGCATAATGGACGATAAAGGGATCGAAGGTGCCTTCCGGACTCTCCACGATCGCCTCTTCACCGGCGACGAGATTGAGAACGTGAACACTCCCGTTCCGCACGCCTCCCGTGTCATGCATGACACGGTCCGTGAACCAGTGGCGGCGAGTTTCGATGAATTCGGACTCATGGAGGCCAGTGCGTTCTTCGCGCCAGCCGTGACCTTCACCGACAGGAGTAACGCGATTGACCAGATGCTGCGCCGCATAATGCTCGTCGCGGTCCCAGCAGATGTTGGCCATGCCGCGCTCGATGTTGATCGGCCTGGGCCGGCCATCGAGACCGAGCCGCTCCCAATCCCAAAGCTTGAAGGTGAAGATGAACGGGGTCGCGCTGATCTCCAGCACCATGCTGTCGGCCCCAGAGCAATGCAGCGTTCCGGCCGGAATTAGAAAATGATCGTGCGCCTTTGCCGGAAATCGAGCCACGAAATCCTCGTCGCGAAAGGGGCTCTCGCCGTGCTGGGCGGCTATCAGGGCCGCTTCCATTGCGGCCGGCTCGGTACCTGCTTTGCAGCCCAGATAGACTTGCGCGCCCGGCTTGGCATCGAGCAGGTAATAGCTTTCATCCTGGGTGTAATGCAGGCCGAACTTCTCCTGAATGTAACTGGTCAGCGGATGGACCTGCAGCGACAGATTGCCGCCGCCCATCGTATCGAGCATGTCGAAACGGATCGGGAATTCGGCGCCGAACCGGTCGTAGACAGGCTCCCCGAGCAAGGCCTTCGGTTCCGCAAAAACCAGATCGATCGCCGGGACTTCGATCTCGATGCCACCGAAACGGAGCCGGAGACTATTCTCCTCCGGCACGCAGTCGAAACACCAGGCGAAATTCGCCTGAGCTTGATCGAGACCGCAGACTGCCTTCATCCACTGTCCGCCCCAAGGCCCGGGGTCGAAAAACGGAACCGTTCGAAAGGGCCGCGAGGCGCAATGACCTAACGCCCGGCGAAAAGCGTCTCCTTTGACAAGGCGAGGATTGCTCGGCGCAGTGGTGTCGAGCAAATAGTCCCAGCGCGCCATCGTGTCGCGCTTCATTCCATCGGCGGCCCGCCAGTCGACGAAGAATGCTCGTTTATATTGCAGGGAAGCTTTGACCGAGGTGTCGCTACTGCCGAGATTGGCAATCTGTCCGCGACGCTGTCTTTGCTGGATCTCCCACCGGGGAAGATCGGCGTAAACATAAAGCGCGCTGTCGGGCGCTGCGAGGAACGCGCCCGGGCCGAGGAGAACCAGCAGCGAGCCGGCAGAAGAAGCTCTCGCCCGAATCTCTTTGAGCTGGTGCGGCTCAAAAAACCTGCGGAGGGTAAGATTGCTCTTGAAGCCGAAAATCGGATCGTCGCCGCCGGTAAAGGGAGCGATCAATAGCGCGATTTCCTTCTCGGCCAGCAACGGGCCCCGCATGTCGACCAACTCAAAATCGGGACGCGCTGCTCGAAGCGCTTTGCTTATCTCGTCCTGGAAAACGCCCGGATAGCATTCAATAGCCAGCACAGGAGTGCTCGAAGCGTCGATAGCTGAAAACAATTCGGAACAGATATCGGGCCAGCCACGCCAAGCTTGTTCGTCGCCGTCAGGTATCTCCGCGACCGGAAATTTGTCGTAGCCGCCGGTCCTCATCCCAACTGCAAACTCCAAATCGGAGAGAGATTCCGTGGTGATCCGGCCGATTTAGCAGCCATTGGGGCTCAGCAAAACTAGGCGCGCGGAAGCGACAGTTCCGTGTTCAGCCAATGTCAGCAAAGGGTCGAAAGCTGCCATTAGCTGTACGTATGTACTAGCACCGGCCATTCACCCGAACCGCGGTCGGCGAGACTAAGGCCGAGCTTCTCGTAAGCCGCAGCCACGCCGTCCGCCTGACTGTCCAGCAACCCCGCGAGGATCACCGTCCCTCCCGGCGACAGCGCCCTCGCAAAATCCGCCGCCAATTCGATAAGCGGGCCGGCGAGGATGTTGGCAATGATGAGGTCGAACGGCGCTCGCGCTGCAAGCAGTGGCGAGTCCATGCCGTCGGCAGCGGCGAGCAAAAGCTCCCCGGGCCGCATACCAAGGTTCACCCGGTTGATCGCCGCATTGTCGCGCGCGACGTCGACCGCGACCGCGTCGATATCGGTCGCGATGCACTTCGCTTCGGGCCAAAGCGCGAGCGCGGCAAAGGCAAGCAAGCCGGTCCCAGTGCCGATGTCGGCAATGTTCCGGAAGCGCGCTCCCTCGCGCTCGAGCCGGTCAAGGGCTTCGAGGCAGCCGCTCGTCGTCGCATGCTGGCCCGTTCCGAAGGCCAGGCCAGCATCGATCTCGAACGAGAGGGTTCCTGGCGGCGCATTCCGGTACATCGGCGTGTGGACGTAGAAGCGGCCGGCGCGGATCGGCTGAAGCCCGGCCTGGCTCATCGTCACCCAGTCCGCTTCGCCGAGTTCCTCCATGCGCAGCTCGCCCGAACCGAGCGAACTCAGCGTCCGCAGTTCCTCGCCGGTGGGAGGATGCTCGAAATAAGCGTGGATCAGCCAATCCTCCGGCCTGTTCGGATCGGGCTCGTCCGCCACCAGTACCGGCGCGTTCCCGGAGCTTGGAAGCAGCTCGCCGGACTCCGCGATCGCCTCTCCCTGCGCGCGCGTGCAGGGAATCGTGACCCGAAAGCTCACGGCTTCGGTTTTGCGGCGGCCTCTTTCGCGAGCCGCTCGTCGAGGTTGCGCGTCACCTGCGCGGCATAGGCACGGCACCCGTTCTCGTCGAGCAGCGGCCGGCCGAGCGCGAGCCGATGCGGCATGTCGGTCGCTGACGGATGCGGGCTGAGGATGATTTCGCACGGGCTCCGCGCAATCTTCGCGATGGAGGCGCGGAAGGCGGCGACATAGGCGGGATGGTCGCTGAACCGATACCCATCGCGGCTGACCGGCGTCAGGCTGTCGGCGTAAACGATCGTCCGGCACACGCCGCCGTCGCAGCTCACCCAGCGCCAGCTCAGCGCTCCCGAAGTGTGGCCGGGAGTCGTCATCGCCTTGACCATCAGGTTGCCGAGGCGGACTTCTTCATTGTCGCCGACGATCCGCCCGACGGTCGCGGTCGGCACGCTCTTGAACGTCCCGGCCTGCGGATCGTCCGCATTGGCAAGTCCGGTCTTGAATACGTTCGCCGCGGCTGCCGAAGTCACGATGGTCGCGCCGCTCATGCGCTGCAGCTGCGCGACGCCGCCGATATGGTCGGGATGTTCGTGACTGTTGAGGATGAAGCGGACGTCCTCGACCCTGAACCCCAGCGAGCGGATGTTCGCGGCGATGAGGTCGGCGTCCTGCTCGGTCCCGCCGTCGATCAAGATGTCACCCTGATCGCCGACGATGAGGATGGAGGAAATTCCGCAGCTTCCGACCAGGTAGGTATTGCCGTGGATCCGCACCGCCGGTGCGGGCTTGTTCCAGTCGTCGGAGCCGGCGCACGTCGCGGCCCACAGTGGGCCTGCGCTCTGGATGGGTGCTCTCGGCTGCTCGATCACCTGCGGCTTGCCGAACGGGACCACGACCGGGAGCAGCTGGGCTGCGGCCGCAAGGGCGATGCTAGCGAACATAGCTCGCGCCGTTGGCGTCGATGATGCTGCCGGTCGCCGACGGCGGGGCATCTATCGATAGCCAGCGGATGACCTCCGCGATCTCGTCGGTGCTGGCGACCCGGCCGAGCGGGATGTCGGCCACGATCTTGGCGCCGCCGCGGCCCTGCAGATATTCATCCGTCATCTCCGAAACGGTGAACCCGGGAGCAACGCCGAAGCAAAGCACGCCGTCGGCCGCATAGCCGCGCGCGATGGTCCTGGTCATTCCGACCATCGCTGCCTTGGACGCCGCATAATGCCAGTGCTGGGGCGAATCGCCGCGGAATGCAGCGCGGCTCGTCACGTTGACGATGCGTCCGCCGCCGCCGCGATCGAGAAAATGCGAAACGGCGAGGCGCGACAGGTCGGCGGCCGATTGCAGGTTGATCGTCAGCGTCCGGCGCCAGGCAGCGTGCCACTGCTCGTCCGGCGCGTTGTCTGCCACGCCCTCGTAGATGCCGGCATTGTTGACGAGCACGTCGATGGTCCCGTCGAGCTCATCGAGCGCCGTATCCCAGATGTCGCGCGGGGCGGCGGGCTCCATGAGGTCGCCCGCGATCAACGTGTCGCTGCCTTTGGTCGAATGGCCGACGACGCGATGGCCGGTCTTCTTGAGGAGAGTGAAAGTGGCCGCGCCGATGCCGCGGCTCGCGCCCGTGACGAGGATGTTCATGGGGGGCCGTTAGCACCGTCACCCTTCAGCCGCTACGCGGCATTCCTCCTCCCCCCGCATGCGGCGGAGGGCGGGGGTGAGGCTCAGGCCGCCATGCCGTTCACGAATTCCTTGGCGGTCGTCTTGAAGCCCGAAATCTGCTCGGAGAAGCGGCCGAAGCCCTGCTCGACCTGGTCGATGTCCTTGGCGACATTTTCGGTGTCGCTGCGGATCGCGGCAATGGTCGAGCTCATCGAATCGGCGGCAAGGGCGGTCTCGTCGACGGCCGCAGTAATCATCGTCACCGTCTGCGCCTGGAGCTCCATCGCCTCGCGGATCCGGTCTGCCGAGCTCTGGACCTCCTCGACCGTGCCCTGGATCGACGCGTTCGATTCGACCGTCTGGCGGGTCGCCTGCTGGATCGCTGTGATCTTGGCGGTGATGTCGTCGGTCGCGCGCGCCGTCTGCGAAGCGAGGCTCTTCACCTCCTGCGCAACGACGGCGAAACCGCGTCCTGCATCGCCTGCGCGCGCCGCCTCGATGGTGGCGTTCAACGCCAGGAGGTTCGTCTGGCCGGCAATGTCGCGGATCAGGCTGAGGATCGATTCGATCGCCTCGACGTGAGAGGAGAGCGCCTGGCTGACCTTCACGGCCTGGCTGGCCTGGTCTCCGGCGCGGGTTGCGACACCGGCGGCGACTTCGACCTCGGAGCGGGCATCCTCGATGGCGCGAATGAGGCCCGCGGCCGTCTGGGCGGCTTCGCGCATCGCGACAGCGGATTGCTCGGCGGCGGCGGCGACTTCGCTGGTCTTGCCCAGCATTCCGCGCGCGGAGGTCGCGGTTGAACGGGTGCGCTCGGTCAGCGCTTTCGACTGCTCCGTGCTGGCGCGGACGAGATCGGCAACTCGGCGCTCGAACTCGCCGCTCTCGCGGCCCCGCTGGTCGGCGGCGTCGATGGCTTCGAGCAGCGAAACCTGGGCCAGGATGATGTCGGTCTCGATCATGGTCAGCCGGTGGAATGCCGCGACGCAGGCTTCCAGCTCCTCGGCGTCGTCGCCGAAACGGTCGAACATGCCGGCGATGATCCGCGTCTTGAGCTGGTCGCGGGCGACGATGAACTGCGGGACGGAGGTCTTTTCGCGAAAGATGCGGCGGCCCTGTTCAGCGAAATTCTGGATCCAGGCCGCGTCGACGTTCCCGGCATAGTGAGCCTTGACGGCCACGGCGGCTTCGGTTCCGAACTGCTCGCGGACCTCGGCCTCGATGAGGTCGCCGGCCTTCTCGCGAAGCATCTGCAGGTCACGATCGAGCGAGCCGCCGGAATTATAGGCCGCGAGCCTTGCGCTCACCTGCTGGTCGGTCAGCTTCTGAAGCTGTCCAGTGTCGCCACTCATTCGCCTGCTCTCCGTTAGTCGCGCCTGATTGCTGCCGCTCTTGCCGCACGAATGGTTAAGACCGGGTTAGGGGAGGCTCGCGAAACTTGCGCCCCGGTGGGGGCCGCCCTAAGCGGCGGGACCATGGCAAGCACGAGACCGCGCCCGCTTTCGCCCCACCTGACGATATGGCGCTGGGGCCCGCACATGGTCGTTTCGATCCTCCATCGAGCGAGTGGGATCGCACTCTCGGTAGCGGGGCTGGCGATCCTCACTTGGTGGTTGATGGCGTTGGCGCTGGGGCCGGAAGCCTATGCGGCTTTCGCCAAGGCGGCGCACAGCCCGGTCGGGTTGATCGTACTCGTGGGCCTTACCTGGAGCTTCTTCCAGCATCTGCTTTCGGGCATACGCCACCTCGTTACGGACACCGGTGCCGGCTTTGAGCTCGGCGTGAACAAGACCTCCGCGATTCTGACGATCGTCGGATCTCTGCTCCTCACCATTCTCCTTTGGGCCTGGCTGCTGGGATATCTGAAATGAGCATCGGCGACAGCTCCACTCCGCTCGGCAAGGTCCGCGGTCTCGGCTCGGCGCGCGAGGGCGGTGAGCATTGGTTGACCGAGCGGGTCACAAGCATCGCGCTCCTGTTGCTCGGAAGCTGGTTCATTGCCTCGCTCCTGCTCCTTCCCGGGCTCGACCCGCACACTCTTGTGGAATGGCTGGAGTCGCCAACCGGCGCGATCCCGATGGCTCTGCTGGTCATTGTCGGGTTCAAGCATGCGCTCGACGGCATGAACGTGTTCGTGGACGATTACGTCCATGAGCCCGGAAGCAATTTCGTGATCAACACGCTGATGCTGTTCGTCGCCGTCGCGGGCGCTGCGATCGCGCTCTATGCGCTTGCGGCGCTCGCCTTCGGAGGCGCTTCGTGAGCGCCTACCAGATCGTCGATCATACCTATGACGTGGTTGTGGTGGGCGCCGGCGGCTCCGGCCTTCGAGCGACCATGGGCGCAGCAGAAGCGGGGCTGAAGACCGCGTGCGTTACCAAGGTTTTCCCGACGCGCAGCCATACCGTCGCCGCGCAAGGCGGAATTGCCGCAAGCCTCGGCAACATGGGCCCGGACCATTGGACCTGGCACATGTACGACACCGTCAAGGGCTCCGACTGGCTCGGCGACCAGGATGCAATCGAATATCTGACCCGCGAAGCGGTGCCTGCGGTCATCGAGCTAGAGCATATGGGGTTGCCCTTCAGCCGCACTGCCGAGGGCAAGATCTACCAGCGCGCGTTCGGCGGGATGACCCAGAACATGGGCGAGGGCCCGGCCGCACAGCGTACTTGCGCCGCGGCCGACCGAACCGGCCATGCGATGCTCCACACGCTCTATTCGCAGAGCCTGAAGCATGACGCCGACTTCTTCGTCGAATATTTCGCGATCGACCTCATCATGCAGGACGGCGCGTGTCGCGGCGTGGTCGCGCTCAATCTCGACGATGGCTCGATCCATCGGTTCCGCAGCCAGGCGGTCGTGCTCGCGACCGGCGGCTACGGGAAAATCTATTACACCGCGACCAGCGCCCACACCTGCACCGGTGACGGCAACGCGATGGTGCTCCGCGCCGGGCTTCCGCTCCAGGACATGGAGTTCGTCCAGTTCCACCCGACCGGAATCTACGGCGCCGGCGTGCTCATCACCGAGGGCGCGCGCGGCGAGGGCGGCTATCTGACCAACAGCGAGGGCGAGCGTTTCATGGAGCGCTATGCGCCTAGCGCGAAGGACCTTGCCAGCCGCGACGTCGTCTCACGCTCCGAGGCGATGGAAATCCGCGAGGGTCGCGGCGTCGGCGAGCATAAGGACCATATCTTCCTTCACCTCGACCATATCGACCCCAAGATCCTTCACGAGCGCCTTCCCGGAATCACCGAGACCGCCAAGACCTTCGCCGGCGTCGATCTGACGCGCGAGCCGATCCCTGTCGCGCCCACCGTCCATTATGCGATGGGCGGTATCCCGACGAACTATCACGGCGAGGTCGTCACGCTGAAGGACGGCAACCCCGACGCGATCGTACCCGGCCTGTTCGCCGTCGGCGAGGCGGCGTGCGTCAGCGTTCACGGCGCCAACCGCCTCGGATCGAACAGCCTCATCGACCTCGTCGTCTTCGGCCGCGCCGCCGGTCTGCGGCTTGCCGAGGTCGTCAAGAAGGGTGCGCTTGCCGAGCCGTTCCGCGACAACGCGGCGGAGCTCGCGCTTACGCGTCTCGACAAGTTCCGCCACGCCGAGGGCGGTAGCCCGACCGCCGAGATCCGGCTGGATATGCAGCGGACGATGCAGGCCGACTGCGCGGTGTTCCGCACCGATCGGACGCTGGCCGAAGGGGTCGCCAAGATCGACAAGGTCTATCACCGAATGGCCGACGTCCGTGTGACCGACCGAAGCCTCATCTGGAACAGCGACCTGGTCGAGACGCTGGAGCTCGACAACCTCCTCGCCCAGGCTGTCGTCACCATGCATTGCGCCGACAACCGCAAGGAAAGCCGCGGCGCGCACATGCAGGAGGATTATCCCGAGCGCGACGACAAGAACTGGATGAAGCACACCATCGCCTGGTTCGAAGGCTGGGGCGGCAAGGGGGGCGAAGTGAAGATCGACTATCGCCCGGTCCACCAATTCACGCTCACCGACGACATCCAGTACATTAAGCCGAAGAAACGCGTTTACTGATTGTCCCGACGCGAATTCGGCGCAAGCCGGATTGAGCGGGACATCGGGCTTTCCCCTGATAGGCGCATGAGCCCTCGCGGCATACGGCCGTAGGTCGAGGTCAACGCTGTAACGGGATCCACATGGCCGACGGGCGTTTCGAGGTGAAGTCGAACATCGGCGACCACTTTTCATGGATGCGCACGCAGATGAGCATGCAGCGCACGCTCATGTCGGCGACGCGGACGGCAGTGTCCTTGATCGGCTTCGGATTCACTGTTGCGCAATTCTTCGAGCGGCTTCGGGACAAGCTGCCGGAAGCGTTGCAAATGCGGCCGCAGGCGCCGCGTAATCTCGGCCTCCTCCTGATCGCCGCCGGAGTCATCTCGCTGGCCCTCTTCACCTGGCAATTCCGGACCGGGAGCCGGTATATGCGTTGCGGCGATTTCGAGCCGGTCGCCGTCACGAGACCGATGCACGAGGCGACCTACATCACGTCGTTCGCCGTCATGCTGATTGGGATCGCGGCTTTCGTTTCGGTGCTGCTGCGCTTCTGACATGGCGACCCCCGCGCGCGTTCCAGGCGCTCTCGATGAGATGGTCGAGCTTCCTGGCGGCGAATTCTGGATGGGGTCCGACGATCATTATCGCGAGGAAGCTCCCAGGCACCGGGTACGCGTCGGCGCCTTTCGCATCGACCGGGCGCCGGTCACGAATCAAGAATTCGCAGCTTTCGTTGAGGAAACCGGACACGTTACCGGCGCAGAGGTGCCGCCCGATCCGCGCGATTATCCAGGAGCGCTTCCGGAGATGTGCCGAGCGGCCTCGCTTCTATTTACCCCGACGCCCGGTCCCGTCGACCTGTCGGACTGGTCGAACTGGTGGCGGCTCGAGTTCGGACTGACCTGGCGAAACCCCCAGGGCGGCAACAGCAACTGGCGCGATATGCTCAATCATCCAGTCGTGCACGTGACGCATGCGGACGCGGCAGCCTATGCGAAATGGGCGGGAAAGCAGCTGCCGACGGAAGCGGAATGGGAATATGCGGCCTGGGGTGGGCGCGATGATTGCGAGTTCGCATGGGGCGAGGAACTCGAGCCCGGCGGCGAGCACCGGGCCAACGTTTGGCAGGGCGCGTTCCCTTGGCAAAACCTGTGCAGTGACGGCTATCCGCGAACGTCGCCCGTCGGCAGCTTTCCGCCGAACGGGTTCGGCCTCGTCGACATGATCGGCAACGTTTGGGAGTGGACGGAGGACTGGTATCGGGCCCGTCACCCGGATGACCCGGGCAAGCCCTGTTGCGTTCCGGTCAATCCTCGTGGCGGACCCAAGTCGGACAGTCACGATCGCTGCGATTCAGCGCCGATTCCCCGCAGGGTCGTCAAAGGCGGATCGCACCTGTGCGCCCCCAATTACTGCCGTCGCTATCGCCCCGCCGCAAGACATCCTCAGCCAATCGATACGTCGACCAGCCACATCGGCTTCCGCTGCGTCAGGCGCAGTTCCTAGGCTCCCACTCAGCTCTTCGGCATCATCGCTTCGACCACCTGGTCGATGCTGAAGCTCGCCGAACGCGCTCGTGGCGGGAACTCCTTGAAGCTCGCGATCCACTCGGCGATCATCGGCTGCGCTGCGTACATGATGTAGAGGTTTTTAATGTGCCAGTCGGCATAACTGAAGCTCTCGTCGCCGCGCTCGAAAGGATCCGCGCGTAAATCGTAGAACTTGGGCAGGCGCATGACCGAGAGCGGCTCGCGCCAGACATCCAGTCCCGTGTTGCGCTGCTCGCAGAAGGTAATCTTGTAGCGGCCGAACCGGGCAGCCATCAGATCGCCGTCGTCGCTCCAGTAGAGGAAGCCCTTGCGCGGGCTCTCCTTCTCCTGACCGCTCAGGAATGGTAGCAGATTATAGCCGTCCAGGTGGACCTTGTAGGTCTTGCCATTGATCTCGAAGCCCTTCTTCACCTTCTCCACGAGGTCGGGCTCTCCGTTCGCTGCAGCGAACGTCGGAATGAAGTCCTGAAGCGAGCCCATTTCGGTGATCACCTGGCCGGGCTCGATCACGCCGGGCCAGCGCATGACGCAGGGAATGCGCCATCCGCCCTCGAAGTTGGTGTCCTTTTCGCCCCTGAACGGCGTGCAGCCGCCATCGGGCCACGACATGACTTCGGCGCCATTGTCTGTCGTGAAAACGACGACCGTATTGTCCGCCACGCCGAGCTCGTCGAGCTTGTCGAGCAGCTGCCCGACATATCCATCGAGCTCGACCATTCCGTCCGGATATAGGCCGAGGCCCGTTTTGCCCACCGATTCCGGCTTCAGGTGGGTGAAGATGTGCATCCGGGTCGTGTTGACGTAGCAGAACCAGGGCGCGTCCTCTTTCGATTTGCGGTCCATGAAATCGAGTGCAGCGCCGAGAAACTCCTCGTCCACCGTTTCCATCCGCTCCTTCGGTAGCGGGCCGGTGTTCTCGATCGTCTGCTTGCCGACCCGCCCGAAGTGCGGATCGACCGTGTCGTCGTCCTTGTCGGTCGCCTTGCACTTCAGGACTCCGCGCGGACCGAACTTCTCCCTGAACTTCGGGTCCTTCGGATAAGTGTCGTAATAAGGCTCTTCCTCCGCGTTCAGGTGATAGAGATTGCCGAAGAACTCGTCGAAGCCGTGGACCGTCGGCAGATGCTCGTTGCGGTCCCCGAGATGGTTCTTGCCGAACTGACCGGTCGCGTAGCCGAACTTCTTCATGAAATTGCCAACCGAGGGGTCTTCGGCGCTGAGGCCCAGCGTCGCTCCGGGCATTCCGACCTTCGTTAGGCCGGTGCGGATCGGCGATTGTCCGGTAATGAAGGCGGCGCGGCCCGCGGTGCAGCTCTGCTGCCCGTAGAAGTCGGTGAAGTTCGCGCCTTCCCTGGCGATCCGGTCGATGTTGGGCGTGCGATAGCCCATGAGGCCGTTGTTGTTGCAGCTGATGTTGAACCAGCCGATGTCGTCCGCCATGATGAACAGAATGTTCGGTTGCTTCGCAGCCATGAATGGGCCCTCTGCGCCAGAGTGAAGATTTGACCCCTAGACGCGCTTGCCTTCGCCCGAGCTATCGGGGAGTCTCATGAGGGGGAGGTGAGGGATAACCCGCAGCGGCGCGCGGCCGCGCAAATCCATGTTAGGGATTCCGGTTGGAACGGGATGTGACGGACTACGGTCCGCCGATTTGACGCAACCGGCCGCGCAATATCGGGTTGCCCTCGTGATGAGGTGCATGAGATGTTTTTAGACCTGAACCCAGATCGTTATTGGGACGAGCCGGCGGCTTGCAAGAGCTGCAAGCGTCCGATCCTGTCCGAGCACGCCACCGAGCAGCTGGAGCTGCCGTTCGACACGCAGCACAAGCTGCACGAGATGAACGGCATCTATCACGCCGAATGTGCGAGGCCCTATTTGTCGATCGCCCTGGCCCTTGCTGCACTGGGTCGATTTCCGCACTGACCTACCTAGTCTCTGTCTGGCGCGCCCCTGCGATGTCGCGAGCCAGGAACCAGGCGAGGCCCGTCCTGATCGCAGCGATCGCCGCCAGCTGCCCGATCTCTCGCCAGCTTGGTGCGATCACGGTCTCGATAAGGTCGGCCGCAAGCGCGAACTCCAGCGCCAAGACGATCCATCCGGCAAAGTGCATCCAGATTTCACGCACGTCGGACGCGAGCGGCTGACGGCGCAAGACGTGTCCCGCAATTGTCTTGATCGCCCGAACAGCCCCGATGACCAGGACGAGCAGCATGACGACTTCCATGCCGCTGGCGACAATGAAGGCAGCCCGTTCCATCCAGCTGAAGTCGTTTGGCATCAGTGGGCGTGCACTGCCGAAGCCGGCAGTTTCATTGCCAGCGGCAGGTCGAGAGAAAAGAAGAATGCGCTGCCGTCGAGGCGCCGCTTGACGCCGAACTCGTTGAAATAGCGAACGCGGAAACTCACCGGAGTCTTGCCGACGGCGATATTGATTGCGGCTGTGGGCCCGAGGCCGGTCACGCGGCCTTTGTTCGCGCCGAGGACCGCGCCCGATCCGCTGTCGCCGGATATTTGGCTGAGATGGTAGACTTGCAGGCCGGCGGAAAAGGCCTTCGAAAAGGCCTTCTCGACCGAGCCCTCGATATGGAAGTCCGTGCCTGAGCGATACCGCGTGAAATGGTCGGTGCCGTTAAAGGTGAAGCCGACTTTGGTCGACACGTCCCAGCCGCTTCTCGCTTCGTGCCACGTCAGCGCGGCCGATTCATCGATGATCCAGCGATGGAAGGAGAGATTGGCCAGCTCGCCCTCACGGTAGTGGCCGATCGGCACGTTGACCGTCGTCGCCAGCGCGGCATGCAAGTCCTTCGCGAGGTTCCAGCTTGCTTCTCCAGTCAGAACGGGATCCGCGACGATCGTAGCGGCGTCGGACCGCGAGATCGTCACCGGCTGGCCGCGCGGGCCGGTGATTACCGCGCTGACCGAAACATCCGGCCTGCCGACGGGCAAAGCGGTGCCTAAGCCGAGGGTTCCTCCCAGAAAGCTCGTGCTCGGAACCCACAACACCGTCACGAAGTCGGCGTTGATCTTGCCATGGAGGCCGGCGACGAGATTGCCGCCGATGACGAACTGCTTGTCGGCGCTCGCGCTGCCCACATAATGGTAGAAGGTGTTGTCGAAAAACACGCCCTGGACCGGCGGGAGGATCGCCGCTTCGGGGCCGCCGCTACCGAGCAGATAGAAGCTGGCGCCGCCCTCTGCCGCGTGTGCGGGCGGCGAGGTGACGATTGCTCCGACGCATCCGACCGGCGCCAGCACCTTCAGGAGGTGTGGCAGCGGCCGCGGGGACGTCCGCACTCGGGATGCCTCAATAGTGCGGTTGCTGCGTTTGTACTTCGCGGCGCGCCCTCACTTCCCGGTGGCCGGGTCCGGCACCGTGACATAGACGACCGTGTCGCCCTCATATTGCGGCTGATAATAAGCGCCGCCGCAACTGTAATAGGTGTAGCCCGCGTACGGATAAGGCGGACACCCGGGCGGCAGGGCATAATAAGATGCGCCGATTGCCGCTGCCGTCATGCCCGCCACCGCGCCAACGGCGACTCCGGCGGCGATCGGATGGTCGACCCATCCGCCACAGCATCCGCCGTTCCAGTCGTTGTCGATATTGATGTCGCCGGTGTTGATGTTGCCGTTGTTGATGCGGTTGTTGTTCCCGGCGTTGTTGAAGTTCCTCTGCGTCCCCGATCCGCCTTGGCCCGGACGGTTGCCCTGTGCGAATTGACCGTTTCGGGTTCCGGCGCCGCCTGCGCCTGGCCGCGTGGATGGCACGCTCGACGCGCGATTGCCGCCAGCCGAGGATGGCCTACTGTAGCTGCCGCCGCGGCCGAAGGTGCTACCGGCGCTGAGGTCGCCGCCGCGGGCGCCGGAACCCCCTCGGCTGAACGAGCCCGAACCGCCGCCTCGACCGAAGCTCGTCGACGCGCCTCCCCGCGAGAAACCGCCGCCGCCGCCGCCGCCGCGGCTGAAGCCGCCTCCTCCTCCCCCGCGCATGCCGCCGCCACCCCCGCGGCCACCGCGAGCCATGCCTTCATCGGCGACGAAGATCAGGAGTGAGAGGAACGCGCCCGCACGCGCGATATGGAACAAGGTGCGCTTGGCCATGGCTATTGTCCCTTGAAGGTTGCCAGCTGGATCTTCTTGGCGTCCGCGCCTGGCGTGAAGGTGAAGTCGCTATCCTTGAAGGTCGGGTTGACCGTCCAGCTCAGCCGCGTCGTATAGGTCGGATGGGCCGCGTCAGTCCGGTCGACGATCGCCAGCTTTCGTGGCAGCGGCTTGTCGCCGTCCTGGATCCAGATTTCCCAATCGACGTCGGCTTCGCGAAAGGCGTAATGCGTCGTCTTCACGCCGTCGAACGTGACCGGCCCGAGGACCATCGCCGACTTGAAATTCTTCGCCCGGTCGCTGCCGAGATCGTTCCACCGGAACAGGTCTTCGAGTGGGAGGCGAATGCCGTACTTGTCGTAAATCTTGTCGAGTACTTCGCGGTTGGTCGGCGGTGCGTCGACCGTGGCGTAATAGCCAAGATTGGGCGAGTACATCGTGAACTGGCGCCCGTCGTAATAGAAATCGCGGCTCTTGGCGTCGCTCACGAAGTGAATCAGGAAGCCGGGGCGCTTGACCTTATATTCCGAAGTCCCGTCGAACTGGATCCGCTGACCGTCCGCCGTGACCATGTCGATGCTGGCCTCGGAATTGATCTGCAGCGTGTTCAGACTCATCAGATACTGACTCATCTTCTTCAAGGCTTCGACGGCCGCAGGATTGACGGTCGATTGAGGAATCTGTGGACCTCGACCGGCCGCCCATTTGGGGAATTTGGCGACAGCGGCGGGCTTGGTCTGAGCAGGCGCCGCCGAGACCGTCGCCGGAGCAGTGATCGTCCAGACGCCCAGCCCGACGGTAAGGAGCGCAGGAAGGGATGACCGCAAGATTCTCATGCTGATTACTCCCGAGGCCGGCGCTTGCGCGCCGATATGTCACCCGGGCGATTAGGGATTCCCTGAAGCGGCGGGCATCGGGCAATCCCCTAATTCGGACGGTGAGAAGTCACCGGTATTCCATGAGCCCCGTTATGGATCGCCGTTATGGATCGCCGTGCCGTCCTCGGCGGCCGTGCTCGCCTGGTCTAGCGGCAGGCTGCAAGCGATCGTTGGCCTCCGACATCCCCGGACGTCTTCAGGCCTGATGGTGCCCAGGAGAGGACTCGAACCTCCACGCCCTTGCGAGCGCCAGCACCTGAAGCTGGTGCGTCTACCAATTCCGCCACCTGGGCACTTGTCGCTTTTGGCAGGCGGCGGCGCTTAAGGGGCGCCGCCCCGCCTTGTCAATCTAGGAACGAGGGGGCTAGTGCGCGACCGATGATCGAGCCATCCGAACAGCTTGTCACAATATTCGGCGGAGCGGGCTTTATCGGCCGCTACGTCTGCGAGCGGCTCTTCAAGGCCGGCGTCAGAGTGCGCGTTGCGAGCCGCGACCGGCGCAACGCCTACTTCATCCAGCCGCTCGGCCAGGTTGGTCGGTTCGGCTTCGAAAATGCCGACATCACGAACCTCGACAGCGTCCGGAACGCGGTCAAGAGTGCCACCGCTGTCGTGAATCTTTGCGGCGTTTTCGGCCGCGGCATGACCCGGGTCCATGTCGAGGGCGCCCGTAACGTCGCCCAGGCTGCGCGCGAGGCGGGCGCGGAGGCGCTTGTGCACGTCTCTGCGATCGGCGCGAACCTGCAGTCGCAATCCAATTACGGGCGAACGAAAGGCGAGGGCGAGGCCGCCATTCGCGAAGCCTTCCCCGGTGCGACGATCATCCGCCCGTCGCTCGTCTTTGGCCCTGAGGACGATCTCACCAATCGCTTCGCGGCGATGGCGCGGCTGCCGTTCCTCCCGGTCATTGCAGCCAAGCGGAATTTCCAGCCGGTCTATGTCCGCGACGTCGCGACGGCGGTTGCAATGGCTGCGCTCGAGCCCAGCAGGTTCGGCGGGAAGACTTACGAGATCGGGGGCCCGCAGGTGATGAGCATGCTCGAGCTTCACCGGGCAATCGTCGAGCTGACCGGACAGAAACCGGAACTCATTCAAATCCCCGACTTCATCACCAGCCTGATCGCCAATCTCGGCTTCCTGCCGGGCGTGCCGATCACGCGCGATCAGTGGATGATGCTCCAGCGCGATAACGTGCCGGCAAAAGATGCGCTCGGGCTCAAAGCATTCGGCATCGAGCCCACTCCGCTCGGCGCAGTTGGCCATGAATGGCTCGGCCGCTTCAACCGTGGCGGCAAGTTCGCCAGCCGGCGAATCAATTTGACCCCGACCTCCTGACCGGCTGAAGTCATCAAATGCCGGTCCTTCTGCTCGCCATCATCCTCGGCATCGTCGAGGGCGTCACGGAATTCCTGCCGGTCTCGTCTACCGGCCACCTGATCCTCGCCACGGAATTGCTCGGCTTCGACGCGGCGAAGTGGGAGGCGTTCAACGTCATCATTCAGCTTGGCGCGATCCTGGCGATCGTCGTCCTTTATTGGCGGACGTTCTGGGCGGTGCTCGAAGGTCTGATCCAGCGCAGGCCCGAATCCTGGCGCTTCGTCCGCAACGTGCTGATAGCCTTTCTCCCGTCCGCGATCCTCGGGTTCGTACTGATAAAGTATATCGAACAGCTGCTCGGAGCGCCGAAGGTTGTTGCCGTCATGTTCATCCTGGGCGGAATCGCGATCATCGCGATCGAGCGGCTGGTGAAGAAATCGGACGTCGTCGGGGTCGCGGAAATGCCGATGCGGACTGCGCTCGGAATCGGACTCGTCCAGTGCCTGGCGATGATCCCCGGGGTCAGCAGGTCGGGCGCGACCATCATGGGCGCGCTCACGCTCGGAGTGGAACGCCGAACGGCGGCCGAGTTCAGCTTCTTCCTCGCCATCCCGACCATGCTCGGAGCAACGACGCTGGAGCTTGCCAAGCATCACGACGAAATCATGGCCGGCGCCCACGGTGTCGGCTTTGGAACGGTAGCGGTCGGCTTCGTGATCAGCTTCGTCGTCGCGGTCGTCGTCGTCCGCGCGTTCGTCCGCTACATCTCACGCCACGGCTTCGCGCCATTCGCCTGGTACCGGATCGTCGTTGGAGCAGCGGCCCTCGCTTGGCTGCTCGCCCGCTGATTGATCGCCGCCGGCGCTTCGCTAGGCTCGTCGCCGCCGAGTCAGCGAAGTGGGAGTTGAACATGTCGCGATTCTTGATCGGAGCGGCGCTTTCGCTGTTGCTCTCAGGCCCTGCAATCGCGCAGGCGCCTGCCCGAACGGCGGTCGACCCATCGCGACTTGCGGCGGCCGAGGCGCTGCTCGACGCAATGCATTATGACCGCCAGGTCGAACGCACGATCGACGCGATCATCGTCGAGGTCGACCGCTCGATTGACAAGGATCTCAACGCGGACCTCTCGGAGAAGCTGCCGCCGGACCTCATCGCCCGGATCAAGGACATTGCCGCAACCCACATGCACGGTCTGTTCAAGGACCATGGCGCCGAACTGAGGCGTGGCACCGCGCTCATCTATGCGAACCACTTTACGGCGCCCGAACTGCATCACCTTGCGCAGCTCCAGTCTGACCCGGTGCTCGTGAAGATGCAGGATCAAATGCCGAAGATCGCAGCGGACAACATGGCGCTTACCCAGGCGGTCGTCAGCCAGGAGCAGGACAAGGTTCGCGACGAGGTTATGGCGGCCGTCCGCGACTATCTCCAGAACAAGGGCGCAAAGCCGACAAGCTGATTTATTCGCGATTGAATCTGGGCTAAGAAGATCCAGCCCAAAATCAGGAGCTTAGGGCAATGCGTGCCACCATGTGCCTTGTTTCGTTGTTGTTCTGCAGTGCTCCGGCATTTGCGCAGTCGCTTCCGCCGGTGGCTCCGCCCAGCGCCATCCAGATCCCGCCGGAGACCGTCGACCGGCTCACCGACAGCATCGGGGCGCTGTCACAGGCGCTGCTCGATATGAAGGTCGGCGGCGTGGAGGCCGCCCTTGAGGGCCGCAAGGCGACGCGCGCCGAGAGGAACCTCACCGTCCGCGACCTTGGACGCCGCAAGGATCCCAATTTCGACCGTAACTTCCAGCAGCAGATCGCCGCCGCCAAGCCGCGGATGGAACAGAGCATCAGGGCGCTGAACCAGGCTCTGCCCGAGATCAGCGGGGACCTTCAGCGCGCGCAGACCGCCATTGAGCGCGCAATCGCGAACGTGCCCGATCCGAATTATCCCAAGCGCTAGACGCGCGCGGGCCACGCGCTAAAGCTGCCTCGCCATGTGGCAGCTCTTTCAGTTTCCCCTCTGCCCCTTTTCCCGCAAGGTCCGTCTGGTGCTCGCAGAGAAGGGCATCGGCCACGAGCTCGTGCGCGAAAATCCATGGGAGGAGCGCGACGAGTTCATCGACCTCAATCCGGCGGGGGAGACGCCGGTCATGGTCGAGCCCGACCAGGGCGTCACGCTGATCGGTTCCCAGCCGATCGTCGAATATCTGGACGAGACGGTCGACCGAATGCCGATGATCCACGGCAATGCCGCGCTTCGCGCCGAGATCCGCCGAATGACCGAATGGTTCGACCTCAAGCTATATCGTGAGGCGGTCGAGCCGCTGATGAACGAGCGGATGCGCAAGCGTCTCGTCAGCCGCGAAAGCCCCGACACGCGGATCCTGAGGGATGCGATGCGCGTCGCATCCGAGCATCTCGACTATCTCGATTATCTGCTCGACCATCGCCGCTGGCTCGCCGGCCCCGGCCTCAGCCTCGCCGATTTCACTGCCGCGGCGCACCTCAGCGTCATCGACTATCTGGGAGCGTTGGACTGGCGCGGCCACAAGCAGACCAAGGACTGGTATGCGGTGATGAAATCCCGCCCATGCTTCCGCCCGCTTCTCGGCGAGCGGATGGAGGTCATCGTTCCACCGAGCCACTACGACAAAGTGGATTTCTAGGCGGCGAGCAGCGCTCCGCGCAGTAGCTTGTCCTCCAGCGTCTGCCCTGCGCCGAGCGCGACGCAACTCATGGGATCGTCGGCGATACGCACCGTAAGGCCCGTGGAATCCTGGAGGACCGTGTCGATCCCGCGAAGCAGCGATCCGCCGCCGGTCATGGTGATTCCCTGATCGATCACGTCAGCCGCTATTTCGGGCTGCGTGTGCTCCAGCGCCGTGCGCACGACTTCGACGATCTGGTTCACCGGCTCGGCCAGCGCCTCGGCGACCTGCCCCTGAGTGAGGATGATTTCCGCCGGCATTCCGCGCCCTACGTCGCGGCCGCGAACCCGCGATGTCAGGCCCGTGCCGTCCCCAGGACGGACCGCAGACCCGATCTCGAACTTGACCCGCTCGGCCGTGCCTTCGCCGATCAGAAGGTTGAAGTTGCGCCGGACGTAGGAGGCGATCGCGTCGTCCATCCGGTCGCCGCCGACCCGCGACGAGCGGCAGAAGGCGAGGCCCTGAAGCGAGATCACACCCACTTCCGTCGTGCCGCCGCCGATGTCGACCACCATCGACCCGACCGGCTCCGCTACAGGAAGGCCGGCGCCGATTGCGGCGGCCATCGGCTCCTCGATCAGCGACACGCGATCCGCGCCGGCATTCGTCACCGCGTCGCGGATGGCTCGCCGCTCGACCGAGGTCGCGCCGGAGGGGATGCAGATCACGACCTCAGGCCCTCGGGTGAATCGGCTCGGCCCGCCGTGCGCCTTGCGGATGAAATGCTTGATCATTTCCTCCGCGACTTCGAGGTCGGCAATTACCCCCGCACGAAGCGGGCGAATGGTTTTCAGATTTTCGGGCGTCTTGCCCATCATCAGCTTGGCGTCGTCGCCGACCGCGCGGACCTTGCGAATGCCGTTGTTGGTCTCGATCGCGACCACCGACGGCTCGTTGGCGACGATGCCGGCTCCGGACACGTAAACGACGGTATTGGCGGTGCCCAGATCGATCGCGACTCCCCGCGATCCGAAGCTGAATGGCGAACGCATGAAATTGACCCCCCCGGCCCTCAAAAACTCCAAGCCGAACAATGAAGTGAGTGGGGGAACGGCGATAGTCCCGTTAACCATGTTAAACGCGAGCCGTGGAGCGCGTGCGCCCAATTGAAAAGCATTAAGGCCCTGCGGCTTAAGCTCGAACGGCCGACACGAGATAGTTCAACCGAATGTCGTCACTGAGGTGCAGCCCACGGGTCGGCGACCAGGCGATCCCTTCGGTGTCGATGCATTCCAGGCCCGCGTCGCCAAGCAGGACCCTCATCCGATCGGGCGCGATGAACTGTTCGAAGTCGTGGGTGCCCTTTGGAATGCGGCCGAGACCCTCTGCGATCGTGATCATGAGCAGCTTCGCCCAGCCGGTCGCGTTAGGGGTGGAGAGGATCAGCAGACCGTTCGGAGCGAGCCGCTGCGCGAGCGCGGTCAGGAAGGCGCCAGGGTCGGCGACATGCTCGATCACCTCCATCGCGGTGATGAGATCGAACAGGCCGCCGAGCTCCTGGATGTCGCCCGAGCGGTAGTCGATCTCGAGCCCTGCGCCAGCGCCATGACGGCGCGCCACTTCGATCACCTCGGGAGATGCATCGATACCGGTCACCCGTGCACCGAGCCGGACCAGCGGCTCGGTAAGCAACCCCGCGCCGCAGCCGACGTCCAGCGCCGTCTTGCCGTCGAGCGGAGAGCGACTGCATTCGTCGCACTGCCAATGCTGGTCGATCTGGTCCCTGACATATTTGAGCCGAACCGGATTGAGCTTGTGCAGCATCGCCGAGCGCCCATCCGGGTCCCACCAGTCGCTCGCCAGCGTCCCGAATAGCGCCGCCTCCTTCGGAACGATCGTCGTCGCGGTCATGGGCATTCCATGCTCCGAAGCCTTGCAAAGGGAAAGCGCCTCGTGCGTTGGGCAGTCGGATGGACCATTTCCAGCTCCGTGACGGTGAGCTCCACTGCGAGGAGGTGCCCCTTGCAGCGATTGCGGCCGACGTCGGCACGCCGGTCTATGTCTATTCGACGGCGACGATGTGTCGCCATGCAGAAGCGCTCCGGAGCGCGATCGAGGCGCTCGGCGATCCCTTGATCTGCTATGCCGTGAAGGCCAATCCCAATGCGGCAGTCGTGGCGACGCTGGCGAAGGCCGGCCTGGGAGCCGACGTGGTCTCCGGCGGCGAATATCGCCGCGCTCTGGCCGCTGGGGTTTCGCCCGCGCGGATCGTCTTTTCGGGGGTCGGCAAGACCGACGAGGAAATGCGTACGGCGCTTGAGGGAGGCCTCTTTCAGTTCAACCTGGAGTCTGTCGCCGAAGCGGAAATGCTTTCGGCGGTGGCGAGCGCCATCGGCCGAACGGCCCCCGTCGGTTTCCGGGTCAACCCGGATGTCGCAGCCGGCTCGCATGCAAAAATCACTACCGGCACGGCAGAGAACAAATTCGGGATCGCGATCGGCGAGGCATCTGAAGCCTATGCACACATCGCCTCACTTCCTGGTCTCCGAGTGCAGGGCGTCGCCGTGCACATCGGCAGCCAACTGACTAGCCTCGACCCGCTCGAACAAGCCTTCACGCACGTTGGAGACTTGATCCGGGCATTGCGCACGCGCGGGCACTCCATCGATGTCGCCGACCTCGGCGGCGGTCTTGGAGTTCCCTACGATCCCGCGCTTCATCCACCGCCTGGCCCGGCCGACTATGGCGCCATGGTCCAGCGGATCACTGCCGATTGGAACGTGCGGCTGGTGTTCGAGCCTGGCCGCCTGCTGGTCGGGAACGCCGGCGTGCTGCTGTCTCGCGTGATCCGCATCAAACCCGGAATCGCACACCCGTTCGTCATCGTCGATGCGGCGATGAATGATCTCATGCGCCCCGCTCTCTACGACGCGTGGCACAAGATCGATGCAGTTCGTCCCTCTGGCGAGCGCTGGGTCGCCAACGTGGTCGGTCCCGTCTGCGAAACCGGAGACACCTTCGCTACTGCGCGCGAGATGGATCGGATAGCAGCGGACGAGCTGGTCATCTTCCGCACCGCGGGAGCTTATGCGGCGGCGATGTCGAGCACCTACAATTCGCGGCCGCTGACGCCCGAGGTGCTGGTCGATGGCGATCGCTGGTCCGTCGTCCGGCCGCGGGTCGATATCGACAGGCTGATCGCCGCGGACCGCATCCCCGAATGGCTCAGCGGTTGCGCGGACGCGGGCAGCAGCTAAGACCCGCGCGCGATGGCGCGTATCGTGATGAAATTCGGCGGGACCTCGATGGCGGGAATCGAGCGCATCCGCCACGTTGCGGGTCTTGTGAAGCGAGAGGCCGAGTACGGTAATCAGGTCGCCGTCGTCGTTTCCGCAATGGCCGGAGAAACCGACCGTCTCGTACAGCTGTGCAAGGAAGCAGCGCCGCTTTACGACCCGCGTGAATATGACGTTGTCGTCGCCAGCGGCGAGCAAGTCACTGCGGGCCTGCTCGCGATCACGCTGACGGGCATGGGCGTCAACGCGCGATCCTACATGGGCTGGCAATTACCGATCCGTGCTTCGGGCCACAGCTCGGCACTTATCGACCATATCGACGCCAGCGTGCTCGAGAACGTCTTCGGGCAGGGCGGCATAGCTGTCATTCCGGGCTTCCAGGGAGTCACACAGGAAGGCGATCTGGCGACGCTTGGGCGCGGGGGCTCCGATACGTCCGCGGTCGCTCTCGCCGTCGCGGTCAAGGCCGACCGGTGCGACATTTATACCGACGTCGAAGGCGTGTTCACCACGGATCCGCGGATCGTTCCGCGCGCGCGCAAGCTCGAAGCCATCACCTATGAGGAAATGCTCGAGCTTGCTTCGGTCGGAGCAAAGGTCCTGCAGACGCGGTCGGTCGGCCTCGCAATGCGTTACAACATGCCGCTACAGGTCCTCTCTTCGTTCGAGGACCGTCCTGGAACATTGATCGTCGGCGACGAGAAGATCGAGGAGCTCAAGATGGAACGCCAGCTCGTCACGGGCATCGCCCACGACAAGAACGAGGCACGCGTGACCTTAACCGGCCTTCCCGACCGTGCAGGCACCGTCGCCGCAATCTTCGCCCCGCTCGCCGAGGCCAACATCAACGTCGACATGATCGTTCAGAGCACGCCCGGCCCCGGCGAGAAAAGCGCGCTGACGTTCACCGTACCCAACGCGTCGCTTGCACACGCCGTTGCCGAGCTCGAGAAGGCCAAGGCCGCGATCGGTTTCGAGGAGATCGAGGCCGACACCGATGTCGTGAAGATCAGCGCGGTCGGGATCGGAATGCGGTCCAACGCCGGAATTGCAGCGAAGATGTTTGAAACCCTGGCCGAGCGCGGGATCAACATCCTCGCCATCTCGACCTCGGAGATCAAAGTCTCGGTGCTCGTGCCCGAGGACTATACCGAGCTCGCCGTGCGCGTTCTTCACTCCGCGTTCGGCCTCGACGCGGAGCAGGCGGCATGAGCGGCGAGGGTCTGATCGCCGAGCCGCGCGCAATTCACGCAAGCGAGGGCCACGCGCGCCTTCACGAGCTGATGCACAGGGGGACCGAGTTCCTCGGCTGCGACGTCGCGGTCATGGGCGGCGCGATGAGTTGGGTCTCCGAGCGCAATCTCGTCTCCGCCATCTCCAACGCCGGCGGTTTCGGAGTGATCGCGTGCGGCGCAATGAGCCCCGAGCTGCTCGACACCGAGATCGCCGAAACCAGGGCCCGCACCGACCGCCCGTTCGGCGTCAACCTCATCACGATGCACCCGCAGCTTTCCGAGTTGATCGATATCTGCGCGAAGCACGATGTGGGCCACGTCGTGCTCGCGGGCGGCCTTCCGCCCGGGTGGGCGATGGACAAGATCAAAGGCCGTGGCGCCAAGCTGATGGCCTTCGCTCCAGCGCTCGCGCTTGCGAAGAAACTGATGCGTTCAAACGTAGACGCGCTGGTGATCGAGGGAATGGAAGCCGGAGGACATATCGGACCGGTTTCGACTTCCGTGCTCGCGCAAGAGATCCTTCCCAACGTCAGCAAGGACATCCCGGTTTTCATCGCCGGTGGCATCGGCAGGGGAGAAGCGATCGCGGCCTATCTCGAGATGGGCGCGGTCGGCGTCCAGCTTGGGACACGCTTTGTCTGCGCAACCGAGAGCATCGCGCATGAAAACTTCAAGAAGGCCTTCATCCGGGCCTCGGCGCGCGATGCGATCCTCAGCGTTCAAATCGATCCGCGCCTTCCGGTCATCCCCGTGCGCGCCCTCAAGAACAAGGAGACCGAGCGCTTCGCCGCCAAGCAGCGAGAAGTCGCGAACCTGCTCGACACCGGGGAGGTCGAGATGGCGGAGGCACAGCTTCAGATCGAGCATTATTGGGCCGGCGCGCTTCGCCGTGCGGTGATCGACGGCGACGTCGAGAGCGGCTCCGTGATGGCCGGGCAGTCAGTCGGGATGGTCAACCGCGAGGAACCCGTCGCGGCGATTATCCAGGAGCTGGTCGATGAAGCTGCGGCCGCGCTCGAAAGTCGCGGCTGACGAAAGGGAGAGTGAAGTGGCAAGTGCCGCAGTAGCCGTCGCGTTGCGCAGAGTGACCTCGCATTTGATGAGCGCCAATGCCGTCAGCCCTGAGTTGGCAGTGACCTTCGTCCCTGACCGTCCGATCCAGCGGCGGATGCTCGCCCGGCTGGTACGGCGGGGAGTCGTGATCGAGACCGCGCCCGACCGCTACTATCTGGACGTCCCTGCCTATGACGAATGGCGCAGAGGACTTCGTCGCCGGATCGCGGTGCTGCTCGGCGGCGTGCTGCTCGCCGGCCTTGGAGCAGCGCTTCTCGGTTAACGGACCTCCGCTCGAACCTGCATCATCAGCTGCAGCGGGCGCCCCTCATTGTCCTCGAAAGCCGCCATCCATTCCTCCGTTCCGTCGTCATGGCGATGAATGAGATGCGGCGCATTGATGAACTTCACGCCCCGATCCTCGAGTTCGGCCTTCGATGCGTGGATATCCGGAACGCGGAGGTAAAGGATGGATTCGCAGGCGAGATCACCCTCCTCCTCGGTCAGCATCATGCGGACACCGCCGAGATCGAAAAAGGCCAGGTTGCCGAAACAATAGAGCTCCGGCAGGCCCAAAGTGTCGCGGTACCAATTGCGCGATTCCGCGAAGCTCTTCGTCGTGCGCGCCAGCTGGCCCAGCATCATGTAGCTATCGGTTGCCGTGTGCGTGTCCATCGCAGACCTCCTCAATCGATCGAGCGCAGTGCCTTTCGCGACCCCGTCCCATCGCCGCAGTTCTTCGCGGCTCGAGAAGCCGAGCTTTCCAAGGGCATTTCCGACATGGAATTTCACCGCATCGAGGCTGACGCCCATGCGTTCGGCGATGCGCCGGTTGGTCATCCCGTGCCGCACCTGCTCCGCCACCTTCCATTCAGTTGGCGTCAGCACGTCGTCGTGCCGCGGGCGTCCGGGTCCGTTCGTCATCGGCCGACAAATAGCGGCGGGCGGGGCGAATTACCCTACCCGCCGCCCCGGTAGGTCGGCGCTAGTGCGGGACCGCGCCGAGCAAGTCGCCGAGTCCGAGGCCGCGGCGCTTTTTCTGCTGCGGCGGCTTCTGGACCTGTTGCGATTGCTGAGGCTGACCCTCGGTCGATGCATAGCCGCCCATTCCGGGCATCCCGCGCATCAGCGATGCCGTCGTCTTGTAGCGGACCTTGGTGGTCCACTTCGGCGCCTTAGGGTTGTCGGTGAAATCCGCCTCGGGCCCGTACCCGATCATCATTGCCATCCCCATCGGCACGGCAGCCGAGACCTCCGCCGGGAGGATGCATTCGCTAGCCGACGGCGGAAGCACGGAGCCGCCCGTGACCAATCGCTTCACCTCGCCCGGAGCGAGATAGTCCATCGCAGGCATCTGCGCCGACTTGGCCGAGCTCCACATGACGACGTCGCCGTTGCCCGCAGCGCCGAAGAGCGCCAGCGCATAGCCCGTGGCGCTTGCGGCCGGCTGCCAGGCGAGGCGCGAAGCACCCGAGGGTAGCGGCCCTGCGTCGCGTAGGCCCAGCGCCGGCATGAAGTCCTCTCCGGCGCTGAGGCTGAAGGCGATTGGCGGCGCATAATTGGCCTCGACCTTGTGAGAGCCGACGAGCGAGCCACCCGCCGGGACCGGACGCCGGTCGCGGTCGTTGGGCCAGCGTCCGAAGCCGGGCGCGTCATGCGGTCCGGATTGGACGTGCGCCATCGCCGCCATCGCCGCCATTCCCGGCGGCACCTGGCCGGCCGCGATCTTCGAAAAATCAATCACCGTCGGCTGTCCGCCGCTGACATGCTCGCCGCAACCCCAGTAGATCAGCATGCGGCCCTTTGGCCGCTGGAATTGGGCAGGCATGGACGATTGCTCGTGAGGGGCTTCCGCCCGCTCAGGTGCGACAAGCGGGAGGCTCGCGCCCATTTGCAGCCCGGCAGGGATCAGGTGATCGGCCCGGGGAGCCGCGGTGGGCCTATCTTTAGACGCGAGCCTAAGGTCGAGCGTGTGGATCGCCTCTCCCCCGCCGCCGTTCATCATCGCCATGATCTGGCCCATGCTCGGGCGTCCGCCGCCTCCGGCCATGCCTGCGCCCATGCCGCTCTGTGTCGCAACATCCATCCAGTAGCTTGCAATCGGCGGTGGCGGGCTCGCGCCCTGCTTTGCCGGAGCCGCACCAACTATTGCTGCCGCGCTGATGCCGGCGGCCAGAACGCCAATCTTCCTCATTACGCCAATCCCCCCTCCCAAATTCATGCCGTCAGTGCTGCGGTGCCCCCGCCGGAACGGAGCTGACTCCACCTAGCTGCATCACCAACTTCCTGTAGGCGTCGAGATAGGCGAGCACGATGATCTGTCCGATCTCGGTATTCTGGTAGCCGTAGCCGCCGGCGGCCGCGAAACCGCCCCACCAGCCGGCGCCGCCGCCCGCGCCCCAGCCGATGTCGGTCTTACGCGCATAGCCCTGGGTGAGCGCCTCTTCCTCGGTAGTGTGCGCGTTGACGAGATCGAGAGTGACGCTCGCCTCGCCCTTGTGGACGTTAATCCCGCCGGCGATGGAGCCGACGGTGTTCACCCAGCCGTGCGTATGGCCGAGCACTCCGCCGAGCGCCGCGCCCATTCCGCCACCGCCCGAGTCCTTGTTCGTGCTGACGATGTCGGGCTGGAGGAAATAATCGGCCGCCCGGACTTGGCCGGCGCCCATGTTCGAGCCCTGCTGAAGCTCACCCTGCTCCGCGAGCGCACGCTCCATCGCCCGGCTGTGCATCGCGCTCCCGCGGTTGACGAGGGTGAAGCAGCCGGATTGCTGGACGAACACCTTGATGATCGCTTCCGGGCTGCCGAGGTTATACTCTTTCCACCATTCATTGTCCGACGGCACGATCGCCAGAGTCCCGATGCGGTGCGTGCATTGCGGGATCTCAGCCTGCCCCCGCATCTGGTCCTTGTACCCTGAGCTCGGGTCCGCAACCGCCGCCGATGAAATGAGCGCGAGCCCCGCCGCGAAAAGCGTCACCCTGGTCATGATCAAAGCCCCCTTTGCCGACCTCGCGACCTTCTATCAGGGCGAGCAGCGAGTCGGAAGCTGGCCAACGCTGGCGGGGCGGGGGGCGCTCTGCTAGCGGGCGGAAAATCGAGAAGATCGCACACATTGACCACAACCATCGACCGAATCCGCAATTTTTCGATCATTGCCCACATTGATCACGGGAAAAGCACGCTCGCCGACCGGCTGATCCAGGCGACGGGCGGGCTGACCGACCGCGAGATGACGGGCAACGCCCAGGTGCTCGACAACATGGACATCGAGCGCGAGCGCGGGATCACCATCAAGGCCCAGACCGTAAGGCTGGAGTGGAAGGGCCACGAGCTCAACCTGATGGACACGCCCGGCCACGTCGACTTCGCCTATGAAGTAAGCCGGAGCCTCGCCGCCTGCGAAGGCGCGCTCCTGGTCGTGGACGCGGCGCAGGGGGTGGAGGCGCAGACCCTCGCCAACGTCTACCAGTCGATCGAGCACGACCATGAGATCGTGCCCGTCATCAACAAGATCGACCTCCCCGCCGCGGACCCGGAAGGCGTCAGGCAGGAAATCGAGGAGATCATCGGCCTCGACGCATCGGGAGCGGTCCTCGCCAGCGCCAAGACCGGGATCGGGATCGAGGAAGTGCTCGACGCCATCGTCGCCAAGATCCCGCCCCCCAAGGGCGACGCGGCGGCTCCATTGAAGGCGATGCTCGTCGACAGCTGGTACGACCCCTATCTCGGCGTGGTCATCCTCGTCCGCGTCATCGACGGCGCGATCAGGAAGGGCCAGCAGGTCAAGTTCATGGCGGCCGGAACGACGCACCTCGTCGACCGCGTCGGCTGCATGCGCCCCAAGATCGAGCAATTGCAGGAGCTTAGTGCGGGCGAGATCGGCTTCATCACCGCGCAGATCAAGGAAGTCGCCGAGACCCGCGTCGGCGACACGATCACCGACGCCAAGCGCCCCGCGCCCGAAGCGCTTCCGGGCTTCAAGGAAGTCCAGCCGGTCGTCTTCTGCGGCCTGTTCCCGGTCGACGCCAACGACTTCGAGAAGCTCCGCGACAGCCTCTACAAGCTCCGCCTCAACGACGCGTCATTCAGCTTCGAGATGGAGACCAGCGCGGCCCTCGGCTTCGGCTTCCGCTGCGGATTTCTCGGGCTGCTCCACCTGGAGATCATCCAGGAACGGCTCACCCGGGAATATGACCTCGACCTCATCACCACGGCGCCGAGCGTCGTCTATGAGGTGCATTTGAGCGGCGGCGAAGTCCGGCCGATCCACAACCCCGCCGACTGGCCCGACGCCAATGCGATCCTGAGCGTCGAGGAGCCGTGGATCGAGGCCACCATCTACGTCCCCGACGAATATCTCGGCGCAGTCCTGAAGCTGTGCCAGGACCGCCGCGGGATCCAGAAGGACCTGACCTATGTCGGCACCGGGAGCCACGCCCGCGCGATGCTCCGCTACGAGCTTCCGCTCAATGAAGTGGTGTTCGACTTCTACGACCGCCTGAAGTCGATCAGCCGCGGCTATGCGAGCTTCGACTATCACCAGATCGGCCACCGGACAGGCGACCTCGTCAAGATGAGCATCCTCGTCAACAACGAGCCGGTCGATGCGCTGAGCATGATCGTCCACCGCGCCAACGCCGAGGCCCGCGGCCGCGGCATGTGCGAGCGCCTGAAGGACCTGATCCCAAGGCATTTGTTCAAGATCCCCATCCAGGCCGCGATCGGCGGCAAGATCGTCGCCCGCGAGACGATCGGAGCGCTGCGCAAGGACGTGACCGCCAAATGCTACGGCGGCGACGCGACGCGCAAGCGCAAGCTGCTGGAGAAGCAGAAAGAGGGTAAGAAGAGGATGCGGGAGTATGGCAGCGTCAGCATCCCGCAGGAGGCGTTCATTGCAGCGCTGAGGATGGGTGACGACGCCTAAGCCCGCCGTTAGGCGTTAGCGACAGTAACGAAGCCGCTTCGCGCGGCGAAAACTCATTTCCCAATCGAAAGACTATCCCGACCATGACGTACAAAAGCACATTCCAGGACCGCGCCGGCCAGGCGGCCGAGGCCAAGCGCAAGGCGCTCGATCAATATCGCTCGCGCCCACCGGTCGACGAGAAGCTCGCCGCCGAGCGGCGCGTCGCCGGCGAGGCGCGCGAAGCGGCCAAGGCGGAGAAAGCCGCGACGAAGAAGGCCGAGCGCAAGGCCGCCGGCGAAGCCGAAGCGGCCGACGCCGCAGCCAGGGAGGCTGCAGCGGCTCCGAAGACGGAGGTCGAGCTCAAGGCCGCGCGCGATGCCCGCTATGCGGCAAGGAAGGCGCGGAGATAAAGGAGCGGGCCGAACCCCGCCGACGTCACGAACTTGCTTCGTGACGGCTCCTGCCCTGAGCGTAGCCGGAGGCGCGATCACTTCCGATAATCTTGCGCCGCGCCCCTCACGCGTTAGCCAATTGAGCACTGCCGCCGTGGCCCAAGCGGCGGCATTCGGTGGGCAGCTTTATGGCTGGGCCGATTGGGGAGGAGGCCCGCTGTCCTTCGTCTCGACGGACGACAGCGGGCCTTTCGGTTTTTGGTGAGGCGCCGAGCATCAAGGGCGCGCTTGCACGCCTAGATCGCGAGCCACTTTGGGATTCCGGTGACCGGGGATTCCGGTGACGGATTCCGGTGACAGTGCACTCAATTAAGAAGGTGGATCGCCGATCAAGCCGGGGGTGACGAAGAGAGGCTAAGCAGCCTCAGCCGGCTCCACCGTCAGCCTCAGCCCCATCGCGCTCAGGATTAAGCGGATCGTCTCGAACGACGGGTTCCCGTCCTGGCCGAGAGCCTTGTAAATCCCTGCACGAGTGATCCCACTCCGCTTCGCCAGGTCCGACACGCCGTGCGACCGCGCGACCGTGTCGAGCGCATTGCGCAGCTCTTCCGGAGTCGCATCCTCCAGATACGCATCCAGATAGGCAGCAATGGCCTCGGCGGTGTTGAGATAATCCGCGGAGTCGAACGCTGTGGTTTCGATCTTCGCCATCACTCGATCTCCTTCGCCATTGCCTTCGCTTCCTCGACGTCGGCGCCCTGCGTCGACTTGTCGCCGCCGCACAGCAGGACGATCAGCTCCGACCCGCGCTGGATGAAATAGACGCGATAGCCGGGGCCGTAGAAAATCCTCATCTCCGAGACGCCGCCGCCAACCGGAGCGACGTCTCCCAAATTCCCGGCCTGCGCCCGATCCAGCCTCTTCAGGATGCGAGCGCGGGCACGTTCGTCACGCAGACCCGCCAACCAAGTCGCAAATCGGGTGGTCTGCCTGACCTCGATCAACCTTGTCTCCTATAGTTTACAACAAAGGCGCTGTCAACTGTAGTTTACAGCGTGGCCGCGGATGTCAATGTGGCGGAATCGATCGTTGGCGTCGCCACCGGCAGGCCTGACTTCGGCCGCACAGGCGGCAGTCACAAAAGAGGCCGGCCCTTTCGGACCGGCCTCTTCCTTACGCAACGCAACTAAAACTAGGCCGGATGTCACGGAGTGAATCCGTGACGTCGAACGGGTTTGCTACGGGACCCGTCGGCCGATCTGGCTTCGCTTGCGCGCGCTTAGAACCCGTTCGGATTGAAGACGACGTAGTAGCGTCCATCCGCGAGCTGCTCGCAGCGCGTGGTCTCGCGGCTGGCGTTGTTATAGTCGCTGTTCGACATGCTGTCGTAGGGCTCGCCGCCGCGCGCGCCGCTCTTGCGCTGGTCGTTGCGCAGCTGGCGGAAGGTCGACTGGCACTGGCCCATATTGTCGAAGCCGGCCGCCATCTCGGGCGTATTGGTGAGCACGATGCCGTCGCTCGAGCTGGCCTGCGCCAGCGCCGGGGCGGCGGTGAAGGCTGCGGTCGCCGCAACGGCGGCGATCATCATATGGTTACGCAATGGGATTCTCCTGGGGAGCACGCGGCGAAGATTCGCCTACGCAAGGAGACCCAACCCCCGGCAACGCACTAAGTTACTGAAACTCGAAAAAAAATACGCTGACCGAAGGGGGCGGCGGTCGCGGGAGGTCGGCGGTCAAATCTCTCCGAAGTCCAAATCCCGCGGAGGTCCCACGCGTCGGTGACCTTTCGATGCGCCGGCCTCAGCGCCGCCGTCTCGGCTCAACAATCACCGGGCGGTCCCGCGCTCGCGGCTCCCTCGGCAGCGCGCCGTTGGGAATCCACGGCTGCTCCTCTGGCGGGCACAGGGCCTCGTAGGCCTCTTCGCTATTGAGCGAGAAGCTCCGCTGGTTGGGCGCGCTCATCATCATCTCCTCACAAGTAAGTCCGTCGTCACGGAGTGAATCCGTGACGTCGAACGGGTTCGCTCGGCTGCGGCCTCACGCCCCGCCGGCCGACCCTCCGCATCTCTTCGCGCTGCTCCGGCGGTGCTTCGCACCGGCGTCGCTGCGCTCGGTGCTACACGGTCCAGTGCATCTCCCGCGGCCACCGGTCGTGGTCGCGGATGGCGTGAAGCTGGTCGAGGATCGCGCGCACCTTCGCCTGCTCTTCATCGCACAGGCGCTCGAATTCTTCCTCGCTGAGCCGATCGACGGCTTGGCCGCAGCGGTCGTCCATGGCGCGCTGCGCTTTCGCTAGCGCGGCTACTGTTGCCTTCACCCAGGCGATGCGCGCCTGCGTGCGGCGGTCCGCGGGGTCGGTGGGCTCTGCTCCGGCCTGGAGCATTCGGATGGTGGCTGCTGCGTTCATTGGGGTCTCCTTAAAGATAGGAAGGTGGATCCCGGATCCAGTCCGGGATGACGAAAGGGGGGGCGTCTTAAGGGGCAGAGTGGGTCACGCGGAGTGAATCCGCGTGACTCGTCGGACGGGTTCGGCTCGCTTTAGGCTCGCCGCCCCGCCGGCCGGTCTGGGCACGCAGCACTACGCCTTGGGCTCGGTGCTCTTCGGCCTCAATCATCCCCGGGCCCGAGCTTGTCCGCCGCCGCGCGCTCGGCCCAGTGGAGCATCTCGGCTTCCCATTTGACCTGCTCCTCGGCGGCGGCGCGGGTGTGCTGGGCTTCGTAGGCGTCGCGGCGCTCGTGCTGGTCGAGCCCGGCCCAGCTTGCCGCGTCGTGGCCCTCGGCCGGGTGGGCGTAGGGGCCGTGGTTCCAGCTCGGCTGGGTGCTGAAGCCGCCGTGGTTCTTGAGGGTGTGGCTGGGGAAGAGGTCGAGGGCGAGGGGGTCGTGGGGGCCTTCGCCGGGCTCGTCGTCCGAGTCCGGCAGACGCTCCAGCTCGAGCTCCAGCCAGGTCCTGCGGCGGAGGCGGTCGAGGCAGCGGGTGCCGTCGGTCTCGGCGATGTCGACGAGGTGGAAGTCGCCGCGGCGCAGGTCCTGGAAGGCGATGAACGTGTCCTCGTTGACCAGCTCGAGCGCGACTTCGAAGAAGCTGATCTGGCGGAGGTAGAAGTCGGCCTCGGCGATGCGGCCGGCGAGGCGGGCCTTTCGTTCGGAGCGGAGCTTGAGGATGAACTTGGCGAAGAGGGCGTCGGTCAGCTCCTTCGCGACGGGGGGTTCGTAATCCTCGGGCCAGAGGTCGGGGGGTTCGATGCGCGAGGGGGGCGGCAGGGCTTTGAGGTGGGTGGCGGCGAGAGGGATTTCGTCGCGCTGCGCCTGCTGCTCGGCGAGGGCGGCGAGACTGTCCTTGATGCGGAAGAACTCGCGCTCGCGGTAGAGCTCGAGCGCGGACTGCCAGGCGTCAGCGAAGCTTCGGCCGCCCTTGCCCTTGCGCAATTGCTCGGCGCCGCTTGCCCAGCGGCCGAGCGTCCGGGCGGCCTGGTTGGGTGAGCCGGTCAGGGCGAGGGCGGCGATGAAGGCGCGCTGGAGCTCCGGAGTCCAGCCGTTGACGTGGGCGCGGCGCGGCACGGGCTCGAACTCGAGAAGGTCGCGGATCTGGGCGAAGGGGTCATCGCCGGCCGTGCCTTCGTCACGGCAGCGATCGCAGATGACGGGGATGCGTGTGTCCATCTGCGAGCATGGAGCAAATCAATTCCAACATTGGAAGATGGCAGGGCGGGGGTGTAGATGGCGGCGGCTATGAAGGCTCTTGTGGTAATGGCCGCGGAGATGCTGCTGGCGTTGGCGCCGGGTGCTGCGCTCGCGCAGACGGTGGGCGGGGTGCTGGTGCCGCCGATCCCGGCGCCGGGGAACGGGTCGCTCTATCCGGGGAGCGGGTCGCTGTTTCCATCGCCGACGCCGCAGCAGAGCGGGCGCTTCGGCGGCGGCGGGCATCGCGGCTTCAACCGCGGGTTCGGGGGCGGCGGATTCTATTATTACGAAGAGCCGTACGTTGTTCACGACGTCGTCTATGTGCACGATCAGCCCGCGGCGGCGCCCGCGCCTCCGCCGCCTCCGCCTCAGCCGCGGGAGGCTTATGTGCTCGGGCACAGCTACGGCTCGCTTCCGGGCGGCTGCCTGAAGATGATCGAGGGCGGCGAGTCCTACTTCCACTGCAGCGGGGAATGGTACCGGCAGGTCGGGGCGCAATATCTGGCGGTTGCGATGCCCTGACGCGCTGTGCCAGCGTGGAGCAGGGCAATTCGAAGATTGGAAGTCCGCGCTACTCTGAGGCATGATGGGCTGAGCTGACCCGGGGGAGGTGCGCGATGGCCGTCGACATGATGACGCTGTTCGAGCGGCGGATGAGCTATCCGCACCCGGACGCGCGCGACCGGCTGGCGCGGCTGGTCGGGCTCGACACCTATATCGAGCGGCTGACCAAGTCGCTGGGGCTGCTGGTCCATCCCGGCGGCCTCAAGATGTGGGGGCATGAGTTCCACCCGGGAGCGGACAAGATCATCAACTCCGTGCTGTCGCGGCCGCCGCTGGTGATCCTCGGCGGCGACGTCGGGTCGGGGAAGACCGAGCTTGCCGAGACCATCCCCGACGCGGTCGCACGGCAGGAGGAGATCGAGATCGACCTCTTGCCGCTGAGCCTGTCGGCGCGCGGGCAGGGCAAGGTCGGCGAAATGACCCAGCTCATCTCCGCGGCGTTCGACTTCACCGTCAAGGAGGCCTCGACGATCGAGCGCAACAAGGAGGGTTCGGAGGGAGCGGTGATCCTGCTGGTCGACGAAGCGGACGCGCTCGCCCAGTCGCGCGAGACCGCCGAGATGCACCATGAGGAGATCAGCGGCGTCAACGCCTTCATCCGCGGCATCGACCGGCTCGCGAGCAGCCGGCTTCCGGCCGCGGTCATCATGTGCACCAACCGCTACGATTCGCTCGATCCGGCGGTGACGCGTCGCGCGGCGGAGGTCATGGCGTTCGGGCGACCCGACGCCGACCACCGACGCCAGCTCCTGGCGCCGAGACTTGGCGAGCTCGGCTTCGACGCGGTCGACATCGACGCGATCGTCGAGGCCACGGGCCCGAAGAACGGGCTGCCGGGGTTCACTTACTCGGATCTCGCCCAGCGGCTGATCCCGACGATGGTGCTCGACGCCTATCCCGAGCAGCCGATCACGGCGACGCGCGCGCTCATCATCGCCGAGGAAATGCTCGCGACCCCGCCGTTCGCGGACAAGCGAACCGGCCGGCGCTAATCGCATCGGGACGGCGGCGGAACAACAATAAGCGGTCGCGCGTCGTCACGTGATGACGATTAACCTCGATCATCGACTCGCTCCGAAAACGGCGTAATCTGAAGACCATGGCGACGGGGGGCGTGAAAGACGAAGCGAAAGCCGAGGCTCGGCCGCGGCGGGCCGTCCCGGGCGGGCCGGCAGGCGTAACTCTCGAGCTCACCCTCGACGATCTTCTCTCACGGCAGCTGCCCGCCAATCTGCCGTCAGAGATGTTCACCGGCCCGGGACTTCTCGCGCTCGCCGATTTGCTGCCGGTGATGACCGCCTACTACGATGCGAGCGGGCGTATCCAGTTCATCAACAAGCTGTTCGCCGACTGGCTCGACAAGCCGCGAGAAGAGATCGTCGGCCGGACGATGGCCGAGGTGATCGGCGAGAACAACTGGGTTCATCGCAAGCCGATGTTCGAGGCGGGACTGAAAGGCGAGCGGCAGTTCTTCGTCGCGGAGCTCGACCATGACACGCGCGGGATGCTGGTCGCTCAGACCGAATATATCCCCTGGGTCCGGCCCGACGGGACCGTTCAGGGGCTCGTGGTCGTCGTCCAGGACGTCACCGAGCAGCGCGTCGCCGAGCGAGCGCTCAAGGAAAGCGAGGCACGCTTCAAGCGGATCGCCAATTCGGCGCCGGCGCTGATGTGGGTGACACGGCTCGACCGGGTGCGCGATTTCGTCAACGATCATTATGTCGCTTTCGTCGTCGGGCCGAACGGCAGCCGCGAAGAGGCGCGGACGGTCGACTGGAGGCTCCGAATCCATCCCGACGACCATGACAGGATCGTCGGAGATAGCCTGGCCGGAGAAGCGACGCTCGAGGCCTTCACGCTCGAGGGACGCTATCTCCGCCATGACGGCGAATATCGCTGGCTGCGATCGGTCTCCCAGCCGCGCTTCGGGCCCGACGGCGACCTGATCGGATTCATCGGGGTGGCGAGCGACATCACGGTTGCCAAGGAAGCGGAGATCGAGCTTCGCCGGAGCGTCGACGACCAGACCCGCGAGCTTGCGCTCAGCGAAGCCCGCTTTCGCGCGGTGTTCGACACCGTCCTCGAGGTGCTCGTCCTGATGGAGCCCGAGGGCACGATCGTCGAACTCAATCGCAAGGACGCGCCGTGGCGCGCGCCGAACCCGCGCGAGGCGGTCGGGCAGAAGATCTGGGATGCGCCGACCCTGAAGCTCTATCCGCAGCATGTCGCGCTGATGAAGCGGGCCGTGAAGCAGGCGGCGACGGGCAAGCTGTTCGAGCAGGAAGTGCGGATGGAGCGCGAGGGCGCCGCGACCGCTTATCTCCACGTATCGGTGCAGCCGGTCAACGGACCCGACGGCAAGGTCATCTATCTGCTGTTCGAGGCGCGCGACATCACCGACCTCAAGGCTGCGCAGGAGCAGCTCCGCCAGAGCCAGAAGATGGAGGCGCTCGGCCAGCTCACGGGCGGGATCGCGCACGACTTCAACAATCTGCTGACGGTGGTCGTCGGCGGGCTCGACATCATCGCCAAGCGCGCCGAGGAGGCGAAGCTCAAGCGCTATGCGGAAAATGCGCTGGCGGCAGCCGAGCGTGGAGCGCGCCTGACAGCCCAGCTGCTCGCGTTCAGCCGCGTCCAGCGGCTCGAGGTCCGGCCGACGCTGGTCGAGCCGCTGATCCAGAACATGCGCCCGCTGCTGAGGAACGTGCTCGGGCCGGGGATCAGCAAGGACTTCGACCTAGACGACGGATCGATGCCGGTCATGGCTGACCCGACCCAGCTCGAGGTCGCGATCCTCAATCTGGCGATCAACGCGCGCGACGCAATGCCCGATGGCGGCATGCTGAAGTTCCTGGCGAAGAAGGTCGCGGTCGAAGGTGACCCGGAGCTCGAGGACGGCGATTATATCGAGCTGACCATCAGCGACACCGGCGGCGGGATGCCGCCCGAGGTCGCCGAGCGCGCGTTCGAGCCCTTCTTCACGACCAAGGAGGTCGGCAAGGGAACCGGGCTCGGCCTGTCGATGGTCTACGGCATGGCCCGCCAGTCGGGCGGAGCGGCGCGGATCGAAAGCAGGATCGGCGAAGGGACTGCGGTAAAGCTGCTGTTCCGCAAGGCCGAGAGCGACGTCGCACGAGAGATCGTGCGAGCTGCGGAGCATTCGCAGGGACAGCAGGAGCGGCCGACCGCATCGATCCTCGTGATTGACGACGATTCCGACGTTCGCAGCTTCATCGTCACCGCGCTCGAGGAACAGGGGTATAGCGTCCGCTCGACCAATGACGGCAAGACAGGGCTGGCCGAGATCGAGCGCGAGGCCCCCGACCTGGTGATCGTCGATTTCGTCATGCCCGAAATGTCCGGCGCCGAGGTCGCGCAGAAGATCCGCGCCAAGCTGCCCGAGCAGGCGATCCTGTTCGTGTCAGGCTATAGCGAGACCGAGGCCGTCAAGCGCACTGCCCCCGACGCGCCGCTCCTCGCCAAGCCCTTCCGCGCGGACGCGCTGAACAAGGCGGTAAGGGACGCGATCGCTCGGTAGGTGCGAGCAAGTGGCAGGAATGGGTGGACAGCTGACACTAGGCTACCTCCCTTGCGCAAGGTAAGGAGTCGGTATGGACAAGCGGGAAGCGCAGGCGGAGCGGGCCAGGCTGCAGAACTTGCTTGATGTCTATGAGGCTGGCCGCTTGAACCGTCGAGGCGAGGACGAGCGCCTGAAGAGGGAAGTGACGCCGGATCGTGCGGGCAACATCCGGACCAGGATTGCGCGCCTTGATCAGGTAATTGCCGAGAGCGACGAGGCCTGAAAACCTCGGTCCATCGTCGTCTAATTTAGCCCAGATCGGTCGACAGCTCTTATCTGCGCAAGGGGCGGAAAGCTGATGCTAAGCTAATCGCAGGAATGGGTGGACAGCTGACACTAACGCTGACCGCCGCTGCGGCAGGCCTCATCAAATAGGATCGTTACGTCGGCAATGGTCGCGGAAAGGACAAGCGTCTGAACTGAACGTGCGAGTGTGTGCGGCACCAGGCCCCTTCAAAAGCGTTGTCGGGCGTGTCGTTAATCTGCGCGGGAATAGTAACAATTTCATTTTGTCTTTTGAATCGCACGAGATCTTTGAGCTCCGTAAGAATAAAATAAATTGAACTGCCGAAGAATAAACTATCTTTGATCTATTGTATCGCCACGAGATTGGTCCATATGACCTATCGCTACCAGTCGAGATCGACGGTCTTTGGCGCTAAGTCGCACCTTCCTCCATCCTTAACGTCTCCTAGCAGGTATGCGCCAATTTTGGCTCATGCCCGGAAAGGAACTCATCATGAAGCTATTCGGAACCGTTCAGTCGTTCGACACGATCAAGGGCCATGGCGAAATCAAGCCAGAGGTCGGCAGCGATCTCATTGGCTTCGAAAAGAGCGCAATTGCGTGGGACAAGGACCGCCTTCCGACGGTCGGCCAGCGTCTCTCCTATGAGGCGGGCACCAACAACAACGCCCCGTGTGCGTTGAATCTCCAGACCGTCTAGACGGGCCAGGCGCTGGCGAAAGTTCGTCGCGCTGAAGGGCGTCTGGCCTCGGTCGGGCGCCCTTCTTTGTTAAGTCCGCTTGGCCGGAGAGCCGACCTTGGCGGATCGACCGCAATGCACATGCAGGCGAGGCGGTATGAGGTCGCGAACCAACAGAACCGCCCGCTAAGCCTTAGGCATTGATGAAAATTGCAATGATGTGTTGCAATCCGACCCATGCTATACTTGCAAGGATCGGGGGGCATAATCATGCGGTACACAATCAAGTGGTGGCGGATGGGCGAGAAGCCCATCGGCATCGAATACCGCTCGCTCGGGTCAGCGCACGAGATAGAAGCTGCCCTGTGCGATTTGTTGGATACCGTGAAACTTCGAGTGATCGAGATTCGCAACGACGCGGGCGATCTGGTGGCCCATTATCCCGACGCGAAGCTGTACCGGCCCCAAGCTCGCTGAAACGTATTCGAAGCCGTGAACTCGTCGATTCATTAGCGGAAGGCGAACGCCTCCAGCTGCACCGATCCGTATTTTCCAGGTGGCGAAGCGGTCGGCGATGCGGGGTCTGCGCTGCTGAACAGCGAATTGTATAAACCCTGGTCTGCTATTCGACAAATAGCTGCACAATTATAGTTTCTTATCAAGGCTCTTTATTTTTCCATTCTATTTTCCGTGATTCCTGTTTCACTATTATATTTTCGCCGAGCAGTTGCTTAATTCATGGGGAACGCCTAATCTCTTCTTCTGCTACCAGTCGCAATCGACGGTTTTTGGCGCTAAGTCGCACCTTCCTCCCTCTTTGACGTCTCCTAGCGGCAGGAGCCAATTCGGCGCCTGCAACCAAGGAACACACCATGAAATATTTTGGAACCGTCAAGTCGTTCGACACCGCCAAGGGTCTTGGCGAAATCAAGCCGGAAGTTGCCGGCAACGACATCCGCTTCGAAACCAGCGCGATCCTGTGGGACAAGAAGGTCCCGCCCGTGGTCGGCCAGCGTCTCAGCTACGACGTCGGCACCGGCTCCGATCGCCAGCCGACCGCGCTGAATCTGCAAACCATCTAACCGACCGGCGGAAGCTCTCGCTTTCGCCGTCCTGTAAGGCGTCGGGGCCGATCCCGGGCGGCTGAGCGACCTTGGTCCTCGCTGTCCGGGTGAGCCCGCAAACGCCTTGGGGACTCTTGGAGGAGATAGGGCGAATGGAAGACACCTTTCGGGCAAACTGGCGCGTGATGGCGCTGCCGCTCGTACTGACCGCGACCGTCATCGGGGTGGCGCTCGCCTTCGCTCTCCTATGAAGCACGGCCCGAGTAGTAATTCGCCGCTTAGTCCCCATATCGGGACCATCGCTGGCATGGCACTCGTAGGCGCCAGCGGCAGAGAGACACGAAGCGCTCCCGCTTACGGCCGAGGAGCATCGAAAATGGATTTCAATTCCCTCCTGTACCGGCACCGGCTTTCGTTGATGAAGGCCGACCGGTCACTCAGTCCGCGCGAACAGCGCGCCCACGATCAATTCGCGCGTGACTACGCCGAGCAGGTCGGCCTCGTACGCGACGCGCTCGGGACGCGGCCCGCACGGCCGGGGTCGGTTACGTGACGCCGCCGGAAACGGCCGGGCCGCCCGAACCCAACCCGCGGAGGCCACGGACCATGGCGTTCCGCAAGCGAAGCGCCGTTGCGCGCCCGACTCCCGAGGAATCCAGGCGGCAAGGCGACATCGTTCAATCCGCCTGGCGCCACTTCGGCGCGCCGGGACCGGCCATCGCCTTCCTTAACACCAGGCACGAAGCGCTCGAGGGCCAGCCGCTTCATATCGCGATCGAGAGCGATGCCGGACTGGAGCGCGTGCAAGCGTTGCTCGAGCAACTCTCGCTGAAGGCCTAGCTGTCGAGGATCTGGTGCGAAGGGAACGTGGCCCGGAGAGCGATGAGCATCGCAGGGAGACAGGATCATGCAACATTCCGGAGAGTCGAAAGGCAAAAGCTTCACCGCGTTTCGCTCAGCGGCCGAGGAAGTCGAAACCAAGCGCGAGAACGACGGGATGAAGCGTGACGAGCAGCCCAGGGAAAAGGAAGGCGGGCACATGAGCTCGACCGCCGGCCGAGTGGTGCGCGTCGCTGGCGCCGAGTTGTCGTATGTCGTCGTCCTCTTGCACCAGGGCAGCGAAACCACCGAACACGCTTTCGCGACAATGCGGGAGGCCGAGGCGTTCATCAAACGCAATACCCCGGTCCCGGGACGAGCGCTCTCGCCATTATACGATCGGCCCGCCGGCGACTGAAGGCGGGAGGTGAGGCCGAAGCTGCTCTACGAAGGGCAGCGTCGAAAGTCGTGGCAACGGACCGGGTTTAGATCGCCCCTGAAGCAGTGTGCAGCTCTATGCGATATTCCGGAGCTTGAAGGGCGCGACCGGCACCCAGCGCGACGCAGGTCAACGGTTCGTCCGCCACACGAACGGGCAACCCCGTTTCATCCCGCAGCCGCGTGTCGATATTTCTCAGGAGCGATCCTCCGCCTGTCATGACCAGACCCTGGTTGATGATGTCCGACGCAATTTCTGCCCCGGCGTGCCCGAGGGCGCGCGAGACGACGTCGACGATCTGCTGCACCACGTCATTCAGCGCTTCGGCGATTTCCGACTGGCTCAGCTCGATCTCGGAGAGGTGGCCGGCGGTGACGTCCCGCCCGCCGACATGTCCGACGATCTTCATGCCCTCCTCGGTCGATGCCGCCGATCCAATCTCTTTCTTGATCCGTTCGGCCGAGATGGCCCCGATCTCCAGATTGTATTTCTTGCGCACATAAGCGGCGATCGCGTCGTCCATCTTGTCGCCTCCGACCCGCTCGGAGATGCTGTAGGTCGGCCGCTTCAGCGCGATGATTCCGACCTGCGTCGTGCCTCCCCCGATATCGACCACGATGGACCCGATCGGCTCATCCACCGGGAGTCCGGCGCCGAGTGCCGCAGCCATCGGCTCTTCGATCAGCCACACCTCGCGCGCGCCCGCGTTGAGCGCGGCGGCGTGGATCACCCGGCGCTCGACTTCCGTCGAGGCGGCAGGGACGCCGATCACCACCTCCGGGCCCCTCGACATCAGGACCCGGCCTCCGGTCGCTTTCTCGATGAAATGCCTGATCATCTTCTCGGCGAGCTCGAGGTCGTTGATCACGCCGTCGTTGAGCGGACGGCAGGTGCGGATGTTGTCGCCCGTCTTGCCGATCAGGATCTTGGCGTCGCTTCCGACCGCCCGGACCTGCTGGACTCCGTTCACGCTTTCGACGGCGACAACGGAGGGCTCGTCGACCACGACCCCTTCGCCCGGAACGTAGATGAGGGTGTTCGCAGTCCCGAGGTCGATTGCGAACTGACGTGGGCTCCATGATCTGAAAAGACCAAAATCCATGAATGACACTTTTCTTCTAGGTGGCACTTGCAGCCTTCGTGCGGCTGGCGCCGCCCTAGTTGCCTCCGCAAAACGATCAGACAGCGCATAAGGCTCAACTATTCTGCCAGACAGCGGCGGGGGCGGCGCTGCGAGCCCCCCTGGGCCCGCGACCGCTAACGCGCCTGGTGGCAGAGTGAGTGGAAAGCAGACGCCGCTATTGGAGGGGCGACGCGCCTACCGCAACCATCATTCGCTGGCTGGGCTCGTGCTCATTCTCGACGCGAATTTCCGCGGCGAAGAACATCTTGCCCTCGCAAATCTCCTGAATTCCGATTTGAAGAGCGCCCTTGAGCCCCTCGCTTTTCGCCGCATCCATGGTGGACAGCTCATGGTCGCTGGAAGTCTCGAAATCCCGGTTCACAACGCGGATGCAATATCTCGGCATGAAGTCCTAGCGTTCGCCGCGCGACGTTCGTTCCCCTTAGTGATTTGGGTTAGTGCGCCGCCGTCTTCCGAAGCAGCTGCAACAGCAATATAGGCGCACTCGCGGGAATAGGGCATTTGGAAATGGCCGAGAGCATCCTCGCCACGAGATTGGCGACGGTGGCGGACCTTACCGACGAAGACTGTGCGCAGCTGGACCAGCTGTGTCGCCGTGTCGGGACGGTCCGCGCCAGGGAAGACATTACTTCGGAAGGCGATCGGCCGGAGCGAATCCACCTGATCCTCCGGGGATGGGCCGCACGTTACATGTTTCTCCCTGATGGCACGCGGCAGATCGTGGCCTTCCTCATTCCGGGTGACCTCGCCGACCTCAACGTCGCCGTGCTTGACCACATGGACCACGGCATCGTGGCTCTCAGCCCGTGCAAGGTCGCCTACACTGCCGGAATGACGACGCAGCGAGCGGCGCTAGGAACGCTTCTTGAAAAGCTTCGCCAGGTCCTTGCGCAGTGAGCCATGCAAGTGGGCGTCGACATTCGTCCATCCCTCTTTCATGAGCTTAGCGCGTAGCTCCTCAAGGGATCTGCATTCAGGCGCCAGTTGAAAGGCGCGCTCCACGGTGCCTGCCATTAGCGGCGCTCCGCCTCATCATCGACGAATGCGATCATGTTTAGGCTATACATAATTCGCCGTTTAGCTGGCATCCGAATGTCCGCAATGATGGAAAGCTGTCTTCCGGGAATCAACTCCGCAACGGCGCGCACAGCCGGCGCGGATCGACTTGGACCGTCTGCTGGCTCCGATCGGGCTTGATCTGCAGTTCGTCGAAACGCTTGAAGAAATAGTCGTAATTGAGGCGGCGGCGGCTGAGCATGAACCGAGCGTGCACCAGGTGCAGCCGGATCTGCCGGCGGTTCTCCGGCTGGTCTGCCGTAGCCAGAAGGTCGACGAGCGTTTCGGAATTCTGGTTCTCCTCCTCAATGAACTGACGCCAATTGTCGATCGCCTGGTACAGACTTGCGTAAGTGAGGCGCTCCTTCAGCGGGATGTGCATTGCGGCCGGGTTGGTCTTCGCAAGGTCCCACGCGCTCGAATGCATGTTCCAGAGGAAGGGACGGTATCCGTTGGACAAGGTCGCATTCGGCGGAGCCGTCTTGACCCATTCGTCGAGCGCGTCGAGGCGCTTCTCGGTGCAAGGATCCTGAGCGCGGATGCTTTCCCAACGCGCCCGATCGTCGGACAGCTCGCTCCGAAGCGCACTTCGAAGTTGGGCCATGTCGTCCCGTTCGCGGATCGAGCTTACGAGCTGCTCAGCCGCGAGAGCGATGAGGACGCCGACAACGATGATCCCGACCTCGCCCGCGAACGCGCGCCAGCCGTGGAGCGGCTTGGGCAAATGGAAGTGCATTCAGTGATCCCCCCGGAAGCTCAATTGCTACCAGAAGGGCCAGTGTCCGCAATGGTCGAAGACTCACATTAGAGGGCGTGCGCAGCGCCGCTAATCCAGGATTGTCTGACCCGACGAGCTTGCCCCCAGGCGCGGAGAAGTGACGCAATTTCCGTAATGCTCGCGCGCTGCGTGGACATGGTGTTCGACGAAATGCCTCGAAAGACGAAGGTCCATCATCTTCATTCGCAGCAAGAGAAACCGGGATTCTCGTGCGAACGTGTCGTTGTCCAGTCTGACCGCTTCAATGGCTGCGATTTCCGAAAGCTTCTCGTCCGGTGCGAGTTCGTTGCCGCTCGCCGGAAGTGCCCGGAGATGGCCGAGATCCCCCAGCTCCTTCTCGGCGAGCCGCTGCATGTCCGGCACCATTTCGTAGGCAATTCGGTACTGAAGCATCCGCTCGTGCGGCATATGCGTCGCCACATCGGCGGTGTTTGCAGCGTCACGGGCAAGCGAATCCCAGGTGCGATTTGGGAGCCAGAACCGATCAATGAGCTTTCGGCTTCTCGCACGATCACCTTGTTCGACCGACGCGCGGAGCGCGTCGAGATTCGTGCGAATACAGTCGTGCAGTACGACGCGCTCGTAGGCTTCCGGTCCGTCGCCGGATCCGAGCTCATTGTTCATGTCCGCGATGGCGGCGTCGACCTTATGCCGCCACTCGATCGATTGAACCGCTTGCTCCGCTGCAAGAGCGATAAGCACGCCGACCACGATGATCCCGACCTCGCCCGCGAACGCGCGCCAGCCGTGGAGCGGCTTGGGCAAATGGAAGTGCATTCAGTGATCCCCCGGGAGCTCAATTGCTAACAGAAGGCCTTGGCTCCGCAATGGGTGGAAAGCGGACATTAGCGGAACATAACCGATTCATTACATCGTGGGACGAGCCGGAAACGCCCTTTGGCCTGGTCGTTATATGCTTTCCAATCAAAGGAGTGCATGCATGAAGACCATCCTTGCAGTGGCGGCAGCTGCCGTTGCGCTGGCAGCCACACCGGCAGTCGCGCGCCACCATAACGTTACCACCTACCGCGTCGGCTACGCTTTCGGTCCCACCTACACGTACACCGACTATGGCGCTCTGCCGCAGCCGATCGTCACCCGCTATCACCTGCGCAACAACTTCCGGTACGTGAACGACAACGGATACGTCTACGTCGTCAATCCGCACACCTATCGCGTGGTTCGGGTCATCCGGGCACCAATGTAATTCTCGTCGACACGCTCGGAGGGCCTAAGGCTCTCCGAGATTGTCGCCGAAGAACGTGTTGACCCTGCGGATCGCTTCCGCGCGCGGAGTGGTGAGCGGCAGGCAAATGGACGGCGAGGCGCGCCGAGGCGCAAGATTGCGGACGATGCCCATCTTCTCGGCCTGCGCGAGCGGCATCTCCAGGTCGACGCGGATGTTCCAGTTGACGAGCCGAGCCTGCGCAAGCGCCGAACGGACGCTTGCGCGTGTTTGCGTATCGACGACGGGAAGGTTCTCGAGCTGACGGATCTCGGCCCAGGCTTTCTGTTCGTCGCCCTCCAGCAAGATCACGTTGCGCAGCTGCGCATAAATGCCGCCTAATGTGGATTGTTCGCCCGGGTCCAGAAGGGCGACCCGTCCACCGGCGGTCGCCGCGTCCCAACCCGACGTGTCGAATCCCCAATATTGCGGCCGCCCGATCCAGCTGGGTGCGCGATAATCCGGCTTTTGGGATGCCGACAACAGGTTGGAAACCTCGTCGAGGCGGCGGTCGATGCAGGGTTCGAGCAGCCGGCGATTGACGAAGTCGCCGAGTGCCGCCGCCACTTCTGCCCTGGCCACCCGCACGGTCTCGCGCTTGACCGCGGCGTCGTGAAAATTCTCGACGATCTGCTGGGCGCCAAGCGCGATGAGAACGCCGAGCACGATGATCCCCACCTCGCCGACGAACTCTCGCCAGCCGTGCAGCGGCTTGGGTAATTTGAAGCGCATGCGCTTGCCCCCGGACCGCGAGAATTATCAGACGCGCCTGCGTCCGCAATGGGTGGGCCCGTCGGACGCGCTCTAGTCGGTTACAGGGCTATTGAGACCGTTCCACAATGAGAATGGCCCGCCGACGATCGTCGGCACGTCAAGGCGCTGCTGTCTCAGCAAGACGGCACCGCCGAAGCCGCAAAGGAACCAGACGATAATCGCACCGAGAATGTAGGGCTTCATCGCTCAAGCCTCCCAACTCGATCACCCCGCTGACGGGGGGCAAAATGATCGATCGTCATTTTATTGGCGAAAGTCTTTACAAGCAGTGTCCGCGACGGACCGTAAGCGGCCCCAGCCTAATCTAGGCTAGGGCATGCGGGGATAATGTCGTCTAGCCGACTGGGCAGTGCCGACGTTTCGCTTCCATGTGCAGGACGGTTCGGCCTGACCCTATTCGTGCTCACGATGAGGGGCATCGATGCTCCCGCCATTGCGGTCGCACAGAAGATCCCGACGAAAGCCTAGCCTTCGTTCCTGACCGCTGGCTTGCGAAAAAAATTTTCCCCGCGGCGGGAATAAACCTCGGCCCGCGCCGGTCATCGCATTCGCTGTCTCACGAAAGGGCGAGCGAATGTTCGACGATCATGGCGACGACCGCCGAGGATTTCTGAAATGCATGGCATGGGCCGGGAGCGGCGCATTGTTCGCGCTCGACGGCGGGATTGCGAGCTCGATCGGGCTTGAAAGCGCGATCGCTGCGCCGCTGCGCCGGACCGCCGTCCAGCCCTTCACCTTCGTCCAGTTGAGCGACAGCCATATCGGCTTCAACAAGCCACCGAATGCCGACGCGCGCGCAACGTTCGCCGAAGCGATCGCCAAGGTGAAGGCGCTTCCGGTCCAGCCCGACTTCGTGATCCACACCGGCGACGTCTCGCAGCTATCGAGGGACGACGAGTTCGACGACGCGGACCAGATGCTGAAGTCGCTCGGCCTGCCGGTCTTCTTCATTCCGGGCGAGCACGACATGCTCGATCCCGACGGCGGCAAGGCCTTCCTCAATCGCTTCGGCAAGGGATCGAAGGGGGCAGGCTGGTACAGCTTCGACCATCGCGGCGTCCATTTCGTGGCGCTGGTCAACGTCGCGGACCTGAAACCGGGCGGGATGGGCAATCTGGGGCCGGAGCAGCTGAAGTGGCTCGCGGCCGATCTCGCCGGCCGGCCGTCGTCGACGCCGATCGTCGTGTTCGCGCACATCCCGCTGTGGACCGTCTACGCGGACTGGGGTTGGGGCACGGACGATTCGGCCGAAGCGCTGAAGCTCCTGGCGCGGTTCGGATCGGTGACGGTGCTCAACGGCCACATCCATCAGATCACGCAGAAGGTCGAGGGGCGGATCGCCTTCCACACCGCCCGATCGACCGCCTTCCCCCAGCCGGCGCCGGGGACCGCGCCGTCGCCGGGGCCGCTGAAGGTCCCGCCCGAGCAGCTCCACTCCATGCTCGGGATCACCGATGCGATGTTCGTGCGCGGCCGCGACCGAATCGCGCTCATCGATTCCACCCTCTCAGCCTGAAACCCGGAGCTTTACAGTGACCCGTGCATCCAAAATCCTGACATTCCAGGCCGCCGTCCTCGCTACGAGCGCCTGCATGATGGCTACCGTCGCGACCGTGACGAGGGCCGCTACGCCCCCGACCGCCGCGGTGAGCATCGACAATTTCACCTTCAAGAACCCGGTGGTGACGGTGAAGCCCGGCACCGTCGTCACCTGGACGAACGGCGACGACATCCCACACACGGTCGTCGCCAAGGACGGCAGCTTCAAGTCCAAGGTGCTCGATACGGGCGACCGATTCTCCTTCACCTTCGCCAAGCCCGGACAATTCGGCTATTTCTGTTCCATCCACCCGCACATGACGGGCATGATCATCGTGAAAGCCTGAGAAGAGGACTGGCTGGAGCCCCCGCGTGAGGAAATTCTCCCCTCCACTCTTCGCGCCGCGCGTCCCGGCCACGGGTCCGGCGCCGGGCTTGCCCCCGCCCGGCGCCGGCCAAACGCAGGAATTCCGTCGGCTCGTCCTCCCCCACCTCGATGGCGCCTATAATCTCGCGCGCTACCTGACCCGTGACGCGCATTTGAGCGAGGACGTCGTCCAGGACGCGGTGTTGCGCGCGTTCCGCGCCTTCGGCCAGTTCCGCGGCGGCTCGCCGCGCGCCTGGCTGTTCGCGATCGTTCGAAATTGCTGCCGCACGGCGCAGGCGGGCCGTGGCGGGCACGTTTCGCTGGTGATCAGCGAAAGCGCGCTGAGCGACGAGGCTGCCGCCGAGCTCTCCAACGCGCCCGATCCCGGACCGACCCCGGAAGAGGAAGTCTTCCGCAAGGCGGACATCAACCGGGTGCGCTCGGCGATCGAGGCCATTCCCGAGCCGTTCCGGGAGACGATCGTCCTCAGGGACCTCGAGGATCTGTCTTATGCCGAGATCGCCGAAGTGACCGGCGTCCCGGTCGGCACGGTCATGTCGCGCCTGTCGCGTGCGCGTGCGATGCTGGCAAAGGAATTGCTGCCGCCGGCAAAAGCGGACGGCGAGCAGTCGAGGAGCGTGAAGTGATGGCTGCGTGCGTTGACCAGGAACTGCTGCTGGGCGCGCTTGTCGACGGGGAACTCGACGCGGCCAACGTTGCGCTCGCGGAGGCCCACGTCGCCCGGTGCGAAGGCTGCCGCGAGGAGCTCGAGCGGCTGCAGGCGGTCCGCAGCCTGATTCGGGCCGACGGCGTGCGTCATTCGGCGCCGGACGATCTTCGCGAACGCATCTTCGCGCTGCCCGAGCTTTCGGAAAGGGCAGCCAACACCAACCGCCGGTTGCCCGGCTGGCTCGCGCCCGGCGTCGCGGGAGCGCTGGCCGCCTCGCTCGCCATGGTCGCATTCGTCAATCCGGTTCAGCAGCAGTCGGCGCTCGACGGCCAGATCATCTCGAGCCACGTGCGCTCGCTTCAGCCCGGCCATTTGACCGACGTCCAGACGACCAACCAGCACATCGTGAAGCCGTGGTTCAACGGCAAGATCGACTTCGCTCCACCGGTTCCGGAACTCGCCGATCACGGCTTCCCGCTGGCGGGAGGACGGCTCGATTCCATCGACGGCAAGACGGTGGCGGCGATCGTCTATCATCGACGGCTGCACACGGTGAACCTGTTCGTCTGGCCCGGCAAAGCCGGCGCAACACGCGTCGAGGTCCAGGACGGCTTCGCGCTGGCGGAATGGAGCGAGGGCGGGCTGAACTTCGCCGCGGTGTCCGACATCCCGGCGGGCGAGCTCAAGCAATTCGAAGAACTCTACCGGAGCCAGGCGGGGCTTCGCCCGCCAGGCTGAACGACGCGCCGGTTCGTGCGTTGTGCGGGCATGAATCGGTTCGTCTGTGCCTGCGTCCTGTTCGCGTCGTCGGTCCCGCTCTCAGCGCAGCCGACTCCCGCCAGCCTCAAGAGCTCCCCGGCGGCGATGAACTTGTTCGAGCGCGACTGGGTGCTGATGAACTGGGCGCTGAAGATGTACGATTCCAATCACGACATCCTGCTCGACCCGGACGAGGCGGCAGCGGCGGCCGAGGCCTTCCGCAGGCTCGCCGACAAGGACGGGGACGGGCGCGTGACTCCGGAGGAATATCGGGCGGCGCGCGAAGCGATCCTCTCGCGCGGCTAGGACCTTCCTGACCGAGATTTTCGATTTGACCGACTCACTGTCGAAGCGCACGGCGGCAACGGCCGCGCGTTGGTAGCGCACCGGCATTCTCCACGGTCGAGCACCCGAGTTCGGTAAGCGTCTCCTTCCCCGGAGCCCAGGAGAACCACCATGGCCGACACGACATCGCCTGACGGCGGTGCGGACACTCTTGCCCCCACTCATCCCGACCCCTTGCAGACCACAGCCGCAGAGCCGACCAAGACCATCATTCTCGGCGCGCCCGGCGACACGGCGATACGGCCGTTCAGCTTCCATGCGAGCGACGAGGACCTGGCAGATTTGAAGCGGCGGATCGCGGCGACCCGATGGCCCAGCCGCGAGCTGGTCGATGACGCTTCGCAAGGCGTCCAGCTCGCGACGATCCAGAAGCTCGCCGATTACTGGCTCAATCATCACGACTGGCGAACGGTCGAAGCCCGGATCAACAGCTATCCGAATTTCATCACCAACATCGACGGAGTCGACATCCACTTCATCCATGTGAAGTCGAAGCATCCCGATGCCATGCCGATCGTCGTCACCCACGGCTGGCCGGGCTCGGTCATCGAGCAATTGAAGATCATCGAGCCGCTGACCGACCCCACCGCGCACGGCGGGACGGCGCATGACGCGTTCGACGTCGTGATCCCATCGATGCCGGGCTATGGATTCTCGGGCAAGCCGACCGAGCTCGGCTGGAACCCGCAGCGAATCGCTAAAGCCTGGGTCACGCTTATGGAGCGGCTCGGATACCAGCGGTTCTTTGCTTCAGGCGGAGATTGGGGCACTCCGGTTACCGAGCAGATAGCCTTGCAGGCGCCGACGCAGACGATCGGCATCCACACCAATATGGCGTTCGCAATGCCGCCGGATGTTGCGACAGCGGCGTTCGTTGCGGGTGGACCGCCGCCTGAGGGCCTGTCCGAGGCGGAGCGCCACGCTTTCGACCAGCTCCAATATTTCTTCACCAAGGGCGTTGGCTACGCGCTCGAGATGGGCAGCCGTCCCCAGACACTGTACGCGCTCGAGGATTCGCCGGTCGGCCTGGCGGCGTGGATCGCTGACCATGACATTGACGCCTACGAGATGATCGCGCGCGTCTTCGATGGCGTGCCAGAAGGACTCACCCGCGACGACATCTGCGACAACATCACGCTCTACTGGCTGACCAGGACGGGTGTGTCGTCATCGCGGCTTTACTGGGAGAACAAGCTGCCGTTCTTCGTGCCGCTCGGGCAGAGTGTTCCGGTCGCAGTGAGCTCATTCCCGACCGAAATCTATCAGGTTCCGCGCAGCTGGGCCGAGCGGTCCTACTCCAACCTCGTCTTTTTCGGGGAGCATTCGAAAGGCGGCCACTTCGCCGCGTGGGAGCAGCCGGAAGCGCTGGTCGACGACCTGCGCGAAGGCTTCCGGTCGTTGCGTAGCTAGCAGCAAGAGGCGCGCCGGTTGGCAGGTTCGAGCTCCGCGCAATCGGAACTCCGGCCGACCAGCCGGCGCGTCGAATCATTCTCGGACGCCGTGTTCGCGATCGTCGTCACGATCATGGTGTTCGAAATCCGGATTCCCGATGACCTTGCGTTCGGCGGCGACCGGGCAGCGCTTGCCGGACTGGCGGCGGTTCTCGTCACCTACGCGTTGAGCTTCTTCGTGGTCGTGAATTTGTGGACGAGCCATCATTATCTGCTGTTCACCGTCCCGAGCCCGGCGCGGAGCACCATCTGGTACAACAATCTGCTGCTGTTCTGCGTCTCGCTGATCCCGGTCGTCACGCGCTTCCTTGGAATGCATCCGGACTCCGCGAGAGCGGCGGCGGCCTACGGGTTCGTCGGCGTCGCGTGCACCGGGGCCTTCATGCTGTTGCGATCGCACGCGGCGCGCATCAGCCACAACCCGCTCCATCGCAGCATCCACAAGCGCGTGCTGCGCCGCACCGCACTGTTCCTGGCGATCTACGCGACATCCGTCCCGCTCGCCTTCGTCAGGCCGTGGCTGGCCTGGATATGCTTCGCGATCGTGCCGCCGATGTTCGTCCTTCCGGTCATCCAGGCCCGAGCGATGCGCAGCCGCGAGGAGGCCGAGCAGCATGCGCTCGAGCGGTCCTGCCCGTGAGCCTCTCAATCAGGGTGACCGCTTTTATCAATTTGACCGGTCGGGAGCCGGAGCGCAGCGGGCGTCCATCGAAGCAGAGGAGATCGAAATGAGCGCGGAGGAACTGTTGATCATTCAAACCGAGTCACTGGCCACGCCGACCGATCTCGGCAGCGACGCCGTCCGCGACATTTCGGGAGCGCTCAATGCGCTACTCGCCGACATGTTCGCGCTCTACCTCAAGACCAAGAACTTTCACTGGCACGTGTCGGGGCCGCACTTTCGCGACTTCCACCTTCTGCTCGACGAGCAAGCGGACCAGATCTTCGCGACGACCGACCCGATCGCGGAGCGGGTGCGGAAGATCGGCGGGACGACGATCCGTTCGATCGGACAGATCGCGGCGCAGAAAAGGCTTCTCGACAATGACGCCGGCTATGTGACCCCACTCGACATGCTTGCCGAGCTTCGCGAGGACAACAAGCAGCTGACCGCGGAGATGCGCCGCATTCATGCTCTTTGCGACGATTACAAAGATGTCGCGACGGCGAGCCTGATCGAAGTGTGGATCGACGAAGCCGAGCGCCGGACCTGGTTCCTGTTCGAGGCGACCCGGAGGGCGGAAGGCTAGGGGACCAGCCGGTAGCCGACCGCAGGCTCGTTGACGATCATTTCGGGCTGCGCGGGGTCGCGCTCCAGCTTCTGGCGAAGCGCGCGGATCGCGACGCGCAGATATTCGGTCTGGTTCTGCTGCGCCGGGCCCCACACCGCGCGAAGAAGATGTTCGTGGCTGAGTACCCTTCCCGGGTGTTTGGCGAGCTCGGCGAGGACCGAGAATTCCTTCGGGGTCAGGTGAACGGGCCTGCCGTCCCTGAACACCGCGCGCTGGAACAGGTCGATCCGCACGCTCCCGGCGTCGATCGGCTGCTGGTCGGACACCGGGCCGAGCTCGACCAGGTTCGCGATGTAGCGATCGAGCTTGGTCGCTTCCGATCCGATCCTGGAGACGAGCTCCTTGTCGGAGGTCCCGGAGCGCCGCAGCTCGCGGACTGCGCCGCCGATCGAGCCGATCGCGGGCCCGATATCCTGGCCGATCGATGAGAGCAGCGCCGAGCGGACTCGGTCGCGCTCGCGAAGCGCATCGAACTCCCGCGCCTGCCGCTCGAGCCGCGCGCGCTCGAGCGCGAGCGCGATCTGGTCGAGGAGGCTCTCGACCAGCGGCAGTTGCAGCGCATCGAAGGGCGGCGCCCCATCGTCGCGGGCGAGGCCCGCGGCGGCGATCACCGAAGTCGGTGACCTCACAGGATGGAATTGCCACTCGGCGGGCTGGATCCGCGGCGTCGCCCGGCCGGCCGACTGACTGGTTTCGAGGGTCAGCGCGGCGGCGGCGAGGTCGCTCGGAGTCAGCCGGTTCCCGGCGGGGACTGCGGCGATGACATGCGGTTCGGGAAGCCCGGTGACGAGCATCGCATTGCAGGAGAACAAGCGGCTGAGCTCCTCGCACGCGGTCTCGGCGATCCGCTCCTCGCTGCTGCAGGAGAGCAGCCGGCCGGCGAATCCGGCGATGGTCGCATTGCGCGAGGCATGGGCAGCGGCGAGACGAGCCTGGGCGCGGATTCCGGCGGCGAGGCGGCTGGTGACCAAGGCTACGACGATGAGGACGACGACGGTCACGACGTCGGCGACGCGGTCGATGCGCAAGGTGTGGATCGGCTCGGTGAAGAAGAAATTGTAGGCGAGCGCAGCCGTCAGGCCGGCAACGACGCCGGGGCCGATCCCCCACAAGGCCGCCGCTGCAAGGACCGCGGGAAGATAGGTCATGTCGACCGGCGCCGTGCCCCAGCGGGGCGCGATCCACAGTCCGATCAGCGTCGACACCGCGACAAGCGCGACGGCGCCCGCATAGGCCTGGATCCGGGCAAGGAGCGCCGCTCCGCCCTGGCTGGCAAGTCTGTCCGCCATGCCGGGGTAAGTGCGCCTTGCCACCACTGACGCCAAGGGGGCTGCCGGCGATTCCAATGAATTTCCACTCTGGAAGAAGCGGCAAAACCACATAGAATCTTTACGCGGCGAGCGCCCACATGCCGGCGCATGGCCACTGCACTCCCGATGCGCGCGCCGGCGGCGAACACTGTCGCCCTGCGTGCTGAACCGAACGAGAAGCTTCCGACTTTAATGCTGGGAGCGATTGGGGTCGTTTACGGCGATATCGGGACGTCGCCGCTCTATGCGATGAAAGAGAGCTTCCTTGGGCCGCACCCGCTGTCGGTCGACCGGCTGCACATCTTCGGCGTGCTCAGCCTGATCTTCTGGTCGCTCATGCTGATCGTCACCGTGAAATATGTGGCGGTCGCGATGCGCGCGGACAATCGCGGCGAAGGCGGATCGTTCGCGCTCCTTTCGCTCATTGCGCGCAACCTCGCGGGGAAGAAATGGACGTCGACCCTCGTCATGCTCGGCGTACTCGCGACCTGCCTTTTCTATGGCGACGCGATGATCACCCCTGCGATTTCGGTCCTGTCGGCGGTGGAGGGACTGACGATCGCCGAACCTTCGCTCCAGTCGCTCGTCATCCCCGTGTCGATCGCGATCCTCGTCGTGCTCTTCCTGGTCCAGTCGCGCGGAACCGCGAAGGTCGGCGGAATCTTCGGCCCGGTGATCCTCATCTATCTCGCGGCGCTGGCAGCATTGGGGGTGATCAACATCCTCGCGCATCCGGAGATCATCGGCGCGCTCAGCCCGACCTGGGCAGCGAGATTCTTCATCGTCAATCCAAAGCTCGCCTTCCTGGCGCTGGGCTCGGTGTTCCTCGCGGTTACCGGGGCGGAGACGCTGTACGCCGACATGGGCCACTTCGGGCGAAGGGCGATCGGCTGGTCGTGGCTGACGCTCGTCTATCCCTGCCTCACGCTCAACTATCTCGGGCAAGGCGCTCTGCTTCTCGGCCACCCGGCCGCCGCGGAGAATCCCTTCTATCTAATGGCCCCGGACTGGGCGCGCCTGCCGCTCGTGCTCATCGCAACGGCAGCGACGATCATCGCCAGCCAGGCGGTGATCTCGGGCGCCTTCTCGGTGACCCACCAGGCTGTCCAGCTCGGCTTCCTGCCGCGGCTTCGGACGGAGCATACGAGCGAAAAGGCGAAGGGGCAGATCTACATCCCGGTGATCAACTGGGGCCTGATGGCGATGGTGATCGTGCTGGTGCTCGGTTTCCGGGAGTCCGGCCGCCTTGCTTCCGCCTACGGGATCGCGGTGACCGGGACGATGCTCATCACGACGGTGATGCTCGGCTTCCTCGTGTTCCAGGTGTGGAGCTGGAACAAGCTCGTCGCCGCCGCGACGATCGGTCTTTTCCTCATTGTCGACGGCACCTATTTCGCATCGAACATCACCAAGATCCCCGACGGCGGCTGGTTCCCGCTGCTGGTCGCGGCGATCAGCTTCACCGTGCTCACCACCTGGGCGAAGGGCCGGCAGTTGATGCGCGAGCGGCTGGAGGAATCGGCTCTCCCGCTGCCGGTCTTCATCAAGTCCACCGCGGCCTCTGTTCACCGCGTGCGCGGCACCTCCGTGTTCCTGTCGACCTCCGCCGACACCGTCCCGGCGGCGCTGCTTCACAACCTCAAGCACAACCAGGTTCTCCATCAGCGGGTCATCATCCTCAACGTGAAGGTCGAGGACGTGCCCCACGTTGCCTCCGAGCGCCGGATCGAGTTCGATAATGCAGGCGAGGGCTTCTACCGGATGGTCCTCCACTACGGCTTCATGGACGAGGTCGACATCCCGCGCGACCTCGCGTTCGTTAAGACGTGCGGCGAGCCGTTCAACATGATGAGCACCAGCTTCTTCCTCGGGCGCCAGAAGCTGATCGCCGCCAAGAAGGCGCCCGGCATGGCGCTGTGGCGAGAGCGGCTGTTCGCGTGGATGCTGAAGAGCAGCGAAAGCGCGATGGAGTTCTTCAAGCTGCCCACAAATCGCGTCGTCGAGCTCGGAAGCCAGCTCCAGATCTGATCAGCGCCGCGCTCCGCGGTGCGGGCCGGCGGCTGTTCCGGAACGCGAAACCGTTTCGAGGAGCGAACGAACACATGGCGATTTGGGTCCGGCGCTTGCTGACCCCGTCGCAAGCTGGCACGGCGGCTCGATGAATCGAACGGACGCGGCACTGAGCAAAGTTCCGGCGGTCACGCTCGGCTTCTGGATCATCAAGATCCTGGCGACGACGCTCGGCGAAACGGGCGGCGACACGGTGACCATGACGTGGCTGGGGGAGACAACGCCGAATTCCGTCCCGGGAGGTTACCTCATCGGCACCGCGATCTTCGGCATCCTGCTGGTCCTTCTCGTTTGGGCGCAAATCAGGGCGCGAAGCTTCAATCCCTGGCTTTACTGGACGACGATCGTCGCTTCGACGACCTGCGGAACGACGCTTGCCGACTTCGCCGACCGGTCGCTCGGGATCGGCTATCCGGGCGGTTCGCTCCTGCTGCTGGCCTGCGTGCTGCTTTCGCTTCTCGCCTGGCACCGGGCGCTCGGGAGCGTCGACGTCAACCGTATCACCGGACCGCGCGAGGAGACTTTCTACTGGATCACCATCACCTTCTCGCAGACGCTCGGGACTGCCCTTGGAGACTGGGCTGCGGATGCGGCGAGCGAGGGCGGGTGGGGGCTCGGCTATTCCGGTGCGGCGCTGGTGTTCGGCGGCGCGCTTGCACTGCTCGCAATCCTCTATTTCACCACCCGCGCCAACCGCGTGTTCCTGTTCTGGGCGGCATTCATCCTGACCCGGCCGCTCGGCGCGACCGTCGGCGATTTCCTCGACAAGCCGCTCGGGAAGGGCGGGCTCGAGCTCAGCCGGCCGATCGCTTCGGCGGTGCTGGCGGCGGTAATCGTGGTGCTGATCCTGATCCTGCCCCAGCGGCCGGGACGGCATCCCGGCGAAGACGCGGCCGTAGCGTAAGAAAAGCCGGCTGACAGTGGAACCGCGCTCGCCTAGGGCGCGTCAAATGGACCGCATGAGGTCAGCCCCAAGCCCGAATCGCTTCGCGTGGGCGATGCTGCTGTCGCTGGTCCTCGCGATGCGGCTCGTCACTCCGACGGGATTCATGCCGGCGTTCGAGCGCGGGCGGCTGAATATTGTCGAATGTCCCGGCAGCGGCCCCGTTCCGATGGCGCCGATGAGCGGCATGAAGCACGATCACGGAAAGACGTGCGAGACTTGCCCGCACGCCACAGCCACCGGCGGAGGGCTGATCGACGCGGAGCCGGCTGCGCTCGCGATCGCGAGCTTCGTCAGCGCACGTCTCATTGGCGGCGACGTCGTCAGTCGTTCGAATCGTGCGGGCGAGCACGAGCGCCCGCCGGCGACTGGTCCCCCCATCATCGCCTGACCTTTCTTCGACGGTTCAGACGCCACCCGTTCGCGCGGGCGATGGAGATTATGGGAATGATCGGATTGAAAAGGGCGGTGCTGCTCGGCGCCGTTGCGCCAGCGCTGCTCGGCATTTCGAGCGCCGCCGAGGCCTGTGCGAGCTGTGGGTGCACGCTGACCGCGGACTGGCTGAGCCAGGGCCTCGCGGCGCAACCGGGGACGACGCTGACTCTGCGCTACGATTATGTGCCGCAGACGACGCTGAGATCGGGAACGCACAAGGTCGACCGCGGCGCGATCGAGCTTCCGGCCGACCGCGAGATCGAGCGCTATACGTATAACCACAGCGTTGCGGTCACGCTCGATCACCAGTTTGCGAACGACTGGGGGCTCGACGTCCAGTTGCCGGTGCTGATGCGGCCGCACAGCACATTCGCCGAGGACACGACCGAGCCGAGCCATTCGAAGACCAAGGGGATTGGCGACCTTCGGGTGGTCGGGCGGTGGCAAGGCCTGTCGACTCCCGGAAGCGTCACCGGCATCGAGGCCGGGCTGGTGCTTCCCACGGGCCAGTTCCACCAAGAGTTCAACTCCGGACCCGAGGAGGGCGAAGAGGTCGACCGCGGCCTGCAGCCGGGAACCGGCACGGTGCAGGCAGTGCTGGGCGCTTATCATTTGGGCGCGATCTCGCCGGAGCTCGGCTATTTCCTGCAGGCGACCGGGCAGGCGCCCCTGACCAGCCGCGACGGCTACAGGCCGGGGAGCTTCGCCCAGGCTTCGGCAGCGCTGAACTACACTCACTGGCGCAACGTCACGCCGCAACTTCAGCTGAGCCTTCGCCATACGTGGCGCGACAGCGGCCCGAGCTCCGACCGGCCCAATAGCGGCGGCACGCAAGTCAATGTCGCGCCGGGGCTGTCGGCAAAGCTTGGGACGAAGCTGGTCGGGTTCACCTATGTCGAGCTCCCGCTCTACACGCGGGTCAACGGCTTCCAGCTGGTGCCCAAGGCGAAGTTCTCAGCCGGACTTTTGGCGCATCTTTAGCGGCGGGAAAGGAGCGGGGTGACGACCCGCTCCAGAGTCGCCGTGTCGAGCGTCGTCCGGCCGTCGCCCTTGGTCGCATAGACGAGGCGGCCGGCGCGGTCATAGACGCGGGTCACGGGGAGCGCCGCCGGGACGTCGCGCCGCGGCATCTTCACATCGTCGACGCGGGCGACCGGAAAGGCGAACTTGCCGGTTACAGTCTGGAGCTTGCGCGCCGAAACACCCTGGTCGATCGAGATTGCGAGCATTGCCAGGCCCTGCGCTCGATGATTGCGGTAATATGCGTCGAGGACCGGCATCTCGATCCGGCATGGGACGCACCACGTCGCCCAATAATGAACGATCGTCACCTCGCGGTCGCCGTTGAACGGCGCGCCGGCGATCGTCCGAGCGGAGTCAAACGGAGCTGAGGTTGCGGCGCTGGCCAGGCCCAGGAAAAAGGTGGCGGCGAAATTGGTGACGATGCGCATCTAATCTCCTCTAGCAGGTGAGATGCGGGACTCACGCGCCGCGTTCCATATTCCGGCTAGAGACGCAGGCCGAAGCGCGGCCCGATCAAGGTCATGGTGAGATAGAGGAGGATGGTGAGGGCGCAGCCGATCGCCAATGCGGGCCAGAAGCCGAGGCCGCTCCTCAGCAGCCATGGCATCAGGAGGAACATCGGAAGCGAAGGGAGCACGAACCAGAAGGTCGCCTGGACGTGCACGGCCATGTTCGGGACATCCGGTTTGTCGTGCCACAGCCAGATCATTCCGAGCACCGACACGAGCGGGAGCGATGCGATCAGCGCGCCGAATCCCGGGTAGCGCTTCGCAACCTCGGAAACGATGGCGACGATGATGCCGGAGATGGCTGCCTTGATCGCGAGGTAGAGCATTTGCGCCGCCTAGGAACTTCTATCCGAATACTCCAGCGGCAAAGTCGATGGATAGTTGCATCGCGCCGCGTGCGCGAATGTTATTTTACATCATCACAGTCACTTGCAGATAAAGCTCCACATTTCACAGCTTTCATTTTGACATGTTGGTCGATCGATCTAGGCGGGCGCTATGCGCGGACACGAGCACGGGCATGATCGGGGATCTGCAGGCTTCGGCACCGCCTTCGCCGTCGGCACCGCGCTGAACCTTGCGTTCGTGATCATCGAGGCCGGGTTCGGGTTCAGCGCCAACTCCATGGCGCTGCTGTCGGATGCCGGTCACAATCTGTCCGATGTGCTCGGGCTCGTCGTGGCGTGGGTGGGCGGAGCGCTTGCGCTCAAAGGAGCGTCGCCGCGCTTCACCTATGGGCTGAAGAAGGCGTCGATCCTCGCGGCGCTTGCCAATGCCTTGTTCCTGCTGGTGGCGATCGGTGCGATCGGCGCGGAGGCGGTGCGCCGCCTCATCCATCCGGCGGCAACGAACGGATCAGTGGTAATGATCGTGGCCGCGGTCGGAATCATCGTGAACGGAGTGACCGCCTATCTCTTCGCCCGCGGACGCAATTCCGACATCAACATCAGGGGAGCCTTCCTGCACATGGCCGCCGACGCGCTTGTGTCAGTCGCGGTGGTGCTGTCGGGCCTGGCAACCCTCTGGACGGGGCTCGAGTGGATCGACCCGGTCATGAGCCTGGCCGTGGCGGTGGTGATCCTGTGGGGCTGCATCGGCCTGTTGAAGGAGTCGGTGTGGATGTCGCTCGCGGGTGTGCCGAAAGGCATCGACGTCGACCTCGTCGCTCTAGAACTGGCGCGGATCGACGGCGTCGAGGCGGTGCACGACCTTCACGTTTGGCCGCTCAGCACGACCGAAACCGCGCTCACCGCGCACATCGTCACCGACCGGGCCGATTATCCCGACGCGCTGCTCGAAGACGCGCGAAGGCTGCTTCACGACCGCTTCCACATCGAGCATTGCACCATCCAGGTCGAACGCGACCACGCCGACCATCACAGCGATTGTTGAGCCCGCCGCTAGCCGAGAAGCTCCGGCGGCCGCATCGCAAGCTCGGTTCGGTTGTCGACCCCGAGCTTGTCGAAGATGGCGTGGAGATAGACCTTCACGGTTCCTTCCGTGACTCCGAGCTGGGCTGCGATGTCGCGGTTGCGGAGTCCCTGGCGGACGAGATCGACCAGTTCGCGCTCGCGCGGAGTCAGCGTCGGAGCGCGCTCCGCCCGTTCCTTCACCGCTCGCGTTCGCTCGGCGATTTCGGGATCGACCCAGCGCTCGCCTCCGCGCACCTGCTCCATGCAGTCGAGGAGAAGCGCAGGGTCCGACGTCTTCGAGACGATCCCTTCGGGAGTAAGGCGGTCCGCGGCGAGGAGCTGCGGATCGTCCATTCCGGCGGTGAGGAGGATCACTGCCGGAGAGCGGCGACCCTCGCGCAGCTGGCGAAGCACGTCGAGGCCCGAACCGTCCGGCATGTTGACGTCGAGCAAGAGCAGGTCGGGTTTCTGGCGCTGAACTTGCGATAGCGCTGCCGCCCCGGTGCGGGCGCGGCCGATCAGCTCATAGTCGGTGCCGCGCAGTAGCACGTCGAGCGCGGCGCCGATCATCGGATGGTCGTCTGCGAGGAGGACGCGGGTCATGCGGCAACTCCGTTCAAAGGAAGTGTGATGACAATATTGGTTCGGCCGGGTTCCGAATAGAGCGAAAGCGAGCCGCGCGCGCGGTCGACGCGCTCCTTGAGCGACCAAGGCTCGATCGGTGCTCCGTTCGCCGGAATGAAGCCGGAGCCATTGTCTGCGACCTGCATTCGAAGGCGCTCGCCGTCGACATCGACGTCGACATCGACGCGGTTCGCGCCGCCGTGCTTCACTGCGTTGGCGACCGCCTCGCGCAGAAGTTGCTGGAGGTCGAGCTGGAGCTTGATCGGAACCGAAGCGGAATCGCTGCTCGCGGCAACGCTGCAGTCGATCGACCATTGCTTTCCAAGCCTGCGGGCGAGCGCCTTCAGTTCCTCGACGGCCTCGGTGAGCTCGAGCTCGCGATCGCGCCGCAGGGCCAGCATGAACGAGCGAATTTCGCCCTGCTCCTCGATCAGCAGCCGCTTCAGCTCCTGCAGGTCCAACTTCACCTGTGCCGACCGGGCGCTTCGAATGATCGCCTCCACCCGGAAGGTGGCGCCGGCGAGGAATTGGACGACGCTGTCGTGGACGTCGCGCGCGAGAGAGAGGCGAGTCCGCGCCGCAGCGCCCTCCTCGATTGCCGAAAGGAGGGCGTCATGATCCAGCACCGCACCGGCAGCACTCGCCAGCTCTACGCCGAGATCCAAGAAATCGACCGAAAGCTCCGCGACGTCCCACAGCACGAGCCAGCCGTGGCGCGTGCCGCTGCGTATCTGTGCAACGAAGCCCTCGACGGCTCCCGTCGCGCGAATCGCCTCTGCATCGAGGAGCTTCGAGGCCGGAGCGAAGCGGTACCAGCCATGGCCGCGCTGCGTCAGCGCGCGGTTATGGTCGAGGTCGAACATGACGACAGGAAGCGCCTCGTGCATCAACGAAGCCTGGGTCTCGAGCACGCTTACGTCGTCGACCACGATCCGGACGCCCCTCAACCGGCGGTCGCCCGGCGAGCCGACGAGAAGAGCGCCCGAGTTGGCGCGCGCTGCGGCCATGGCAAGCGCGAGTGCCTGCGGCAACGGATCTTCGTCGCGGGCGATGCGCCGGTCCAGCTCGTCCATTCCGAAGAACAGACGAGTGAACTGCTGGTGGACCCCAAACCAGACCAGCACGAGGGAGAGGATCAGGAGATGGCTGCTTCGGACGATGAACCGCTGGACCTCGAAGTTCTGGCTTTCGGCGACCAGCAATCCTCCGGTGAGGTGGACGATGATCAGCGCCATCGCGGTCATCAAGGTTTCGCGCCAGCCCCAGCGGATTGCGGCGGAGAGGAGCGGGAGAATGAAGAAGATGAAGAAGGGGCTGGTGTATCCGCTGGCCGAAAAGACCACCACCATGAAGACGGCCATGTCGACCAGGTGCGCCGGCACCGCGAGCCGCGCATCGAGCCACCAGTTGCGCCACGTCAGCGCGGTCATCACCACAGCGAACAGGACATAGCCGACGAGCACGAGATAAGCGGGGTGCGACAACTGAGCCGTCTGGCTGTGGTCGAGCCAGGTCGCGAGCAGGAACATCGATGCCAGCATCATGCGCCCGAGAGCGATCACTCGGCCACGCTGATACCGGAACAGGGTCTGGACGGTTGAATGGCTCAGGCCGGCGCTCCACCCATGGAATTCGGGCGGAGCTTAACTTGAAGCAGGCCGCGGCGAAAGCCGTAGCTTTGAGGGGCTTAGCTGGCCATCTTCCTGGAGCTGAGGCCCATGACCATCTGATTGGCGCGCTCGTAGGCGAGCGGCTTGCCGAACAGATAGCCCTGGATGGTGTCGCAGCCGAGGTCGCGCATGCGCTCGAAATCCTCGGCAGTCTCGACGCCCTCGGCGGTCACCGACATCCGGAAGCTCTTGGCGAGCTGGACGATCGACTGGATGATCGCCACGTTCTCGGGGCGCGAGCCGGCCTCGCGGACGAAGCTGCCGTCGATCTTCAGCTTGTGGAAGACGGCCTTGTTCAGATAGCCGATTGACGAATAGCCGGTGCCAAAATCGTCGAGCGCGATGCCGACGCCGAGCGCGCGCAGGCGCTTTAGCACATCGAGGGTTGAGCCGTTGTCGCCGAGGAACACGCCTTCGGTCACCTCGAGCTCGAGCCGGTTGCCGGCGACGCGGTGGCGGGCAAGCGCCTCGCTGACGGTATTCGGAAGCGCCGGAAGGACGATCTGCTTGGGGCTGATGTTGAGAGCGACGGTGATCGGCTCCGGCCAGGTCGCGCAGGCGCGGCAGGCTTCGTCGATGACCCACTCGCCGATGACCGGCATGAGGCCCGTCTCTTCGGCGACCGGGATGAAGATGTTCGGCGGCACGAGACCGCGGCTCGGGTGGTTCCAGCGAATCAGCGCCTCGAAGCCGACCAGCTTCTGCGTCTTGGCGTTGATCAGCGGCTGGAAGGCGAGGTGGAATTGCTTCGAAGCGATCGCGCTGCGGAGATCGGATTCGAGGCGGACCCGGTCCTCCTGCTCCGACTGAAGCTCGGACGAGAAATAGCGCGCGACCCCGCGGCCGGCGTCCTTCGCCTGGTAGAGCGCAAGGTCGGCCTTGAGGATGAGGTCGTCGACGGTCGCCCCGTCGATCGGCCCGAACGCGCAACCGATCGAGACCCCGATGCGGATCTCGGTCTGGTCGATGACATAGGGCTCCTTGATCGCGGCGATGATCCGGTCGGCGAGCTTCTCGACAGCGCGGCGGCTCTGCGCGTCGGGGACGACGATCGCGAACTCATCGCCGCCCATTCGCCCGACATCGCCTTCCGAGCCGACTTCGTCGACCAGGCGCTTGGCGACCGCGCGAAGAACGGCGTCGCCCTTGGGGTGGCCGAAGGTGTCGTTGACCGGCTTGAAGCCGTCGAGGTCGAGGAACATGATCGCGCAGGGAACATTGCCGGTCGTTGCGGCGCGAAGCGCCTCGCCGAGCAGCTGGCGGACCCTGCCACGGTTGGGCAGTCCGGAGAGCACGTCGACGTTGGCGAGATGGGTCAGGCGCTCCTGCGTCTGGCGAATCTCGGTGATGTCGGAGCCGACCCCGCGGAAGCCTTCGAAGCGGCCTGCGGTGTCGACGATCGGGTCGCCGGCGATCGAGATCCAGCGCGCCCCGCGCGGGGTCTTGAGCTCGATCTCGAGTGAGTTGAACGGCGTTTTCTCGAGCAGCACTCGGCCGAGCTCGGGATGTCCGCCGAGGAGGGCAGGGAGCGAGTGGCCGATCACTTGCGAGGCCGGCTTGCCGAGAAGGGCGCTCATGCGCGAGCTCACGTAGCTGACCCGGTTCTCGCCATCGATCTGCCACAGCCAGCCGACGCCGCGCTGCTCATATTCCTGGAGGAGGAGGCTGGCGCTCTCGCTCTGGCTGCCGACGTCCGCGTTGGTCTTGAGCTGATGGAACGCCCAGCGCGCGACGGTCAGAACGCCGAAGATGGAAATGCCCAGCGTAAACACGATCGAAAGCATGTGCTGGAAGGGCACGGTGTGGCGGCCGATCAGAAGGCTGCCGCCAACGCCGACGGTGAACGCGATCATCCATGCCGTCGCGCAGGGCGGAATGACGACCAGCCCGAGCGCTCCGATTCCAAGCGCCGCCATGACCGAGGCGGCGATGACCTGCGTGCCCGGACCGAACGTTGGGAAGAGGTAAAGCGGGAGGCTGAGCCAGACGATCGCCCGGCAGGCGACTTCGCCGACCATGGTCCACATCGGCACCCGGCGGCCTGAGCGGCCGACGCAGGTGATCGACTGGGTGCGTGCAAGGTGCATCGCTCCAAGGTTTACGGCGGTCACCGCAGCGAACCAGGGCGCGAGCCAAGCCGGGCCGATCGACGACCACAGGTTCGCGGCCATCATCAGCGCTGCAACGATGTTGGCCGCTGCGAAGAAGGGCGCGAGGTGCGCGCGCGAGATGAGCTGGACGTCGCGCAGCGGCGAGCTTTCCGATTCGGCTTCACGCGCGGCGAGCCCAGCCGACTCCCCGCCAGGAAGTCGAGCCGAAATCAATCGCTTATATCGATCTGGAGCTTCGTACATCCGCCCGCCGTTCCACGTCCGACAGCCGAATTAGACAAAGAGAGTTGAAGCAGTGTTAAGTCGATTGAATATTTCGGAGCCACTTCGTACATTCGATATTAGCATGAGTTAAGGTGCCGGCTTCCCGGCCCACGCCTCGCAATGGCGCGCAAGCGCCTCTATATGAAGGTCAATGGCGACCGACAGCGCGACCCTGGACCGGCGGGTAACGGCCCCAAGGCGCGTATCCGACGCCCCCATCATCCATTCGCCGGCGGACCCGATCGTCCGCGGAATGGGGCTGAACCAGCCCTTCTTCGAAGACAAGAACCGCGCTTTCTGGATCCTCCAGTCGATCGGCTGGAGCGGCTATTTCTTTCTCCGCACGATCTCGGGCTTTGCCGGCGGCCTGGGCTGGATGCTCCTCGTCCATACGCTGCTGCTGACGGCGACGGGCTATTCGCTCACTCTGTTGATGGGGTCGCTGTTCCGGCGGCTGATCCAGCTGAAGCCGATCTGGACGCTACTGCTCTCGCTTGGCGCCGTGATCCTTGCCTCGGGCACATTCTCGATCATCGAGACGTGGAGCGTCGCGACCTTCCTGAAGCCGCAAATGAGGCCGGAGGGCGTCGCCTATCTCGCCGCATTGTCGCTCGACTTCACGTTGCTCGCCGCCTGGACGGCGCTTTATTACGGGATCAATTATTTCCTTCTTCTCGAGGACCAGATCCGCCTTCGCGAGCGGCTCGAGAGCCAGGCGTCGAGCGCGCAGCTCGCAATGCTTCGCTACCAGCTCAATCCGCACTTTCTGTTCAACACGCTGAACTCGATCTCGACGCTGGTGCTCCTGAAGCAGACCGAGCGCGCCAATGCGATGCTTGCGCGGCTGTCCTCATTCCTTCGCTACACGCTCGCCAACGAGCCGACCGCCAAGGTGACGCTCGCGCAGGAGGTGGAGACCCTCAAGCTCTATCTCGAGATCGAGAAGATGCGCTTCGAGGATCGCTTGCGGCCCCACTTCAGGATAGAGTCGGAGACGATCGGCGCCCGCCTTCCCTCGCTCCTCCTGCAGCCGCTCATCGAAAATGCGATCAAATATGCGGTGACTCCGGCGGAAAACGGCGCGGACATCTGGATCACCGCCAACCGCGAGGGGCAGGCGGTGCGGATCGAGGTTGCCGACAATGGCGACGGAACAGGCGGCGAAATCGCGGCAAGCCCGTCGACCGGCGTCGGCTTGGCGAACATTCGGGACCGACTGTCGCAGGCCTATAGCGCTGCGCACCGGTTCGAGACGAGACAGAACGAGCGGGGGGGCTTCAGCGTTATCCTAGAAATTCCCTTTGAAACCGGAGAAACTGCCTGATGACGATCCGGACCATTCTGGTCGACGACGAACCCCTGGCAACACAGGGCTTGCAGCTTCGGTTGCAGGCGCACGAAGATGTCGAGGTCGTTGCCACCGCGGCGAACGGGCGCGAGGCAATCCGTCAGATCAAGACCCACAAGCCCGACCTCGTCTTCCTCGACATCCAGATGCCGGGATTCGACGGGTTTTCCGTCATCCAGGGCCTGATGGACATTGAGCTTCCGCTATTCGTCTTCGTCACGGCCTTCAGCGAGCATGCGCTGCGGGCGTTCGATGCGCAGGCCGTGGACTATCTCATGAAGCCGGTCGACGAGGACCGGCTGGCAGCGACCATGGACCGCGTTCGCCAGCGCCTCGCCGAGCGGCGCGGGGCGGAGGAGACGGGGCGGTTGAAGGAAGCCCTCGCCGAGCACGCGCCCGAGGCGGCTGAGGAGTTCGCGGATGCTGCGCCTGAAGGGCCGGCGGCCAGCCGCTTCGAGAAGATGATCAACATCAAGGACCAGGGCCAGATCTTCCGCGTCGACGTCGACACCATCGAGCGGATCGACGCGGCGGGCGATTACATGTGCATCCAGACGGGCGATAACACGCTCATCCTTCGCGAGACGATGAAGGATCTGGAAAAGCGGCTCGATCCGCGGCGCTTCCAGCGCGTTCACCGCTCGACGATCGTCAACCTCGATCTGGTTCGCCAGGTGAAGCCGCACACCAATGGCGAATGCTTTCTCGTGCTCGATTCGGGAGCGCAGGTGAAGGTTTCGCGTTCATACCGCGATGTCGTCGCGCGATTTGTCCATTGAGGGCTCCACGGACGGAGTGAAACCAGCGCTCGCCGGACGGCGGATCCTCGTCGTGGAGGATTCGCCGGTCGTCGGACCGTTCACCGTCGACGTTCTGGGCGAGCTCGGTTGCGATGTGGTGGGGCCGGCGCCGAACATGGCCGCTGCGCGCGTGCTCGTCGAAGCTGGCGGGTTCGATGCCGCCCTGATGGACGTCCACATCCGCGGCGAACGGGTCTTTCCTCTGTGCGAAACGCTCAATTCGAAGCGCGTCCCGTTCCTCTTCACGAGCGGCTATGCCGACTGGACCATGCCGGAGAAATGGCGCGACCGGCCGCGGCTGAACAAGCCTTACACGATCGATCAGGTCGAGCAGGCCCTGAGACAATTGTTGCCGGGCTGACGCCCAGTGGCGCGCCCGTTACGTCTACAACAACGGCTTTCTCTATTACGTCGACCCGAGCACCTACGCGGTGACGAAAGTCGTCGATACCTGGCCTCACTAAGAGCGGCCAAACCAGGGCGCCGCGGTCGATGCCGCCGCGCTCAAGCCGCGACCGGGAGCCGGACGGTGACGCTTGTCCCGACCCCCGGCGTGCTCCTGATCTCGAGCGAACCCTTGTGGCGCTCGACGATGTGCTTGACGATCGCGAGGCCGAGACCGGTGCCGCCGGACTCGCGGCTGCGGGCGTCATCGACGCGGTAGAAGCGCTCGGTAACCCGCGGCAAATGCTCGCGAAGGATCCCCGGCCCGTGGTCGGTCACCGTCGCGGCGACCCAGCGGCCGTCGCGGACGACCGCGACCTCGATCAGCGAATCCGGCTTGTCGCAGCCATAGCGGAGCGCGTTGCTAATGAGATTGTCGAACAGCTGGATGAGCTGGGCACTGTCGCCGCGCACGGGAGGAAGGTCCGCCGGCACTTCTGCATCGATCCGGCACTGCTTGGAGGCCCTCGCAGCGCAGGCGTTGCTGATGCTCGTCTGCACGACCTCGGCGAACGAAATCCGGTCGGCGGGAGCGACGAAGCGATCCGCCTCGATCCGCGACAGGCTCATCAGGTCCTCGATTATGCGCAGCATGCGCCGCGATTCGTCGCGGATGATGCGTCCGAAGCTGGAGCGTGTCGCAGCGGGAAGGTCGTCTTCCTCGGCGAGCGTTTCGGCATAGCCGCCGATTGTCGAGAGCGGAGTCCTGAGCTCGTGGCTCGCGTTGGCGACGAAATCGACGCGCATCTTCTCCGCTGCGACGGTATCGGAGCGGTCGATCATCCGGACGAGGACCGTGTTCTCGTCGAGCTCGCGGATCGACAGGACCCAGGGGCGGCCTGGTTCGGCGATTCCCGTTACCTCGAGGTCGGCCGGCTTGTTGCCGAGGATATGCTCGAGCGCCTGCGGCTGGCGGATGGCGAGGCGCACGTCGCGCCCCTCGAGCCTGTTGCCGAGCGCGAGCCGGGCGCGGTTGTTGGCGAGCATGACGATGCCATGGTCGACGATCAGCGCCGGCTCCTCGAGGGCGTCGATCAGCGCCCGGACACCTGGACCGTAGTCCCGCATGAGTGGATCAGTAGCGGATTGGTCGGCCATGTTTCCATCCGCTTGAAATGTGGCCCCCTCGCCGAAGCGAGGGGGCTGCCTTTCGAGCCCGAGGGGAGAGAGAGGGTCGAAAGGCTTTAGAAGACGAGCTGGCCGAACAGCCCGATCTCATCATACTTTCCCTGGTCGTTGCCGCCGATGTTGCCGTTCGACGTGTTGAGGAAGCCGTTGCTGGTCTTCTCGTGCTTGTAGACAAGCGAGATGTCGATCGGAGCGATCGGCTTATAGGTCGCGCCAATGTTGAAATAATGGTCGCGAAGAGTGCCATCGGCACCGACCACCTGGAAGTCCGTCGGCTTGACCATGTCATAACGGCCGAAGACGTTGAACATCGGGTTGAAGGCGAAGGATCCGAACCCGGACCAGCCGTGACCGCTATCATTGTCGTTGTGGAATGAGTTTGGCGGCGCAGCAGGTTCCGGCGAGGTCTGGATGTTCTTCCAGTTCTTCGCCGTGAAATACTCTACGCCAAGACGGACGCGCTTGTCGGTGTATGCGGCGAGCGCATTGAAGCGCGTGGCCTTGTGGTTGACGAACACCGTGTCGTTGCTCTTGCCGAGCTTCCCGGCGTAGCCGCCAGCCGCAATCACGATATTCTTGATCGGGTGAACGTCGATCCGGCCTTCAAGGTCGAGCGTGTTCGAGTTGCGAGCGAGGGTCTTGTAGCCGGCGCCGTTGATCAGCGAGACCTGGTAGTTGACCAGGCCCTTTCCGAAGCCGCCAAGGACATGGACGCCCCAGTCGGACGAGGTGCCGAACTTGGTGCGGTCGATGAGCGTGTTTTCGACGTAGCGGTAGCCGTAGACACCCTCCGCAAACGGGACCCACGGAAGGTCGGCTTCGCCGACTCGGATCGTGAAGGCCGGGTTCAGCTTCGCCTGGAGATAGGCCTTCTTCACATAGACCAGCACGTCGTTGCTGGTTCCACCGCTGTTATAGCGGAAGTCGGTCGTGATGTTGGCCGAGAAGACGTCGTTAAACTTGTGGTCGATGCCGACGTAGAAGCGCTTCAACTCGGTCTCGGTGCCGTTCTGGATGCTGTCCGTCGTGTGGCCGGCGAGGTCCGTCGAAGTCTGGTGGATGTTGCTGGTGTTCAAATAGGCCTTGCCGCTGATCGTCGTGCTTCCCCACCAGCCCGGCGCCGCCGGTTTCGGCGGCGGCGGGACCGGGGTCGCGGCGATCTTCGCAACCTGGTCGCCCTGCGCGGCCTGGGCCGCCTGCAACGCCTGAACCTGGGTTTGAAGGGCCTGAATCTGCGCCCGTAGCGCGGCAATGTCGTCTGCCGTTGGCGCGCTTTGCGCAAAGGCCGGAGTCGCCGTCAAAACCGTGCACGCGAGCAAAGCTTTCGAGAAACGAGAAATCATCGGAATCCCCCCGATATGCGTGGAATCGAGCACTGAAACTCAGTGGGCGCTAATCGCGCCAAGCAGATGATTCTGTGACTGTCGGCGGACACTTTTGTGACACTCGTTTCAGGTCCGGCCCGAAACGGGTCGATCTGTGTCATTCACGCATCAGTGTTAGCGCTCACTGCCGCTGCTGCTGCAACAGAACGGCAACATTCCGGTCATTTTCGAGTCACCCGCCGGGCGTAGCCGAGGCGTGGAAGCGGCGGCGGGGGTGCCGCTGCTCACTCACCCTCGGGGGTATCTTCAAATGAACATGCTTACTCGTTCAATCGTGTACCTCGCTGCGTCCTCAAGCCTGGCGATTGCAGGAAGCGCGAATGCGACAATCACCGGCGCGGGTTCGACCTTCGTCTATCCCGTGCTGTCGAAATGGGCGTCCGACTTCAAGAAGGCGGGCGGCGACGAGATCAACTATCAATCGATCGGCTCGGGCGGCGGAATTGCGCAGATCAAGGCCGGAACCGTCGACTTCGGCGCCACCGACAAGCCCCTTTCGGCTGATGAGCTTTCGGCTGCGGGCCTGGCGCAGTTCCCTGTCGTGATCGGCGGCATCGTTCCGGTGATCAACATCCCCGGTGCGCATCCCGGCCAGGTGAAGATGAGCGGACCGGTGCTGGCGGCCATCTACGCCGGCGAGATCAAGACCTGGAACGATCCGCGGATCGCCAAGATCAATCCGGGCCTGCACTTCCCGGCGAAGGCGATCACTCCGGTTCACCGCGCCGACGATTCGGGCACGACCTTCAACTTCACGCACTACCTGAGCCAGGTCAGCCCGGGCTGGAAGTCGAAGTTCGGCGAAGGCAAGACCGTGTCCTGGAACGGGGGCATCGGCGGCAAGGGCAATGAAGGCGTGGCCGGTTACGTCAAGCAGATCCCTTATTCGATCGGCTATGTCGAATATGCCTACGTCGTGCAGAACAAGATGGCCTACACGATGATGCAGAATGCCGCAGGCAAGTTCGTTGCACCGAACGCGAAGAGCTTCGCAGCGGCCGCTGCAACCGCCGACTGGAAGCACGCCAGGGACTTCAACCTGGTGATGACCAACGCTCCGGGCGCGAGCTCCTACCCGATCGCGGCCACGACCTTCGTGCTGATGTACAAGCAACCGAAGAACGCGGCGTCGAGCGCGTCGGCGCGCAAGTTCTTCGGCTGGGCCCTGACCAAGGGCCAGCCGCAGGCAAACAGCCTGGACTATGTCCCGCTTCCGGCTCCCCTGGTGAAGCAGGTCCAGAGCTACGTCGGCGCGACCATCAAGTAAGCGGGCATCACCCGTAACAGGGGAACGGCCCGCCGGATTTCGGCGGGCCGTTTTCGTTCATGCCTCGCTGTCCAGCGAATAGCCGGCTGAACGAACCGTGCGGATGAGGTCCGGCTGGTCGCCGGTGTTGAGCGCCTGGCGAAGGCGGCGGACGTGGACGTCGACGGTCCGGGTATCGATGTCCGGGTCGTGAGACCAAACGGCATCAAGCAGCCGCTCGCGGGAGAAGACCCGGCCGGGGTGCTCGAGGAAGTGCTTCAGGAGACGAAATTCGGTCGGGCCGAGCGGCACCTGCTCGCCGTTGCGGCGAACGCGGTGCGAGGCAACGTCCATCTCGACGTCGGCATAAGCGAGCTGCTCGCCGGCGAGCGCGGGGCGGACGCGGCGAAGGACCGCGCCGACGCGCGCGACCAGCTCGCGCGGGCTGAACGGCTTGGTGACATAATCGTCAGCGCCGGTTTCCAGCCCGCGGATGCGGTCGCTTTCCTCGCCGCGTGCCGTCAGCATCATGATCGGCACGTTCGCGGTGGTGGCCCGGCGGCGCAGGCGGCGGCAGACCTCGATCCCGCTGATGCCCTCGATCATCCAGTCGAGAAGAATCACGTCGGGCTTCACCTCGTCGACGAGGATCAGGGCCTCCTCGCCGTCGCCGGTGCGGGTCAGTTCATAGCCCGCGCGCTCAAAGTGGAACGCGACGAGGTCGGCAAGTGCCCGGTCGTCTTCGACTAAAAGGAGGCGTTTGGTCGGCATGGCTCAGTCGTCCGATTCCGATTTGCCCGGCCGATCCGTCATGTGCAGGCCGGTTGCGGCATAATAGACCATTTCGGCAATGTTGGTGGCGTGATCGCCGACCCGCTCCAGGTTCTTCGCCACGAACAGCAGGTGAGCCGACGGGCCGATATTCTGCGGGTTTTCCATCATGTGCGTGAGAAGCGCGCGAAAGATGGAATCGTAAAAGTCGTCGACCGCCGAATCTCGCTGGCAAACGCGGACGGCGGCTTCGGCGTCGCGATCGACGAACGCGTCGAGCACGTCGTGGACCATCCCGGTTGCGATCCGCGCCATTTCGGGAAGCACCGACAAGGGCTCGATCTTGCCAACATTCTCGAGCATCGGGACGCGCTTGGCGATGTTCTTGGCATAATCGCCGATGCGCTCGACGACGCTCGAGATCTTGAGCGCGGCGACGACATCGCGAAGGTCGCTCGCCATCGGCGCCCGAAGCGCGATCACCTGGACCGCCTGGCGCTCGGTTTCCTCCTCCAGGATATCGAGCTTCTTGTCGTCCTGGACGACCTTCAGCGCACCGTCGACGTCGCGCTGGACGAGGCAGCGCATCGCTTCGCCGATCGCATGTTCGGCCAATCCGCCCATCTGGCTGATCAGTGCGCGGAGGCGCTCGAGATCCTCATCGAATGCCTTCAGCGTATGTTCGCGGGTCTGCTGCATGATGGCTCCAATCAGCCGAAACGGCCGGTGATATAGTCCTTCGTCCGCTGTTCATGCGGATTGGTGAACATGTCGCTGGTCTTGCCGAACTCGACCAACTCACCGAGGTGGAAGAACGCGGTCCGCTGAGAAATGCGCGCGGCCTGCTGCATGTTGTGAGTGACTGTCACGATCGTGAATTGCGCACGAAGCTCGTGGATCAATTCCTCGATCTTCGCGGTGGAAATCGGGTCGAGCGCCGAGGTCGCTTCGTCGAGGAGGAGGATTTCGGGTCGCACCGCAATCGTTCGTGCGATGCAGAGGCGCTGTTGCTGTCCGCCGGAGAGGCCAAGCGCGCTCTGGTTGAGCTTGTCCTTGACCTCGTCCCACAGCGCGGCCTGGCGCAGCGCAGCTTCGATGCGATCGTTCAACTCCGACTTTGACAGCTTCTCGTAATAAGAGAGCGCGAAAGCGACGTTGGCCCGGATCGACGACGGGAACGGGGTCGGCTTCTGGAACACCATCCCGACCAGGCGCCGAAGATCCGAAAGCGGATATCTGCGGTCGAGGACGTTGCGGTTGTCGAGCACGATTTCGCCGGTCGCAAACTGCTCAGGATAGAGCTCGTAGATGCGATTGATGGTCCGCAGCAGGGTCGATTTGCCGCACCCCGAGGGGCCGATGATCGCGGTGACGCACTTCGCCGGCACGGACATGTTCACGCCCTTGAGCGCGTGCCCCTTGCCGTAGAAGAAATCGAGGTTGCGGATTTCGATCGCGCCCGGCCCCGTATCGCTTGTGACGCTTAGGTCGCTGAAGTCCCGCGGCGTGATCCGAATAGCTGTGGCTGTGTCGTTCATTCTTATCTGCCTTTCCGGGCGAGCAACCGGACGAGGATGTTGAGGATGAGCACGAAAGAGGTGAGCACGAATGCGCCGGCCCAGGCGAGGGCATGCCACTCGTCGTACGGGCTCATCGCATATTGGAAGATCACCACCGGAAGATTGGCGAGCGGCGCGTTGAGGTCAGCACTCCAGAACTGATTGTTGAGCGCAGTGAACAGCAGCGGCGCGGTCTCTCCGGCGATGCGCGCCACGGCAAGCAGGATGCCGGTGAGGATCGCGCTCATCGCCGCCTTGTAAAGGATCTGCCGAGTGACCCGCCAGCGCGGCAGCCCGAGCGCGAAACCCGCCTCGCGCATCGTGTCGGGAATCAGGAGCAGCGACTCCTGCGTCGTCCGCACCACGATCGGAATGAGGATGATCGCGAGCGAGAGCGCTCCCGCATAGCCCGAGAAGTGACCCGTCGTGCGCACGACAAGCTCGTAAATGAACAGGCCGATGACAATCGACGGAGCGCTCAAGAGGATGTCGTTGATGAAGCTTGCCGCCTTCGCGACCCTGGTGTGACGGCCGTGTTCCGCGAGATAGGTTCCGGCGGCGACTCCGATGGGTGTTCCAATCACCAGTCCAAGAAAGATCATCACCGCGCTTCCGTAGAACGCGTTGAGGAGACCGCCGCTGGCACCTGGAGGCGGGGTCATTTCCGTGAACAGCTTGCCGCTAAGCGCTCCGGCGCCCTCGCGCAGGGTCATCCACAGGATCCAGAACAGCCAGAGGAGGCCGAAGACCGTTGCGAAGGTCGCGAAGGCGAAGGCGACCACGTCGGCGGCCCGGCGGCGAACGGGAATGGCCATCAGTGGGTCCTTCCCAGTTGCTTGTTCATCCGGAGCAGTAGCAGCTTGGCGATCGACAGAACGATGAAGGTGACGACGAACAGAAGGAAGCCGAGCGCGATCAGCGACGAGCGATAGAGGTCGGTGTCCGCTTCGGTGAACTCGTTAGCGATAGCGGCGGCAATGGAATTGCTGGGCATCAGCAGCGATGCGGAAAGGTCATGCGCGTTGCCGAGGACGAAGGTGACCGCCATCGTTTCCCCGAGCGCCCTGCCGAGACCGAGGAAGACGGCGCCGATGATCGCCGAGCGCGTGTAGGGGAGGGTGACGCTTCGAAGTACTTCCCAGCGCGTCGCTCCCAGGGCGACCGCGGATTCGCGAAGCGGCGCCGGGACGGCGCCGAACACCTCCCGGGCGACCGCAGCGATAAAGGGGATCACCATGATCCCGAGGACGATCCCTGCAGTCAGCATGCCGATGCCGATCGGCGGGCCGCTGAACAGAGGCCCGATGACCGCCTTGCTTCCGAGATGGTCGCTGAGCCAGGGCTCGACGTTTGCGGCCATGAAGGGCGCGAACACGAACAGGCCCCACATGCCGTAGATGATGCTCGGGATGGCCGCGAGAAGCTCGATCGCAATGGCGATGGGAGCGCGGGTCCAGCGCGGCGCGATGTCGGTCAGGAACAGGGCGATCCCGATGCTCACCGGAACGGCGATCATGAGCGCGATCGCCGAGGTGACGAGCGTTCCGTAGATCGGGACGAGCGCCCCGAAATGACCCCCGACGGCGTCCCAGTCCGGGCTGGTGATGAAGCGCCAGCCGAAGGTCTGGAACGCGAGGCGGCCGCCCCATGCCATCGACAGGGTGATGGCTCCGAGCAGGATCAGAACGAACCAGGCCGCGCCGGCGGTGATCAGCTGGAATGCCCGATCAGCGCCGGCGCCGCTCTTCCCGGTACCGGAGGAGCCGCTTGTGTCGAAAGTCGAGGCGGCCGTCGCGTTCACTTCACATTCTGGGAGATGTAGGTCTCAATCTGCTGCGCGAGGTCGTTCGGAAGCGAGACGTAATCGAGCTTGTTGGCCTGATCCTGCCCGTGCTCGAGCGCATATTTGAAGAAGGCGATGACAGCGTCGGACTTCGCCTTGTCCCTGGGCTGCTTGGGAAGGAGGACAAAGGTGCTTGCCGCAAGTGGATAGGCCTGGGCGCCCGGCGCATTGGTCATGACCAGGTTGAAGTCCTTGGCGTTCTTCCAATCCGCGGTCGAGGCGGCGGCGGCAAAGGATTCCGCGCTTGGCGAGACGAACTGGCCCGCCGAATTCTGAAGCAGTGCATAGGCCATCTTGTTCTGAACGACATATGCATATTCGACGTAGCCGATCGCGTTCGGCAGCTGCTTCACGTAGCCGGCAACGCCCTCATTGCCCTTGCCGCCGACGCCGCCGGTCCAGCTTACCGTCTTGCCCTCGCCCGGGCCCGACTTCCATGACGGGCTCACCTGGCTCAGATAATGGGTGAAATTGAAGGTCGTGCCCGAACCGTCGGAGCGGTGGACCGTCGCGATCGCCGAATTGGGAAGGTTCACGCCCGGGTTGATCTTCACGATCGCCGGGTCATTCCAATTCTTGACCTTGCCTTGGTAGATGTCGGCGAGGAGCGGGCCGGTGAGCTTGAGCTTTCCGGCGTCGATCCCGGGAATGTTCACGACCGCGACGATGCCGCCGACGACGACCGGGAACTGGGCGAGATTGCTCGACGCGAGATCGTCGCTGGCGAGCGGCTGGTCGGTCGCGCCGAAATCGACGGTGCCGGCCTTCACCTGCGCGATTCCGCCGCCGGACCCGATCGACTGATAGTTGACCGCCGTGCCGTTCAGCTTCTGATAGTCGGAAGCCCAGGCGGAGAGGACCGGATAGACGAAGGTCGAGCCGGCTCCCGTGACCTGAGCACCCGTGGAGGGCGCTCCGCCGGAAGCGTTCCCGCCTTCGTTGCCGGTCTTTTGGCCGCAGGCGGCGAGCAATGCGAGCGCAGGCAACGCAAGAAGCAGCTTGTTCATGGACTTCAACTCCTCCGATCCGGATTCAGCCGTGCCCTAGCGATGCTTCGGCGAAGGCTGTGTGACGGAGATGTTGCACTTTTATGACAATGCCCCGCCGTTGCGCCGGACCGGCGCGAGGGGTAGGCGAGCCGCCGTCATGACCAGCAAATTCGAAACCTTCGCCGCGCTCCATGTGCCCGGCGACCCCGTCATTCTCTACAATATCTGGGACGCCGGGAGCGCGATCGCCGTGGTCGCCGCCGGAGCAAAGGCTCTGGCGACCGGGAGCCACCCCGTCGCAGATGCCAACGGCTGGCAGGACGGGCAGCAAGTGCCGATCGAATTCGCCTTCGCCAATGCGAAGCGGATCGTCGAGTCGGTCGAGCTGCCGCTGACCGTCGACTTCGAAGGCGCTTATTCTGCCGACCCCCAGGCGGGCGGCGATAATGTCGCACGACTGAAGGAGACCGGCGCCGTCGGGTGCAACTTCGAGGACCAGGCGATCGGCGGCGAGGGGCTTCACGCGCTCGACCTTCAGGTGAGGCGGATCGAAGCGATCCGGCGCGCGGTGGGCGAGGACTTCTACATCAACGCTCGGACCGACCTGTTCCTCAAGACCCAGACCTATGACGATGCGCTGGTCGACCAGGTCATCGAGCGTGGCAAGGCGTTCGCCGGTGCCGGGGCGAGCGGGTTCTTCGTCCCGCGGCTATCGGAGCCGGCGCAGATCGAACGCGTGGTCCGCGAGGTGCCGCTGCCGCTCAACGTCATCGCTTTCCCGGGAGCGCCCGACAAGAAGGTGTGGGCAGACGCCGGAGTTGCGCGGATCAGCCACGGGCCGTTCCCTCACAGGGCGTTGATGGCGAAGCTGACGGAGATGGCGCGCGAGGCGATCGGCTAGGCCGGTTTGGCGGCTCTCCCGTTGCGCCGCCACCAACGCGTGCGCGGGCCGGATTTCAGCACGGTCTTGCGGAAGAGCTGCGATCCGATGCGGAGGATCAGCGCGACCCACAAGGCCTGCCACAGGATGGCGACGACGTGCGGCCACCATTGCGGCTCCTGAGCGGCGCGGGCGAGCATTGCCATCGGCGAGGATAACGGGAAGATCGCGGCGGCGAGCGCGCTCGGCGAATCCGGCGACCCTATCACTGTCGAGGCAAAGCCGAAGATCAAAACCTGGCCGAAGGTGATGGGCATCGACATGGTCTGCACTTCGCGCACCGTCGCAGCCTGGGCGCCGATGGTCAGGAAGGCGGCGCCGAGGAGAAGGTAGTTCATCGCGAAATAGACGACCGCGAGCGCGAGGAAGCCGGGCCAGCCGACCGCGGGCGGCGGAAGGGTGGAGACCCCGCCATGCTTGACCAGCTGGATGAGCAGCGCGCCGGCGCTGACCCAAACGACAATGCCCACGACCGAAGCGGCGAGCATTGCGAACAGCTTGCCGACGAACAAGGCGTCGATCGGGACGGCGGCGGCGATGACCTCGATGATCTTGTTCGATTTCTCCTCGATAAGCTGGCTGAGCAGCATGCCGGAGAGGAGGATGGTCAGGAAGAACAGCAGCATCTGACCGATCTGGGCGGTTAGCGCGCGGTCCTTCAGCAGGGATCCGGGCGAGACGATCTTGGTCGACTGAACTTGCACCGGGGGCGGCGGAAGCTGCCCCGTTTCGGCATTCTTCAGGATCAGCCGCAACTGGCGATCGGTAGGATCGCCCTCGCGCACGTCGCCGGCGAGGTGGAACTCACCGAACCAACCGGTGAGAACCGCCTGGATCGGGGGATTGCGCGAGGCGAGCAATTGCTTCTCCTGTGCCTCCGCGTTCGGCTCGGGGTCGAAGCGCATGAAGCGAATGGCCGCTTCGTCGCCGATCGCGTCCGCCAGGTGCTCACGCGCCGCGGAGATGGTCGCGAACTGCTGCGGTGACGAGATCACCGCGATGACCGGCCGCTGCGCCTGCGTCGCGACGCGCGCGCCGATGCCGCCGAAGACTCCGCCGAGAAGCAGCGGGAAGAGCGGACCCAAGAGGAAAAAGATGAACGCCTTGGAGAGCACGGTCGCGCCGAAGTCGCGGCGGGCGATCACGAAGGCCGAACGGATGAAGCGGATCATTGCGCTTTCTCCTGGCCCATCGCCTTGGCGGCAGCGCTCCCGGCGATCGCGACGAACGCGTCATGAAGCCCGGGCCGCTCGATCGCCAGAGTCTCGATCCCGGCGCCACCGTCGATCAGTGCCTTGAGCAAAGGCTCGGGCCCGCCCTCGGGAAGCTCGAACACATATTCGTCGCCCTCGCGCCGGGCGCTGTCCGGGATCGCGCTACGCCACGGACCGTCGCTCGCACGCGTCCGCAGGCGGACAATCGGGCGGAGGCGCGCGCGTGCCTCGTCGACGCGACCGTCGAAGGCGACGCTGCCGTTGGCGATGATCGCGACCTGCTCGCACAGGCGCTCGGCATGAGCGATGACGTGCGTCGAAAAGATGATGGTCGCGCCGGCCCGCGCCTCGCGCCGGATCAGCTCCTCCAGCCGACCCTGGTTGATCGCGTCGAGACCTGCGAACGGCTCGTCGAGCACGATCAGGCGCGGACGGTGGATGATGGTTCCGAGCAGCTGGACGGTCTGCGCCATGCCCTTCGACAGCGAACGGATCGGCTTTCTCGCCCAATCGCCGAGATCGTGCTCGTCGAGAAGCTCATCCGCCCGGCGGCGGCCCTCGGCGATCGGAAGACCGCGGAGCGCGCCCATGAAGGCGATCGCCTCGCGCGCGTACATGGCGGGGTAGAGGCCGCGCTCTTCGGGCAGGTAGCCGACCTCCGGCGCCGCCTCCAACGGGCGCTCACGGCCGAGCACTCGGCGAGTGCCACTCGACGGGTCGATGATTCCGATCAGCATCCGAAGGGTGGTGGTCTTGCCCGCCCCGTTGGGACCGAGCAGGCCGTAGATCGAGCCGGGAGGGACGGCGAGCGTCACTCCATCGACGGCGCGAGTTTCGCCGAAATCCTTCACGAGATCGACAGCTTCCACCGCGAAGCGGTCATCGGTCCGTTCGTGCCAAGCCTGTTGCAGCACTGTTTTTCCTAAAGAAATCAATGGCAGGCCTTCGACAAGCTCGGGCTGAACGGTGTAGGTGCGCGTCGTGGATAAAGCGCAAAGCCTTGAGGAAGCAATAAGGGCGAAGGCCGGCGAGCTGGGCTTTGCCGCGTGCGGCTTCACGCGCGCCGATGCCGCCGACGGCGCGGGACTGGAGCTCAGGCGCTGGCTGGAGGCGGGCCATCACGGGACGATGGGCTGGATGGAGGAGCGCGCGCATCACCGCGTCTCGCCGCTAGCGCTGTGGCCCGAGGCGAAGTCGGCGATTGCGCTGGGAATGAGCTATGCGCCGGCTTCCGACCCGCTTGCGCTGGCGGAACGTCCGGACCTCGCGCGCATCTCGGTCTATGCGCAGGGCGGCGATTATCACAAGACGGTCAAGAAGGGGCTGAAGGCGCTCGCCCGATTCATCGTCGAGCAGGTCCCCTCGGAGCTCAAGGTGTTCGTCGATACCGCGCCGGTGATGGAGAAGCCGCTGGCTCAGGCTGCCGGGATCGGCTGGCAGGGCAAGCATACCAACCTCGTCAGCCGCGAGCATGGCAGCTGGCTGTTCCTGGGAGTGATCCTCACCAGCCTCGATCTCGCGCCCGATCTGCCGTCCGATCATGGGCGGCATTGCGGTTCGTGCACGCGCTGCCTCGATTCCTGTCCCACGGGCGCCTTTCTCGGGCCGCACCGCATCGATGGGCGGCGCTGCATTTCCTACCTGACAATCGAGCACGACGGTCCGATCCCCGAGCAATTCCGCAAGGCGATGGGAAACCGGATCTACGGATGCGACGACTGTCTCGCGGTCTGTCCGTGGAACCGCTTCGCCGACGCAGCGGCAGCGAACCGGGCGTTCCTCCCGCGCGCGGAGCTGAGCGCGCCGCGCCTCGCGGACCTGCTCGAGCTCGACGACGGCTCGTTTCGCGAGATGTTCGCGGGATCGCCGATCAAGCGCATCGGATTGAGCCGGATGATCCGCAATTGCCTGATCGCTGCGGGAAACAGCGGCGATGAGAAGTTGGTCCCGGCCGTCGAGCGTCGCATCGGCGACCCCGATCCGGTGATTGCCGAAGCCGCGCGCTGGGCGCGCGCTCAGCTCGGATATTCGAGTGCGGAGATGCAGCGGCCCTGATCGGTGTCGGCTCCGGCCGAAGTCCGCGTGTCGACGTGGGTCACGCGAAGCACGCCGCTCTGGCCGGGATAGAGATAGGCATCGAGGACGCAATATTTGTTGCGGAACTGCAGCTTGATGCTGGTCCCTTCCTGGATCTGAAGCGCCGGGCGGCCGAGATGTTCGATCAGCTCCCTCGCCGTGAAGCCGGCGAGCTCCGTCGTGCGCCGCTGGACCGGCGCGGCCTGGACCGGCTGCTGGGGCGCGGGGGCCTGCTCGGGCCGCGTGGCGCAGCCGGCAAGCAGAAGGATCGAGGCGAGGGCTAAGCGACGCATGTCCGGACGATGCCCGCCGCGGTTCGCCGAGGCAAGGTTGCCCGTTGGCAAATGCACGGCTAGCGGCCGCTTTTCCACTATATTCGAAGAGAGTTGAATGCTCGAACCGCGCCTCGACGTCCTGTGCATCGGAAACGCCATCGTCGACGTGATCGCCGACGCGACCGATGAATTCCTGCACCGCGAAGGCCTGGTCAAAGGGACGATGCGCCTGATCGATGCCGAGGAAGCGGAGCGGCTCTATTCGCACATGGGGCCCGCGCACCAGGTGAGCGGCGGGTCGGCGGGGAACACGGCCGCCGGAGTCGCCGCGCTCGGCGGGAGAGCCGGCTTCATCGGCCAGGTCGCCCCGGACCAGCTCGGCGAGTTTTATCGCCACGACCTTACCGCCGCCGGGGTCGAGTTCATCACCGCCGCCGCCGATGTCGGCGCCCCAACCGCGCGATCGATGATCCTCGTCACGCCCGACGGGCACCGCACCATGAACACATTCCTCGGCGCCGCGCAGCACCTGCCGAAGAGTGCGCTGGACGAGGAGCAGATTCGCGGATCGGCGATCCTCTATCTCGAAGGCTATTTGTGGGACCCGGAGACGCCGCGCTACGCGATGATCCGAGCGATCGAGGTGGCGCGCGAGGCGCGGCGCAAGGTCGCGTTCACCCTGTCGGACATCTTCTGCGTCGACCGCCATCGCGACGGTTTCAACGCCTTGCTCGATGAAAGGCGGATCGACATCCTCTTCGCGAACCAGGCGGAGGTAGAGGCGCTCGCCGGCGTTCCGCATCTCGAGACCGCGGTCGCGGCGGTGAAGGACAAGGTCGAGACACTGGTCGTGACCCGAAGCGAGGACGGAGCGCTTGCGACGCGGCGCGGTGAGCGCGCCGACGTTCCCGCCGAACATATCGGGAAGCTGGTCGACACCACCGGCGCCGGCGACCTCTTCGCCTCAGGATTCCTGGTGGGCGAAGCGCGGGGATTGGGGCTCGAGCGATCGCTTCGACTCGGCGCCATCGCCGCCGCAGAGGTCATCCAGCATTATGGAGCGCGCCCCGAGGCGAACCTCAGGGCGCTCGCCAACGGACTTCTTTAGTCGCCCAGATCCTGCGGCGGGGCCGGTGAACCCGGCATCGGCGCGACGCCGATCGAGCCGGGCGCGTCTGCCTCGAGTTCCGGAACTTCGGTGACCCCGCGCGCCACGTGGCTGTGGCGATAGCCGTAGAGGAAGTAGACGACGAGGCCGAGCACGGTCCAGCTGACGAACAACAGCTTGGATTCCACGTTGAGGTTCAGGAACAATAGAGCGCAGCCGGCGATCGACAGCGGCGCCACGATGAAGAGTGCGGGCGTCCGGAACGGCCGAGCGCGGCCCGGGTCCCTCTTGCGCAGGATCATCACGCCCAGCGACACCGCCGCAAAGGCGAACAGGGTGCCAGCGTTCGAATAATCGGCAAGCGTTCCGACCGGAAGGAAGGCCGCGGCGATCGCGACGAACACGCCGGTCACGATCGTCACCACATAAGGCGTGCGGAACCTCTCATGGACCGTCGACAGACGCTCCGGGAGCAGACCGTCGCGGGCCATCACGAAGAAGATCCGCGTCTGCCCGTACATCATCAGCAGGACGACGGACGGAAGCGCGATCGCCGCGGCGAGCCCGACGAGGTTGCCGAACAGCGGGTTCGATACTTCGCGAAGGATGTGGGCGAGCGCTTCCTTCGAGCAGACGGTCGGCGCATGCGCCGCCTGGCATGCCGCCGATGCGTAGAGCGCAGGCGAGCCCTCCTTGAAGGCCAGGCCCGTGGCGGGATCGATCAGGGGCTGGGCGCCGTAGGAACCGACCACGCCGCCCGCGACCAGCAGGTAGAAGACCGTACAGATGAGGAGCGAGCCTATGAGGCCTATGGGGACGTTGCGCTGTGGGTTCTTGGTTTCCTCGGCCGCGGTCGAGACCGCGTCGAAGCCCACGTAGGCGAAGAAGATCGAAGCCGCGGCGCCGAGGATGCCGGTTCCCGACGAGCTTAAAGGATTGCCCCATCCACGCGGTGCGAACGGATGGAAGTTCGCGGCGTGGCCGCTGATCATCGGAAGGGTGATGATCAGGAACAGGGTCAGCGCCGTCACCTTGATGACGACGAGAACGGCGTTGAAGGTCGCGCTTTCCTTCGTTCCGATGACCAGCAATGTGGTCACGAGGGCGACGACGAGGACGGCCGGAAGGTTGAAGATACCCCCGACTTCGCCGCCCTGGAGGAAGCCCCACTGGATTGGCGGCCCTACGGCGAGTGCGTGCGGTATGTGTACCCCGACGGAATTCAAAAGCCCGGTGATGAATCCGGACCAGCCGACCGCGACCGCGCTGGCGCCGAGCGCATATTCGAGGATCAGCGCCCAGCCGACGAGCCAGGCGACGACCTCGCCCATGACGGCGTAGGAATAGGTGTAGGCGGAGCCCGCGACGGGGACCATCGAGGCCAGCTCGGAATAGCAGAGTGCGGCGAGCGCGCAGACGGTTCCGGCGACGATGAAGCTGACCATCATGCCGGGGCCCGCCTTCTGGGCGGCGGTGGCGGTCAGGACGAAGATTCCGGTGCCGATGACCGCGCCGATCCCGAGCAAGGTCAGCTGGAAGGCGCCAAGCGAGCGTTTGAGCGATTTCTTCTCGGCGGTCGCAAGGATCTCGTCGAGCGGCTTGACTCGTCCGCGGCTGCTCGCGCGCGGTGCTACAGTGGCCATTTTACTCCCCTTCAGAGCTCATTTGCCCGCGACCCTAACGACTGCGGTCCCGAAGGCAATCCACCTTCGACAGGCCGTCAGCGGGCGAGCATTGGCCCGAGCGGGCGCCCGGCGAAGATATGCACATGTAGGTGCGGGACCTCCTGGCCGGAGTTCAGCCCGCTATTGGCGAGAAGGCGATAGCCATCCACGACCAGGTCCGCTTCACGCGCGATGGTTCCAACGGCGCGGACGAAGGCGGCGATCTCCGCGTCCGAAGCCTTTGCGGAGAAGTCGTCCCAGGAGACGTAGGAACCCTTCGGAATGACGAGGATGTGGGTGGGGCTGAGCGGGTTGATGTCGTGGAAGGCAAGAACATGATCGTCCTCATAGACCTTCTTCGACGGGATCTCGCCGCGCAGGATGCGAGCGAAGATGTTGCTGTCGTCATAGGGCTTTGTGGCATCGATCGGCATGATTGACTCCGCTTGACCCGGCTTTTCCGCCCGCTACCACGAAAGGATGAGCGACGAGACCCCCGAGAGCCTGATCCCGTACGACGAGATCGTGCAGGACGCGCTTCGCGCGGTGGTCGGGCGCGTCCTGCGCGAGATCGAGGCGACCGGCGCGCTTCCGGGCGAGCACCATTTCTACATCACCTTCAAGACTCGCATGCCGGAAGTCTCCATTCCCAAGCATCTGCTCGAGCGCTTCCCGGACGAGATGACGATCGTCATCCAGCACCGCTTCTGGGACTTGAAGGTCGAGGAGGATTCCTTCTCGGTCGGACTTTCGTTCGGCGGCGTCCCGGCGACGCTGCACGTGCCGTTCGCGGCGGTCACGCAGTTCCACGATCCCGCGGTCGAGTTCGCGCTGACCTTCCAGGCGGATGCGGAGGAAGCTCCGGCCGAGGAACATGAGGAAGCCGAGAACGACGTGCCCGCGGGCGAGGCCAAGGAAGACGCCAAGGGCGACGGCTCGAACGTCGTCAGCGTGGACTTTACGCGGAAGAAGTGACGGTCTGAAGTTGTCACCCCGGGCTTGGTGATGACAAGCCAGCGATGTTTGGGGAACATCACGCTTGCATCACGGTCCGCCTTTTCTACTGACGCTGGAAACAAAGGCAGGTCCCGGCTCAATGCCGGGATGACGAGGAACCACCATGCCCAACGACACCCGCACCGAGACCGACAGCTTCGGTCCGATCGAAGTTCCGGCAGACTGTTATTGGGGCGCGCAGACTGAGCGCTCCGTCGAGAACTTCCCGTTCGGCCCGCGCGAGCAGATGCCGCTCGAGATCGTCCACGCGCTCGGCATCGTCAAGCAGGCCGCGGCGCGGGTGAATGCGCGCATCGGCGGGCTGGACCCGAAGATCGCCGAAGTCATCCAGCAGGCGGCGGGCGAGGTCGCTCGGGGAGACCTCGACAGCCAATTCCCGCTGGTGATCTGGCAGACGGGCTCGGGCACGCAGTCGAACATGAACGCCAATGAGGTGATTGCCGGCCGCGCCAACGAGGTCCTCTCCGGCAAACGCGGCGGCAAGTCGCCGGTTCATCCCAACGACCATGTCAACAAAAGCCAGTCTTCGAACGACAGCTTCCCCACCGCGATGCACATTTCGGCGGCGCTCGCGGTCCATCGCAGGCTTCTGCCGGCGCTGAGGACCATGCACGACAGGCTGGCGGAGCAGGCGAAGCGTTGGGACGACATCGTCAAGATCGGGCGCACGCACCTGCAGGACGCGACGCCGCTGACGCTGGGACAGGAATTCTCGGGCTATGCGGCGCAACTCCAGGATTGCATCGCGCGCGTCGAGAGCGTGCTTCCGCGCGTGTTGCGCCTCGCGCAGGGCGGGACGGCGGTCGGCACCGGGCTCAATGCGCCCAAGGGTTTCGCGACGGAATTCGCGGCTGAAGTCGCGAAACTGACGCAGCTGCCTTTCGCCTCCGCGCCCAACAAGTTCGCCGAGCTCGCCGCCCACGACACGCTCGTCGAGCTGTCGGGCATGCTGAACGTAATCGCGGTTGCCGTCAGCAAGATCGCCAACGACATTCGCCTGCTGGGCTCGGGCCCGCGCTGCGGGCTGGGCGAGCTCAAGCTTCCGGAGAATGAGCCCGGCAGCTCGATCATGCCGGGCAAGGTCAATCCGACGCAGGCCGAAATGCTGACGATGGTCGCCGCGCAGGTGATGGGCAATCATGTCGCGGTGACGGTAGGCGGGCTTCAGGGCCACCTCGAGCTCAACGTGTTCAAGCCGCTGATCGGCGCCAATGTGATCCGTTCGATCAACCTGCTCACCGTTGGAATGGAAAGCTTCACGGTGCGGATGCTCGATGGGATCGAACCGAACCTGGAGCGGATTGCCCAGCTGATGAACGAATCGCTGATGCTGGTCACCGCGCTCGCGCCGGAGATCGGTTACGACAATGCGGCGTCGATCGCGAAGCATGCGCACAAGACGGGCAAGACGCTGAAGGCCGCGGGCCTCGAGCTTGGACTCGTCGACGAGGATACGTTCGATCGGGTTGTGAAGCCCGAAACGATGGTCGGGCGCTAGAGCTTCAGGTTCATCCGGACGCCGAGATTGTCGATGCCCGGGTTTTCGCGGCCGAACAACTGCGCGTGGCTCATGTGGACCCAGCTCGCTTCCATGCTGAAGCGGCTGCTCAGCTGGGTTCCGACGGCGAGCTCGGGCTCGAACAGCACGCGGCTTCCGAACGCGATCTTGTCGGTGCGGTAAAAGTCATCCGCCGAGCCGTTGTGGATCGCAATTCCGAGGCCGGGCCGAAAATAGACGGTCCGGCCGAACCTCGCCGAGAGCCCGGCTGCGGCATAGCTGGTCTGGCCCGCCGTGTTGAGCGCACCGAAGATGTAGGGCTGCAGCGGCGTATGTCCGATGTCGCCGCCGCGGTATCCGAGCTGGACGTCGGCGCCGTCCTCGATCCCGCTCTTGTCGGTCGGCAGCTTGACGTCATGAACATAAAGACCGCCGAACACTTCACCCGCATGAGCGGCCGTCGGCGCGAGCAGCAGCAGAGCGGGACACAGATAGACTGCGGATTTCAACGGGGTTCTCCTCGGCACTGGGCGTATCAATGATCGACGGCAGCGATGGTGCCGCCGAGCAAATTTCGCGGCTCGCGATTTTCCGTGCTAGCATCGCGGCTTAGGGTGGAGCAGGCGTATGTGGGGCAATGTCTCGAAATGGCTCGTCGCAGGTGCGGTTCTCGTTTCCGCGGGCGCGGCGGCGAAATCCGATCATGCAATGGGGACCTGGGGCGGACCGCATGCCGGCATCGACTTCCAGGGCGGTCTGGCGGACGTCCGCTTCGACTGCGCGTCGGGGACGATCGACGATCCGCTCTATCCGGCGCGCGACGGCTCATTCTCGGTGAAGGGCACCTACCGGACGGGGCCTGCCGGGCCGGTCAAGGTCGGCCAGTTCTTCGCGAGCAAGGATGCGGTCTATTCGGGGCAGGTCACGCAGGGGACGACCAAGAAGGGGCCGAGGCTGATGACGCTCCAGGTGACCTTCGAGGACGGGTCGAGCCTGGGCCCGTTCACGCTCACCGAAGGCATGCGTCCCGAGCTTACCCACTGCGCCTGATCAGCGCGCCTGCCACGCCTGGACCGCAGGATTTGGCGCGAGAAGGTTCCAGACGTTCAGCGTCAGATTGTCGCGGATGACGAGCAGCGGCACCGCCTCCAGCACGATGACGAGAAGGATGGACGCCCAGACGGGCAGCTTGCGCGCGGCGAGGAAGCCGAGACACATCATCAGGATGTCGGACACGGAATTGACGACGCTGTCGCCGCTGTAGCCGAGCGCGGCCGTCGTTTCGCGATAACGATCGATCACGAACGGCGTGTTCTCGATCACCTCCCACGATGCTTCGATCAGCAGTGCGGCGAGAAAGCGCGCGCCGACGGACCAGCGGCGAAGGACCAGCCACAGCAAGGCGTAGAACAACAGACCGTGAACGACATGGCTCAGGCTGTACCAATCGGAAAGCATCTGGCTCGTCTTCGGGCTGTCGCGCGCACCGACCCACAGATCGACGGTGCCACAGGTGCAGATCGGATGGCGCCCCATCGCGAGCTCGATCGCGGCGGCGGCGAGCAGGATGGCGATTGCCGGAACCGCGGCCTTGCGGGAACTCATCGGGCTGAATCCTAGCAGAGCGAAGCCGCTTGCAAACTATTGCCGTTCGGATGACACAGCCGCGCATGCTTCGAACCTACGGTCCAGGCTGCGACGGGCGCGTCATCGACGCCGATCTCGAGCGCATTCCGGACGAAGCAAGCTGGATCGATCTCGAGGAGCCGACCGAGACGGAGGAGCGGCTGGTCGAGCGCTGCATCGGCGTCAATGTTCCGACCCAGGCGGAGATGGACGAGATCGAGCCGTCGAGCCGCCTCTACGAGAAGAACGGCGCGCTCTACATGACGGTGAACGCGCTGCGCGGAGTGGACGAAGCGCACCCGACCACCACACCGATCAGCTTTGTTCTTGCCGGCAATCGGCTCGTGACGGTTCGCTACGCGACGCCCAAGCCGGTCCGCACCTTCGAGAATCATGCCCGGCGGGATCTCGAGCTCGTTCGCGATGGCCCGACGGCGCTGGTTCGGCTTCTGGATGCGATCATCGATCGCCTCGCGGACGAGATCGAACGCGTCAGTGCGACGATGGAGCAGCTTTCACAGGAAATTTTCCAGGAGCAGCAGGACGAGCGCAGAATCCCAGCAGCAAGGCTCACCGCGCTGCTGACCAGGATCGGCCGGACCCAGACGCTACTGACCAAGATCCGCTATTCGGCGGTGAGCACCCTGCGCATGCTGAGCTTTCTTGGCGGATCGAACCTCGTCCACGAAACCACCCAGAAGGAGCTTCGGCACCACGTCGTCAGCCTCACGACCGACGCGACGGCGCTGGGGGAGCATGCCAGTTTCCTGTCGGACAATCTCACCTTCCTGCTCGATGCGTCGTTGGGGCTGATCAGCATCGAGCAGAATGCGGCGATGAAGCTGTTCTCCTGGGCGGCCGTCATCTTTCTTCCGCCGACTCTCGTCGCGGGCATTTTCGGGATGAATTTCCATTACATGCCGGAGCTCAGCTGGCGGTACGGCTATCCGATCTCGCTCGCGCTGATGCTCGTCACCGCAATCGGGCCCTATCTTTACTTCAAAAGGCGCGGCTGGATCTGACCTGCCCTGCGGCGGATGCGGCTATGCAGGCTCGCTTACGGAGATCACCGAAACAAGCGTCTCCTCCTGGGCGTCGGCGGCGGCCCTGCGGCGGGCAAGCGCCGCATAGGCAAGCGCGAGCTCTCCGGCGACAGCAGCCTCTTCCCCGCGCCCCTTTCCGGAGGCGGCCGCACGCGCTTCGTCAGCGCGCTTGCGGAAGTATTCGCTGTCGTGGGACGTGCCGGTCACTAATCCTGCTCCTTACCCTCGTTTTCCTTGATATTCCGACATTATTGCGCGTGCGAGACGAAGTGGAGTCCCTGCCGGGCGTCCCGGCCCGGTGACTCTTCGCTTTGGCGCAATTGACCCCCATCAAGCCTCCGGTTTGCGGCCTTTCGAGCGGGTTGCTAAGGCCGCGGTCGCCCCCATCGAACGGCCGACTCCCGCCGCTCGCTTGTAGATTCGAAGGACAGCAATGATCCCCACCGGCCAGGACAGCCTCCAAACCCGCTCGGCTCTCGAAGTCGGCGGCAAGACCTACGCTTATTACTCGCTGAAGAAGGCCGGAGATGCGCTCGGCGACGTCTCGCGCCTTCCGTTCTCGATGAAGGTCCTGCTGGAAAATCTGCTTCGGTTCGAAGACGGGGAAACGGTTACGCGCGACGACCTCCAGGCGATGGTCGACTGGCTGAAGGAGCGGCGCATCAACCGTGAGATCCAGTACCGTCCGGCGCGCGTCCTGATGCAGGATTTCACCGGCGTCCCGGCAGTCGTCGACCTCGCCGCCATGCGCGATGCGATGGCCGCGCTCGGGGGCGATGCGCAGAAGATCAACCCGCTGGTGCCGGTGCACCTCATCATCGACCATAGCGTGATGGTCGACGAGTTCGGCAACCCCCAAGCCTTCGAGAAGAACGTCGAGTTCGAATATGAGCGCAACGGCGAGCGCTATGAGTTCCTCAAGTGGGGCAGCCAGGCGTTCGACAATTTCAAGGTGGTGCCGCCGGGAACGGGCATCTGCCACCAGGTCAATCTCGAACATATCGCCCAGTGCGTCTGGACCGACCAGAACTCGAATGGCGAGACGCTGGCTTATCCCGATACGTTGGTCGGCACCGATAGCCATACGACGATGGTCAACGGGCTCGGCGTGCTCGGCTGGGGCGTCGGCGGTATCGAGGCCGAGGCGGCGATGCTCGGCCAGCCGGTCAGCATGCTCATCCCCGAAGTCGTCGGATTCCGGCTTTCGGGCGAGCTCAAGGAGGGCATCACCGCGACCGACCTCGTGCTGACGGTCACCCAGATGCTTCGCCAGAAGGGCGTGGTCGGGCGCTTCGTCGAGTTCTTCGGGCCGGGGCTGGACAATCTGCCGCTCGCGGACCGGGCGACGATCGCCAACATGGCGCCCGAATATGGCGCGACCTGTGGCTTCTTCCCCATCGACGAGCGCACGCTGGATTATCTCAAGCTCACCGGCCGTGAGGATGAGCAGATCGCACTCGTCCGAGCCTTTGCGGAGGCCCAGGGCCTGTGGCGCGATGCGAAGTCGCCCGATCCGCTCTTCACCGACACGCTCGAACTCGACATGAGCTCGATCGAGCCGTCGCTCGCCGGGCCCAAGCGGCCGCAGGACCGCGTCGTGCTGCGCGACGTCGACGACCAGTTCAACGCCGAGCTCGACGCGACCTATCACAAGGCCAGCGATCCGCGCGTCAAGGTTGAAGGAGAGCAGTATGATTTCGGCAACGGAGACGTTGCCATCGCCGCGATCACCAGCTGCACCAATACCTCGAACCCGTCGGTCCTGATCGCTGCCGGCCTCGTCGCCCGCAAGGCGCGCGAAAAGGGCCTGCGCCCCAAGCCGTGGGTCAAGACCAGCCTCGCGCCTGGAAGCCAGGTGGTGACGGATTATCTAAACGAGAGCGGCCTCAGCGCCGATCTCGATGCGCTAGGCTTCGACCTCGTGGGCTACGGCTGCACGACCTGCATCGGCAATTCGGGGCCGCTTCCCGAGGCAATCAGCAAGGCGATCAACGACAACGATCTGGTCGCCGTCAGCGTGCTTTCCGGCAACCGCAACTTCGAAGGGCGCGTGTCGCCGGACTGCCGCGCCAATTATCTCGCCTCGCCGCCGCTGGTGGTCGCTTATGCGCTGAAGGGCACTGTTCGTTCCGACATGGTCAACGAGCCGCTCGGCAACGCGTCGAACGGCGAGCCGGTGTTCCTGAAGGACATCTGGCCGTCGAACGAGGAAATCCGCAAGCTGATCGACGCGCACGTCCATTCGGACATGTTCCGCCGCCGCTATGCCGACGTGTATCGGGGCGACGAACGCTGGCGGAAGATCGAGGTGACCGGCGGCGAGACCTATGCCTGGCCGGCGCTTTCGACCTACATCCAGAACCCGCCTTATTTCGTCGGAATGAAGATGGAAGCGACGCCCCCGGGCGACATCGAGCGGGCCCGCCCGCTTGCCATCTTCGGCGATTCGATCACGACCGATCACATCTCGCCCGCCGGCGCAATCAAGCCCGACAGCCCGGCGGGCCGCTACCTGCTCGAGCGTGGAGTCAGCCGCGGCGAGTTCAACAGCTACGGCTCACGACGCGGCAATCATGAAGTGATGATGCGCGGCACCTTCGCCAACATCCGAATCCGCAACCGGATGCTGGACAATGTCGAGGGCGGCTTCACCCGCTATGCGCCGACTGGCGAAGTCATGCCGATCTACGACGCGGCAATGCTCTACAAGCAGGACGGCCGTCCGCTCGTCGTGATCGCCGGCAAGGAATATGGCACGGGAAGCTCACGCGACTGGGCGGCGAAAGGCACTGTCCTTCTCGGCGTTCGCGCGGCGATCGCGGAGAGCTTCGAGCGCATCCACCGCTCGAACCTCGTCGGAATGGGCGTGCTCCCGCTGCAGTTCCGCGATGGCGAGAATGCGGCAACCTACGGCCTGACCGGGCGCGAGAAATATACGATCGAGGGCATCGCGGATTTGCAGCCGCGCCAGGACGTCGAGGTCAAGGTGTCGCCGGACGAGGGCGACGAGTTCAGCTTCACCGCGCGCTGCCGGATCGATACCTACAACGAGCTCGAATATTTCCGTTCGGGCGGCATCCTCCAGTACGTGCTGAGGAGGCTGGCCGCGGCGTGACGGCCGAGCAGCTCGCGGTCGAGATCGTCGGCTGGGCCGGCGCCGGGCTGATCCTCCTCGCTTACCTGCTGCTGTCGGCCGGGCGGCTTGGCGGCCAATCGCTTGCCTATCAGGCGATGAACGTCGTCGGCGCTGCCGGCTTCGTGATCAATGGCTGGTGGCACGGCGCGATTCCGTCCGCGACGCTCAACGTCCTGTGGCTGATGATCGGCCTGTTCGCTTCGATCCGGATCCTGAAACGGCGCAAGCGGACTGCTCGATGACGAGGATCGTCGACCTCAGCCACGTCATCGAAGACGGGATGACGACCTACCCGGGCCTGCCGGGCCCGCACATCTGCGACTTCTGGACGCGCGAGGGATCGGCGGCGAATTACGACGACGGCTCGACCTTCCAGATCGGGAAGATCGAAATGGTGGCGAACACCGGAACGTACCTGGACTCGCCATTTCATCGCTACGCAGACGGCAAGGACCTCGCCGGCTTGCCCCTCTCGTCGCTGGCCGATCTGCCCGCAATTGTCGTGCGCCAACCGTGGGATACGGAGATCGCCGTCGACGTTGCTCCGTTCGAACATCTGGATGTTCGCGGGAAGGCGGTGCTGGTCCATACCGGGTGGGACCGGCACTGGCGCACGGACCGCTATGGAACGGATCACTCATTCCTGACCGCCGCCGCTGCAGAGTGGTTGATCGAGCAGGGCGCGGCGCTTGTCGGCATCGACAGCAACAATATCGACGACACGCGCGTCCGGGCGCGCCCGGTGCACACGAAGCTGCTGGGCGCCGAAATCCCGATCTGCGAGCACATGACCGGGCTAGGACAGCTGCCGGACGAGGGCTTTCGATTTTCCGCCGTGCCGCCGAAAGTGCGCGGAATGGGGACCTTTCCGGTCCGCGCTTATGCGGTGCTGGACTGAGCGAGCGCGCTCTCGAGCCAGTCGGGAATGATTGCGTTCTGCGGGATTGCGTCGACCCGCGGATGTACGACCGATAGGCCGAGGTCGGAATATTCGAGGCGCGACCGGTCGCCGCCGTCACCTTCGACGACGAACAGCCGGCGGTTGATCTTCTGCCGCCAGTTCATCCGGGCGGTGTTTTCCTGGCCGACGAAGCAGCCCTTGGTGAAGCTGACGCCATTGAGCTCGGCGGCGTTGCATTCGAGCCAGAGGAGGTCGCCGAGCTCGGCGCGGCCTTCGCACACGCCTAAGCGGAGGCGGTGTTCGAGCCACCCGCCCGCGGGATCGTCCACGGGCCCCAGCCAGCGATGGCCGAGCGCTTCCAGCCGGGGGTCGGGGATTCCGGACGTCGTGTCCTTCGACCAATGGGATGCAAGCGTTGCGTCGCGGCCGATCTTGATTTGCCTGCGCAGCCGATAGATCGACAGCCGCTTGATGAGGTCGTCCGCGGCCTCGGCCTCACAGTCGAGAAGCAGGTCGTCACGGTCCTTCCAGACGAAAAAATCGAACAGGCACTTGCCCTGCGGAGTGAGCAGGCCGGCCCAGACCGGTAGTGCGCCCGCAAGGTCGCTGGTGACGAGGCCCTGGAGGAATCCCTGCACGTCCTCGCCGGAGAGTCGGACCACCGCGCGGTCGGTCAGGGTGGTAGCGGCCATGGCTCTCAGTTAGGGAGCGGGCCGTGGCATCGCAAACCCTGACCATCCGCCGGCCGGACGATTGGCACGTGCATTTGCGCGACGGCGACATGCTGCGCGCGGTCGCGCCCTACACCGCGCGGCAGTTCGGGCGCGCGATCGTCATGCCCAACCTGGTGCCGCCGGTGACCACGCCGGAAGCGGCGGCAGCGTATCGCGACCGGATCGCGGAGGCAGCGGGAGCGGAATTCACGCCGCTCATGACCTGCTACCTCACCGATGAAACCCAGCCGGACGAGGTCGCGCGCGGGTTTGCAAATGGGATTTGGGTCGCCGCCAAGCTCTATCCGGCAGGCGCGACGACCAACAGCGCGAGCGGGGTGACCGGCATCCGAAACATCTATCCGACGCTGGAGCGGATGCAGCAGGTCGGAATGATCTTGTGCGTCCATGGCGAGGTGACGGACCCGGACGTCGACGTCTTCGACCGCGAGGCGGTCTTCATCGAACGCGTGCTCGCGCCGGTCGTGAGGGACTTTCCGGGGCTGAAGATCGTGCTTGAGCACATCACCACGGCGGAAGCGGCCGATTTCGTGGCCGGCAATACCGCCAATCTCGCCGCGACGGTCACTCCGCAGCACCTGATCATCAACCGCAACGCGATCTTCAAGGGGGGACTGCGGCCGCACGCTTATTGCCTTCCGGTCGCCAAGCGCGAGCGGCACCGGCTCTCAGTGCGCAAGGCTGCAACCTCTGGCGCGTCGAACATCTTCCTCGGCACCGACAGCGCGCCGCATGCGCGCCATGCCAAGGAGGCCGCCTGCGGGTGCGCCGGAATCTTCAACGCGCCGTTCGCGCTCGAAAGCTATGCGAAAGTCTTCGAGGAGGAAGATGCTCTCGACAAGCTGGAGGCTTTCGCCTCGGTCAACGGCGCGCGCTTCTACGGCCTTCCGCTGAACGAAAGTACGGTTACGCTCGAGCGAACCCAAACACGCGTGCCCGAGCGGATCGAGTGCGACGGGATCGAGCTCGTCCCCTTCCACGCAGGCGAAACGCTAGTTTGGAAGTTCGTCGGTTGATCAGGCGCAGCCGCGGCCGCTCGATCCGATCACCGCGGAATAATGCCCCTGCAGCCGCTCGTAGCATTCGCACGCGCGCCGCTTGAGCCCCGCGCGATCGAGAACTCGAACCGTGCCACGGCGGGTGGAGATCAGGTCTTCGGCCGATAGCTCCTTGATCACCGCGTTGATCGTCGTGCGCTGGACTCCGAGAAGCCTGGCGAAGGCTTCTTGCGTCAGCTCGATCCGGTCGCCGGCGCGGTCCTGCACGTGGAGCAGCCAGCGCGCGGCGCGCTCGCTGATCGAATGATAAGCGTTGCAGGCAACCGACTGCATCACCGTCGAGAGCAAATAATCCGAATAACGGCAGAAGAGGTTGCCGATGAAGGGGGAGCGGCTCTTAGCATCCTCCAGCGCTGCCATCGGAACGCGCAGCGCCGTCCCGGGCACCAGAACCTCGGCGCGCGAAAAGGCCGGAGCATGGCCGCAGCTGACGATTCCGCCGACCGCTCCTTCGCGCCCGACCGAGGCGACTTCGATCGATCGTGAATGGGCAAGCTCGACAACCATCGTGATCATCGTCGGGCCGATCAGGAACAGGCTTGAGCTGACCTGCGAACCGCGCTCGAGGACGCTTTGGCCGGGTTCGAGCTCGACGACCTTCCCGTACGGCTCGACCAGCGCCCGCGCCTCGCGCGAAAAAGTGGAAAGCAGGCGATTGCCTGAGAACGCCTGATCAGCCTGGTTCAGCTCGTCTATCGTAACTTGTGCCACGTCCAATTCCCGAAATGCCGCACATCTCGTTACGAGGGCGGGCCGAAGGGAATAATGCGCGTCGGCCAAAGTTGCTCCATCAGCAGTAGATGGGTTCGACGCTGCTTCGGGAGCCGACGAGCAGGCAATCGGCGACGAGCCGCAGGGGAGCGACGTCGACCAGGCTTCGCCGCTCGTCGATGAGATCGACGAACGTGCGGTAGATGCCGGGATATTCCCCGACGCCGCTGTCGGCGCTGGTCTCCCCGTCGACGATCAGCCGCGCGCCGCCGTCTTCGAGGCGGACGCTGGTGCCGTCGGCCGTCTCAAAGGTGATCGTCCACTCCTCGCCCTCACTACGGCGCCAGTCGAGGCTTGCTCCGAGCGGCCCATCGGCTTCGGGGCTGTAGAAGACGACGTCCGCCGCGATCGGCGTTTGGGCATTCTCGGGGAATTTGAGGTCGGCGGACTGGACGAACAGTCCGCCCGGGAAAATTTTCGTCGCGATCGAGAAGGCGTTGATGCCCGGGTCGAAAACCCCGAAGCCGCCGGGCTCCCAGATCCACTGCTGCTCCGGATGCCATTTGTGCACGTCCTCGTGCCAGTGGATCTGCATCGACTTGATGCGCTTGCCCGCGAGCGCCTTTGCGGCGGCGTCGACGGTAGAATGGTGTTGCGCGTGCCATGTCGTGAACAGGCTAACGCCCTTCGCCTGGGCGAGGCAGTCGAGGTCGGCGATCTCGGCCAGCCCCGCGGTCGGAGGCTTTTCGAGCAAGCAGTGGAGGCCGGCCTCGATGCACTCGCGTGCGATCGCGTAGCGCGGGCCGGGCGGGGTGGTGATCGCAACCGCTTCGAGACCCTCGACGCTTCGGATCAGCTCGCGCCAGTCGGTGAACTTTCGGCCGACGCCCTGGCCCGAGCGGCTCGAGCTTGCGGCCAGCTCGAAGCGGGGATTGGCCGTGATCGAGGGGACGTGCTGGTCCTCGGCGATCTTGCCGTAGCCGATGATCGCGATCCGGATCGGCTTCATTCGCCAAGCCCCGTGACATAGGCGCGCGCCTTGCCGAGAGTTTCGGCGGCGGACTGACCCGGCTTGTAGAGGCCCGAGCCGAGGCCGAAGCCCGTCGCTCCGACGTCCAGCCACGGGCGCATATTGTCTGGAGTGATCCCGCCGACGGCCATCACCGGGATTTCTGGCGGGAGGACGGCGAGCTGGGCCTTGAGCACGGCCGGGCTCGCCCCTTCCGCGGGAAAGAGCTTTAGCGAGTTCGCCCCGGCGCGGATCGCCGCGAAGGCTTCCGACGGAGTGAAATAGCCGGGCGAGGAGACGAGGCCCGCCTCGGCTGTCGCCGCAATGACGTCGACATTCGTATCCGGCGAAACGATGATTCGTCCCCCTGCGTTCTTTACGTCGCCGACTTGCGCGGCCTTCAGCACGGTGCCCGCGCCGACCAGCAGCGAATCGCCGAACTTCCGGGACAGCAGCTCGATGCTTTTCAGCGGATCGGGCGAATTGAGCGGCACTTCGATGATCCGGATCCCGGCCTGCTGGACCGCGTCACCGATCGCCTCGGCCTCGTCCGGGGTCACGCCGCGGACGATGGCGATCAGCGGGCATTCATCGAGATAGCGTTTCAGCAATAATCTGGCGCTCACTTCAAATCCTCTTCGCAATCTCTTGAATGCCGGCGAGGAAACAATGTTCACCGTCAAGCTCGACGGCCTCGCGCCCCGCTTCCTTGAGCGCAGCGACATAAAGCCGGGTCAGCTCTGGACGGCCCATCACATTGACTCGGGCGCCCGTCGGCACCTGCAGGCCGATGCGGACGTCGGTTCCGATGAGAAGTCCGCTCGCGTAGGAAGCCGCATCTTCCTTCTTCATCTGGCCGAGCAAAACGCCGGCCCGGATGGAGAACAGCTCGGCGGGGAGGGATTCGTTGAAGATCGCGTGCCGCGCGGCATCGCGAAAGACGTCGTCGTCGGACACCGGGCCTTGAAGCAAGTCGGAGAGGATGCTGTGTTCCTTCAGCAGGCTGAACAGCTCGCCGGTCATCACCGTCTGGAAGCTCCGGATCCGTCCCTGATGCAACTCGGCCCATTTGTTGTGCGTGCCAGGATGGCAAACCACGTCGTCAGAGTGCACGAGGCCGGCCGCGAATGCGCCGAGCAGCTGCACCTCCTCGCCGCGCATGACGTCGGCGCGGCCGTCGCCGATGTAGGAGACGCCCGGAACGATGGCTTCTCGGTCGCCCGTCCAGGCCAGCTTGGCGACCAGCTCGTCGATGCCGGCGGGGCAGGGGACGTAGGGAGCCTCCTTCCAGCCGCGGTTGGAGCCGACCATGCCGGCGAGCAGGAGCGGCTTGTCGCCAAGCTTCATCCGAATCTCACCGACGGCCTCGGGGAAACCGCCCGGCGGAATGGACAGAACACCCTTGGCGTCCTCGAACTCACCGGCCTCCTTGCCGGCGGAATCGATCAGATAGGCGCGCCGATTTGTCGTGCCCCAATCGACCGCAATGAAACCTTCCGTCCAGCGCATGCTTTTTGTCCTTAGCGAATAACGCCGCCGTTGCGACACAGGCTCCGGACGGTTTTCGTTTAGGCGCGCCGGAGCTATCGGACGCCGCGCGACAGGTCCATTGGACCGGATGTTCTGGACGCAACGCCAAGGAGACTGACCAATCGCCAACTTCATGTTCGCGACCGGGATTGAAAACAGCATCCCGACGATCAACCACGGCAAGACGCGCATCGACGAGATGGCGGCGTGCGGTCATTACGACCGCTGGCGCGAGGATTTCGACTGCGTCCAGGAAATCGGGATCAACTATCTTCGCTACGGTCCGCCGCTCTACAAAACCTATCTCGGCCCCAACAAGTTCGACTGGGAGTTTGCCGACCAGACCTTCGCCGAGCTGAAGAAGCGCGACATCACGCCGATCGTGGATCTTTGCCACTTCGGCGTGCCGGACTGGATCGGCGATTTCCAGAACCCGGATTTCCCAAGACTTTTCGCGGCTTATGCCGGCGAGTTCGCGGAGCGCTACCCCTGGGTCCAGCTGTTCACGCCGATCAACGAGATGTTCATCTGCGCGGTCTTCTCCGCGAAATACGGCTGGTGGAACGAGCAGAAGAAGGACGATCGTTCCTTCATCACGGCACTGAAGCATCTGGTGAAAGCGAACGTCATGGGGATGATCGAAATCCTCAAGCGTCGACACGACGCGATCTTCATCCAGTCGGAATCGTCCGAATATTATCATGCGGATTCTCCGGCAGCGATCGGCCGCGCCGAAGTGCTGAACCAGATGCGTTTCCTAAGCCTGGACCTGAACTATGGTCGGCGCGTCGACAGCGGAATGTACCAGTTCCTGCTGGATAACGGCATGACCCGCGAGGAATATGAGTGGTTCCTCGACCATCGCCTGAAGCAGCACTGCATTTTCGGGAACGATTATTACCAGCTCAACGAGCATCGGGTGTTCGCCGACGGCCATACCGTCGCCGCGGGGGAGACCTTCGGCTACGCCGAGATCACGCGGCAATATTACAACCGCTACCGGCTTCCGGTGATGCATACCGAGACCAACTTGTGGGAAGGGCCGCACGGCGACGAGGCGGTCAAATGGCTGTGGAAGGAATGGGCCAACGTCCTTCGCCTTCGCAACGTCGGAATCCCGACCGTCGGCTTCACCTGGTACAGCCTGACCGACCAGGTCGACTGGGACACGGCGCTCCGCGAGCAGAACGGCAACGTCAATCCGCTCGGGCTGTTCGACCTCGACCGGCGGATCCGAAACGTCGGGCGTGCCTACAAGCAGCTGATCGCCGACTGGCGCAACGTGCTTCCGGCATCGAGCGTCTGCCTGGTGGTGCCGATCAAGAAGATCAGCGAGCATCCGGACGATGACGATGCCGCGGGCCGCCACCTCGGCGGCAGCGGGACGCAGGCGAAGGCGGCGAATGAGGTCAACGAGGCCAAGGCCAACGATACCAACGAGGCCCAGGCGTGACCGGACGCAGGATTGGCAAGATCGAGACCTTCTTCGTGCCGCCGCGGTGGCTTTTCGTTCGGGTCGAGGCCGACGACGGCGCGGTAGGCTGGGGCGAGGCGAGCCTCGAAGGCTGGGCCGAGGCGGTCGATGGCGTGTTCGAGGCCTTCCGCGACCGGTTCGTCGGCGCCGATCCGTTCGCCATCGAGGACATCTGGCAGGTCGGCTACCGCGGCGGATTCTACCGCGGCGGCGCAGTGATGATGTCGGCGCTGGCGGGGCTCGACCAGGCATTGTGGGACTTGAAGGGCCGGGCGCTCGGGCTGCCCGTGTGGCAGATGCTAGGCGGCAAGGTGCGTGACAAGGTCCGGTCCTACGCCTGGATCGGCGGCGACAAGCCGCACGAGGTCGGCGAGGGCGCCGAGCACCGCAAAAGCCAAGGCTTTGACGCGATCAAGATGAACGCCACCGCCAATCTCGAGTGGATCGGAACAGCCAAGCAGTTCGACGATGTAGTGAAGCGCGTCGAGGCCGCCCAGGCCAAGGGAATGGACGTCGGGCTGGACTTCCATGGGCGGGTCCATCGGCCGCTCGCCAAGCAGCTCGCCAAGGTGCTCGAACCGCTCGGGTTGCTCTTCATCGAGGAGCCCTTGCTGTCCGAGAACATGGACGGTTTGCCGGAGATCGCGGCGCACACGACCACCCCCATCGCGCTCGGCGAGCGGCTCTACGACCGGTGGGAATTCAAGCCGTTCTTCGAACAGGGCGCCGTCGATATCATTCAGCCCGACCTCAGCCACGCGGGCGGTATTTCCGAGGTGCGCAGGATCGCCGCCATGGCCGAGGCCTATGACGTCGCGGTCGCGCCGCATTGCCCGCTCGGCCCGCTGGCGCTCGGAGCCTGCCTCCAGATCGCGGCTTGCACGCCCAACCACGCGATCCAGGAAATCAGCCTCGGCATCCACTACAACACGGGCGGACACGACCTCCTGAACTTCGTGGTCAACAAGGACGCGCTCACCCCGGTCGATGGCTATCTCCCGGTCCCGGAAGGTCCGGGCCTCGGCGTCGACGTGGATGAGGCTGCGATCCGCGAGGCCGACAACGACCGCCATCGCTGGCGCAACCCGATCTTCCGCAACAAGGACGGGAGCTTCGCGGAGTGGTGAGTTAGCGCCTTAGTGGCACTTGAAGCGTTCGAACGGCTCCAGGCACGACTTGCAACGCCATTGGGCCTTGCAGGGGGTTGAGCCGAAGCGGCTGACCTCTTCGGTGTCGGCGGACCCGCATTGCGGGCATTCGGCGGTGGCAGCCATGTCCGGCGGAGCGATCCCGTAGGCTTTCAGCTTCCGCCGCCCTTCATCGCTGATCCAGTCGGTCGTCCAGGGCGGGAACAGGACACGCTCGATATGGACGTCCTCGAAGCCCGCTTTGTCCAGCGTTTCGCGGATCATCATCTCGATCGCGACGGTCGCCGAGCAGCCCGTGTAGGTCGGGCTGATCCGGACCCGGGGCGGGTCGTAAGCGATGCCTCGGACGATGCCGAGGTCGGTGATCGTGAGGACCGGAATCTCGGGATCGGGAATCGTCTCGAGCACGGCCATGATCGCCGCTTCGTCGAGCCGCTTCGCTGCCGTCGCCATGACAGGAATATTACACCCGTTCGAGCGCGAGCGCGATTCCCTGGCCGACTCCGATGCACATGGTCGCAAGCGCGAGCTTGCCGCCGGTTTGCTGCAGCTGCTCGGTCGCGGTCAAAGCGAGACGCGCTCCGGACATGCCGAGGGGGTGACCGAGCGCGATCGCGCCGCCGTTGGGGTTCACTCGCGCATCGTCGTCAGCGATCCCGAGTTCGCGAAGCACGGCAAGTCCCTGCGCGGCGAACGCCTCATTGAGCTCGATCACGTCGAAGTCGGCGATCTTGAGTCCCAGCCGCTTCATCAGCTTTTCTGATGCCGGCGCGGGACCTATGCCCATGATCCGTGGCGGCACTCCGGCGACGGCGGCGCCGAGGACGCGCGCCTTCGGAGTCAGACCGTGGCGCTTTGCCGCCCCTTCGCTGGCGACGATCAGGGCTGCCGCGCCATCGTTCACGCCCGATGCGTTGCCGGCAGTGACGGTACCGTCCGGGCGCACGATGGGCCGCAGCTTGGATAGCGCCTCCATGCTGGTTGCACGGGGGTGCTCGTCCTTGTCGACGATGACCGGATCGCCCTTGCGCTGGGGAATTTCGACCGGGACGATCTCGACTGCGAGGCGACCGTTCGCCTGGGCTGCGGCGGCTCGCTCCTGACTCCGGACGGCGAAGGCGTCCTGGTCCTCGCGGCTGATCTGGAACTCCTGAGCGACATTCTCGCCGGTGCTCGGCATGGTGTCGTCGCCGTAGGCTGATTTCATTTTCGGATTGACGAAGCGCCAGCCAATCGTGGTGTCGTACATCTCGGCGTTGCGGTCGAAAGCGCTGGTCGCCTTGGCCATGACGAACGGAGCGCGGCTCATGCTTTCGCTTCCGCCTGCGATGAGGAGGCCGGATTCGCCGCCGCGGATGGTCCGCGCAGCCATCGCCACCGCGTCGAGCCCCGAGCCGCAGAGGCGGTTGAGAGTCACTCCACCCGAGCTGTCAGGCAGGCCGGCGAGCAGGCCCGCCATGCGCGCGAGGTTGCGATTGTCCTCGCCCGCCTGATTGGCGCAGCCGAGGATCACGTCGTCGAGCTCGGTCCAGTCGACTCGCTGGTTGCGGTCGATCAGCGCCTTGATCGGGATGGCGGCGAGATCGTCGGCGCGCACATGCGCCAGCGCTCCGCCGTAACGGCCGATGGGCGTTCGGACATAGTCGCAGATGAACGCGTCGGTCAGAGGACGCCCCTGCGCATCTGGTCGAGCTCGATGCTTTCGAACAAGGCTTTGAAATTCCCCTCGCCGAAGCCCTCGTTGCCCTTGCGCTGGATGATTTCGAAGAAGATCGGGCCGATCACGTTCTGAGTGAAGATCTGAAGCAGCAGGCCCTGTCCCTCGGTCGGCGCGCCGTCCATCAGGATTCGGCGCTTCTCGAGCTCGGGAATGCTCTCCTCGTGGCCCTGGATACGCTCGGGCAGCATCTCGTAATAGGTGTCGGGCGTGTCCTGGAAGGCGACGCCGCGGCCGCGCAGGATGTCGACCGCCTCGTAGATATCGGACGTTCCGAGCGCGATGTGCTGGATGCCCTCGCCCTTATACTCGCGAAGGAATTCCTCGATCTGGCTCTTGTCGTCCTGGCTTTCGTTCAAGGGGATGCGGATCTTGCCGCAAGGGCTCGTCATTGCCTTTGAGAAGAGCCCGGTCTGCTTTCCTTCGATGTCGAAGTAGCGGATCTCGCGGAAGTTGAAGAGCCGCTCGTAGAAATCGGCCCAGACCGACATCCTGCCGCGCTGCACATTGTGGGTGAGGTGGTCGATGTAGGTGAGGCGACTGTCGAGCTCCTCAAGCTTCTCGCCCGCGTCGGGAAAGAAGTCGAAATCGACCTCGTAAATCGAGCCCTTGTCGCCATAAGTGTCGACGAAGAACAGGCGCGAGCCGCCGATGCCCTCGATGGCGGGAATATCCATCTCGCCGTGCGCGACGTCGTTGTTGACCGGCGTCGCGCCGAGCCGGACAGCGCGCTCGAACGCCGCCTTCGCATCCTTGACGCGGAACGCCATCGCGCAGGCGCTCGGGCCGTGGTCGTTCGCATATTGCTCGGCGTAGCTTCCGGCTTCCGCATTGATGATGAAATTGATCTCACCCTGGCGGTGGAGCGTCACGTCCTTGCGTTTGTGCCTCGCGACCGCGGGGAAACCCATCTGGGTGAACAGGTCGCGCAGCAGCGTCGTGTCGGGCGCGGTATATTCGACGAACTCGAACCCGTCGGTTCCCATCGGATTGTCGAGACCGAGGACGCCCTTTCCCTCGGCGAGCTGGGTGGCCATGCGTGATACTCCTTTGGCGCCCAACTGCTCCTGCGGCCCACCGTTTTCAAGGCCGCGCTAGGCCTGCTCCAGCTGCTGCAGATACTCGTCGGCGCCTTCGAGGATGAGGTCAGCCGCGCGGTCCGGGCCACCGACGTCGGTGACCGTATAGGTCTGCCCGCGAAGCCTCTTGTATGTGCTGAAGAAGGTGCTGAGCTCTTCTACGAAAGTCTTTCCGAGCTGGTCGATGTGCTGGACCTTCGCGAACAGCCGGCTTTCGACGAGCCGGGCGATGACGCGGTCGTTGCGGCGCGGCTTCTTGTTGCTCTTGTACTGCTCAGCCTCGAGGATCCCGAGGATGCGCACGTGTACGATCGAGCCCACCGGCAGGGTCGCTTCGGGAAGGATCAGCAGGTCCACGGGATCGCCGTCGCCTGCGAGCGTCGACGGGATGAAGCAGAAGTCGAGCGGGAAGACCATTCCCAAGGGCAGGAACTTGCCGATCCTGAAGCGATGGCTGTCGGGATCGTAATAGACCTTCACGCGCGAGCCCGCCTGGGCCTCGACCACCGCTTGGCAGGTCATCTTCGAGCGATCGAGCTCGTGCGGGAGGGTTTCCAGCGGCGGCGGGTGACCGTTGGTCATCACAGGATCGAAATGCCCGCCGAGGGCTTAGGTTGCCGCCGGGCCGGCGGCCGCCGCCTTCCGTTCACCTTTTGCCCGCGCTCGAGGACGGCTTCTTTTTGCCCTTTGCCGCGGGCTTTGATTTCGATGCAGGCTTTGCGGCCGCCTTCGCTTTCGCTTTCGGCTTCGCGCTTTTCGGCGCCTTGTCGCCGCTGAGGACTGCTTCGAGGCTGCGGCGGCCGATCTGGACCGCCATGTCCCACAGCGCTTCGCCCTGCCTTGCGCCGGCCTTGGACAGCTTCGTCAGTTCCTCGCCCGCGTCAGACGCAAGCGCCCTCGCCCGATTGGAGTCGCGCAGCGCGGATGCGGTGGCGACCAGCGCGGCGGCGACGACGTCGGCGACGAGCGGGTTTTGAGCGAGCGACTTGATGCTGTCGGTTGCCCTGGTCGCACCGCCCTTGGCCGATTTCTTATCCTTCTTCTTTTTCTTGTCTTTTGCCACGACGATCCCCTGACGACTCCCGTTGGAGCAGCCGTAATACCCTTTTTCGTCACAAGTCTGTAACAGGCCTCTGTTTTAGATTGGCGACATGAGGTGGATCGCAGGCACCGCACCTTGACCGACGAATTCGTCGAACAGCCCATCGAGGCGACGGACGTGATTCCAGTCGGGCCGAGCGCGACCGAGCCGCCTGCGCAGCCGGAGCCGCGCTATTTCAACCGGGAGCTGAGCTGGCTTGCCTTCAATCGACGCGTGCTCGAGGAGGCGTGCAATCCCAACCATCCGCTGCTCGAGCGGGTCCGGTTCCTGTCGATCTCGGCCAACAATCTCGACGAATTCTTCATGGTTCGCGTCGCCGGCCTCAAGGCGCACCAGGCGATCGGCGTCGAGGAACTGTCACCCGAGGGGATGACGGTCGCGCAACAGCTGGGAGTGATTACCGCCGAGGCGGACCGGCTGGTCACCAGCCAGCATGAGGTGTGGGCCGGGCTCCAGGCCGACCTCGACGCCGCCGGGATGCGTGTCATCGGCGACGAACCGCTCGACGAAGCCTCGGAAAAGTGGCTCGACCAGCATTTTCGCGAGCAGATCTTCCCCGTGCTGACGCCGCAGGCCATCGACCCCGCACACCCATTCCCGTTCATCCCGAACACCGGCCTGTCGCTGATATTCGAGCTCAAGAAGGGGAAGGTCAGTGTCCGCGAATTGATCATGGCGCCTGCCGCGCTTCCGCGTTTCTTCCGAATTCCGGGAGAAAGCGGTCGCTACATCGCGCTCGAGACGCTGATCAGGCGCAAGACCGACTATCTTTTCCCGAAATATGAAATCCTGCGCGGCGGGGCCTTCCGGATCATCCGCGACAGCGACATTGAGGTCGAAGAAGAGGCTGAGGATCTCGTCCGCTACTTCCGGACGGCGATCAAGCGGCGGCGGCGGGGGCGGGTGGTCCGGCTCGAGCTCGAGCCGGGGATGCCCGACGGCCTCGTCGACGAAGTGCTGGAAGGCCTCGACGCCCAGAGCGCGATCATTTCTGGAAGCCGCGGCTTCCTCGGCATGAACGATCTCTCGCAGTTGGTCGACGAAGACCGGCCCGACCTGAAGTTCGTTCCCTTCAATCCGCGCTTCCCGGAGCGGATTCGCGAGCATGGCGGCGATTGTTTCGCCGCGATCCGCGAGAAGGATATCCTGGTCCACCATCCGTACGAGAGCTTCGAGGTGGTCGTCGCCTTCATCCAGCAGGCGGCAGCGGATCCCGACGTCATCGCGATCAAGCAGACATTGTACCGCGCCGGAAAGCAGTCGGCGATCATCAAGGCGCTCATCGACGCCGCCGAAGCGGGCAAGTCTGTGACGGCCGTCATCGAGTTGAAGGCGCGCTTCGACGAAGAGCAAAACATAACCTGGGCGAACGCGCTCGAGCGTGCGGGCGTGCAGGTCGTTTACGGCTTCATCGAGTGGAAGACCCATGCGAAGGTGTCGATGGTCGTCCGCCGCGAAGAGAAGGGCTACCGCACCTACTGCCATTTCGGGACCGGAAATTACCACCCGCTGACGGCGAAGATTTACACCGATCTCAGCTATTTCACTGCCGAGCCCAAAACGGGGCGCGATGTAGCCAAGCTGTTCAATTACATCACCGGATATCTCGAGCCGAAGAACCTTAAGCAGCTGGTCATCTCACCGGCGCAACTGCGCGCCGAGCTGATCCGGCTGATCGACGCAGAGATCGCCGCAAAGCGCGACGGCAAGCCGGCTGGGGTATGGGCGAAGATGAACTCGCTCGTCGATCCGATCATCATCGACAAGCTTTACGAGGCCAGCGCCGCCGGCGTTTCGATCGACCTGGTCGTTCGCGGAATCTGCTGCCTGAGGCCCGGCGTCCCCGGCCTGTCGGAGAACATCTACGTCAAGTCGATCGTCGGCCGCTTCCTTGAGCACGCGCGGCTGTGGTGCTTCGCCAACGGGCACGACCTCCCGCACCCCGCCGCAAAGGTCTACATCAGCTCTGCGGACTGGATGCCGCGCAACTTCGACCGCCGGATCGAATATATGCTGCCGATCGAGACCAAGACGGTGCACGCGCAGCTGCTCGACCAGGTGATGGTCGCGAACCTGATCGACAATGAACAGAGCTGGCGGCTCAATCCCGACGGCACCTACACCCGGATCGAGCCAAAAGCCGGCCACGAATTCAACCTGCACCGATACTTCATGTCCAACCCGTCGCTATCCGGCCGCGGGCAGTCGCTGAAGAAGGGCCGCAAGGTCCCCAAACTGCGCTTCGAGCGCGGCCGATAGCGTCTCAAGATCGGTCGCTGTGGATCATTCCTCGGTCCTGACCAGCACCGCCTCACCGATCAGGAGAAAAAGGAGAAAGGGCGCCCAGGCCGCAACCATTGGCGGGTAGGCGCCGGCATTGCCCATCGCGAGGCTGAAATTGTCGGCGATGAAATAAGCGAAGCCGAGCGCCATTCCGATAACTGCGCGGATCATCACCTGACCCGAGCGGGCGAGACCGAAGGCGGCGACTGCCGCAAGCAGTGGCATCAGCAGCGTCGACAAAGGGCTGGAGAGCTTGTGCGCGAGGCCGGCGCGGGCCTCGTCCGTAGGTCGGCCCGCCGCCTCAAGCTCCGCGATCCGCGCCTTCAGGGTCCAATAGTCGAGCTCCGTCGGATCGACTTTGGCGATGGTGAACTGGACGGGCGTCACGCCGGCGAGGGCGTTTGCCTGAGCGGAGCGCCGAACCACGTTCATATTGGCGTCGTAGACTTGCACGTTCTGGAGCAGCCAGTCGCCGCCCGGCCTGGGAGTTGCGCGGTCGGCATTGGTGACGCGCTGCAGGACCCCGCCCGTACGGTCGTAGATGCTGACCTGGTGGAGAACCATTCCGGATCCCCGGCCCGTAACGATGCCGGCTCGCACCAGATCGTCGCCCTGGAGCAACCAGACGTTGCCGAGAACCCCGCTTACCGGCGGGATGGGCTTGTAATCGTTGTTCGACCATGCGGTCACGACGCGATTGCTGTTGACCACCACCCCTTCGTTGAAGGCGAACAGAGCGGCTGCGATTGCAATGCTGGCCACGACGAGCGGCGCGAGGATCTGGTGGGCGGAGAGCCCGGCCGACTTCATCGCAACAACCTCGCTGTTCTGGTTGAGGCCGACGAAGGCGATCAGCGTTCCAAGCAGCACCGCGAACGGCAGGAAGCGCGAAGCCAGAACGGGCACTCTTAGCGCTACATAATGCCATAGAGCCGCGTCGCCGTTTCCGGGGATGGCAGTGATCTTTCCCGCCTCTCCCAGCAGGTCGAGCATCATGAGGACGAGGACGAGCGCGAACAGCACGGCGAGGCTGCGCGTCAGGAACAGCCGCACCATGTAGAGCGCCAGCCGCCGAGAAGGGAAGAAGGAGAGGTTGATCATGCCTCGGCCGCCGCGCCTCTAGGCTTGGGCATGACCGCCTTGGCAAGCTTCGCGCCCTTGGCGAAGAAGCGTTCGAGCGCGCCGATCGGCTGGCCGCCGGGCCTGTGCGCCAAGACATGATACATCCACGAGATCATGCCTGCGAACAACATCAGGGGCACCCACAAGGCGATGATCGGGTCGATACGCCCGTGAGCGCCGGTCTGCTGACCGTATTGATTGACCTTGTGATAGGCGACGACGATCAGGATCGAAACGAAGATGCCGAGACCCGACGAGCTTCGCTTCGGCGGGACGGCCAGCGCGACCGCGAGCAGCGGGAGCATGAACATCATCAACACTTCGACGAGGCGGAAGTTGAGGTTGGCTTGCGCCTCCAGGCGCTGATGCTTGTTGGTCGCTCCGCCGCCGTAACCCATCCGCCATAGCTCGTGGAGATAGAGTTCGTCGGACTCCGTGCCCCCACGGCCCCGGAACTGGGCGATCATGGGAAGGCTCACCGGAAGGTCGTAGCTTTCGAAAGCAAGGGTCCGCGGAACGCTGAACTTGGGCGATTGCTGCACGAGCCGGCCCTTTTCCAGGCGGAACAGGATCTTGTCGGGATCGTCGGTCGAGAGGAAGCGGCCCTGACGCGCGGTTGCTGCGACCATCGTCCCCTTGCCGTCGTCGGTCTCGACGAAGATTCCGTGGAGCTGGGTCCCCTTATGCTCGCTCCCTTCGATCCGAAGGGTCAGACGGCGGCCGAGCTGGTTGAATTCGCCGACCTTGATCGCGGCGCCGAGAGCGCCCGACTTGAGATCGAAGCGAAGGCTCTCGTAGCGATATTCGGTATAGGGCTGAAGGTAGCCGACGATCAGCAGGTTGATGATCGCGAGGGGTATTGCAAAGCCGTAAGGCACCCGGAGCAGACGGCCATAGCCGACCCCGATTCCGCGCAGCGCGTCGAGTTCCGATGAAAGCGCGAGCTTGCGGAAGGCGAGGAGGATTCCGAGCATCAGGCCGATCGGGATCCCGAGCGACAGATATTCCGGAAGCAGGTTGGCGAGCATCCGCCAGACGACGCTGACAGGTCCCCCGGCATCGACGACATACTGGAAGAGCCGGAGCATCTTATCGAGGATGAGCAACATCGCCGCGAGGATCAACGTGCCAATCAACGGAACGGCGATCGAGCGCACCAGATAGGAGTCGATCAGGCGAAGGCGGGGCAGCATCGCGGCTTATTCGGTCCTCGGAGCACCATCATTTGGCCGCAAAGGCAGCCGAGATTCGATGAGCGCAGGTACGCCCGGCCTATTGGGAGCACCCGCTTGTTCAAGCACCTATAGCGGACCGCCCGGTGAATTCATGTTGAAAGTGCCGCCAGAAACGCAATCCAGTGAGCCGGCGGGACAAGCATGCCCCTCGGCCGGCTGCGGCGCACACCAGCATCGGCCCCGTATCGCGCTGCTTTCGAACCCCAAGTCGACGGGCAACATCGCGCAGCTGCCGCGCATCCGTGAATATTGCGACTCGCACCCGGACGTCTTCCATTACGAGGTGGAGCAAGCGAGCCAGATCGGCGATGCGATGCGCATCATCGCTCGGGTCCGGCCCAAGGTGCTGGTCATCAACGGCGGCGACGGCACGGTCCAGGCATCGCTGACCGAGCTCTACAATGGCGGCCATTTCGAAGGTGACCCACCGCCGGTCGCTGTGCTTCCGAGCGGAAAGACCAACCTCATCGCGCTCGACCTGGGCGCGCGCGGTGACGCGATCGCGACGCTCGAGAAGCTGATCGACCTTGCCAGGACCGACGAACTATGGCGCTACACCGTCGCTCGCGAGCTGCTGGCGCTGCGCCGGCCGGGATCTGAGGACCGGCCCGTCATCGGCATGTTCCTGGGGGGCGCCGGGCTTGCCGACACGATGCTGTTCTGCCGGCACAAGATCTATCCGCTCGGCCTTCCGAACAGCATCAGCCACGGACTGACCTTCCTTGCCTATGTCGCCCGGCTGGCGCTCAAGCTGAAGGCGAGCTTCCTTCCGCCGCCGCCCACCGCGACCGATCTCGACATGCCGGCGCGCGACCGTATTTCAGGCAAGTTCGCGTTCCTGGCCGTGACGACGCTCGACAAGCTTCTGCTCTCGAACACGCTGGGCGGCGAGGGGCGGGGCCCCTTGAAGGTCGTCGCGATCGAGGAGAGCGCGGGGACGGTGCTACGCGCGCTCGCTGCCGGAATCACCGGTGGCTACAAGGGCAAGAAGATGCGCGGAATCCACTTCGAGGAAGTGGATGAAGTGACGATCCACGGAGAGAGCTCCCATCTCATTCTCGACGGCGAGACCTTCTGTGCCGAGCCAGGTTTTCCGATCCACCTTGGACCGGCGCAGCCACTGTCGTTCGTCAAACTGGCGGCCTAAGCTTCCCGACATGTCCGGGCTGAGGAAGCTCGTCGCTGAAGAACTCAGCATGGCGGTGGACCCGCGCGTGAGCGCGGTCGCGGCCGCCATCGCGGCGAAGCATGGGTCAGCGAGCCGGGCAGTCCTCTTTTACGGCTCGTGCCTTCGGCAGAAGCAGCTCGACGGGCTGATGCTCGATTTCTACCTGATCGTCTCCGATTACCGGTCTGCGTATGACAGGAGCTGGCTCGCGGCCGCGAACCGGCAAATCCCTCCTAACGTCTTTCATTTCGAACATGGCGGGCTGGTCTCGAAATATGCGGTGCTGAGCGAAGCGGACTTTGCCCACGAATGCTCGGCCGAGGCCTGGACGGTTTCGACCGCAGCCAGGTTCGCGCAGCCGTCGCGGCTGGTGTGGAACGCGAACGATTCCTCGGAACGCATTATCGACATCGTAAGCAACGCAGCGCCGACACTACTCGGCTGGACGCTGCCCCTAGGCGATCGGGCCGACGTCCTCGGCCTGTGGAAACGCGCCTTCTCGCTAACCTTCAACGCGGAGCTTCGCGCCGAACGCTTGGGCCGATCGTCGGCGATCGTCGAAGCCGACCGGGATCGATACGAGCGCTTCGGTGCCGCCGCGCTCGGTCTGCTGCCCGCGGCAAGCCGCACGCCCGAGCAAGCCACGCGATGGTGGAGACGCAAGCAGCGGCACGGAAAGCTCTATTCGGTGGCGCGGCTGGCGAAGGCGAGCCTGACCTTCTCAGGCGGTGCCGACTATATCGCGTGGAAGATCAACCGCCACGCCGGCACGCAGATCCAGCTGAAGCCCTGGCAGCAGCGGCACCCGCTCCTCGCTGCGATCAGCCTTTTGCCCCGGCTGCTGAAGTCCGGGGCGGTTCGCTAGCAGTTCGCGAAAGGGCTGCGGCGACCGCGCTTGCCAGCGCCCCGACGGTAAATGGTTTGCGAAGCAGTTCGTGGGTCCTGAGGTCCTCATTCTCGCCGTCCCCGACATAGCCGGTGACGAAGAGCACCGCGAAGTCGCGCGGCGAGGTCGCTTTCAGATGCCGGATCAGCTCGGGGCCAGTCATTTCCGGCATGATGACGTCGCTGATGACGAGGTCGAATTCCTGGGCGCGGAAGAGATCGATCGCCTCGGCGCCGCTGCCGCAGGCAACGGGTTCATAGTCGAGGTCCTCGAGCGCGCCGACGGTCGCCGTGCGTACCCGCGGATCGTCTTCGACGAGAAGGATTCGGGCGCCAGCAACGCGTGCTTCCACGGCCTCGCTGCGCTGCACGGCGGGATGGACCCTGACCTCGGCTGCCTTTTCGGTGCGCGGGACATAGAGCGAAACGGTAGTCCCGCGGCCGACGTGGCTTTCGATTCCGACCTCGCCGCCGGACTGGTGAGCGAAGCCGAAGATCTGGCTGAGGCCGAGGCCGGTGCCCTTTCCGACCGGCTTGGTGGTGAAGAAGGGCTCGAATGCGCGCTCGAGCACTTCGGGCGGCATCCCGCAGCCGGTGTCGGTGACGCTGATCTTCACATATTCGCCAGCGCGAATGTCGCCGACCTCGTTCGCCGAAAGGCGCACGTTGTCCGTCGAGATGCGCATCAGCCCCTCCCCTTCCATCGCGTCACGGGCGTTAACCGCGAGATTGACGATGGCATTCTCAAGCTGATGCGGATCGACGTAAATCGGCCATGCCCCTGAGGCGAGATCGATTTCCACCCTGATGCGCTCGCCCAGGGTGCGATCGAGAAGGTCGGACATCCCACCGATCAGATCGTTGCTGTCGACGCGTTCGGGAAGCAGCGGCTCCGATCGGGCGAAAGAGAGCAGCCGGCGGGTGAGCGCTGCGGCGCGCGTCGCGCCCTCCATCGCATTGTTGAGGTGCATCGTGACTTCGCGACGCGGGCCATTGAGGCGGCGAAGCGCAAGGTCGACCCCGCCGACGACGACGGCGAGCATGTTGTTGAAGTCGTGGGCGATGCCGCCGGTAAGCTGACCGACCGCTTCCATTTTCTGGACCTGGCGAAGCTGCGCCTCCGCGGCCTCGCGCTCGGCGGCCTCGGCTTTCAACGCCTGGTTCGCCTCCCACAGCTCCTGCGTCCGGTCCCGCACCGCAAGCTCGAGCGATTCCGCGCGATCGGATTCGGTTTCCGCTTGCTTGCGTGCGACCGTGTTCTGACGCAGCGCCGCGACCGCAACGGCTCCGAGGAAAATGGCGCCCAGCCCGACGATGATGCCGAGCCAGCTGAGGTAGCTCGTGAATTGGTCCGCCTGATCGGAGAAGAACTGGCTCTGCTCGATCCTGTCGCGCAGCGAATCGCGCTCGGCCCCGATGATCCGCTCGAGCTTGTCGTCCAGTTGCCGCCCGATGCTGTGATGGCCCGGCTTTTCGACGGCTGCCGCATAGAAGTAGCTGATTCCCGCATCGCCCTGCCGCGACTGGGCTGCGCGCGCCGCCACGGATAGCTGCTCTCCGAGTCGGTTGTAGAGGTTCTGAGCTTCGAAGACGCGGCGGAGCTGGTCCGGATTGCTCCTCTCGAGGGTCTTCAGCTGCTCGATCTGGTAGCCCGCAAGCTGCCACGCGCTCGCGTAGATGTTGCCATTGGGATCGACATTTTCGTCCAGCACGAAGCGGGCGAGCGCCGCCTGGGCCCGCGAAACGTTTGCACTGACGTTGCGGACGACGAGCGCCACTTCATAATTATGCCGTTCGGCAGCGAGCGCGCGTTCGCGCGCGTCGTTGGCGAACTTCACCATGAAGACCATGAGGACGAGGATCAGCGCCGCAGCAAGGCCTGCGGCGGCAGCACCTCCTCTGCGCCAGTCGAATCGGACCTCGTCCTCGTCCCCGTCCCCGATCATCCGACCAATCTAGTCGCGTTAACCTTTGCGCGAAAGTGAAAGGTTCCCGACAAAATCCTCAGCTTATACAATTGGTTGCACGGCCTGCCGCAGCGAACATGCCGAGGATCTCGCCGACCTGGTCCTCGCTATGCAGCGCGCAGAGCGAGCAACGGAGCAGCGTCATCCCGGCCGGTGTTGCCGGCGGGCGCGCGAGATTCACGTACAGACCCTCGTGGAGAAGCGCTTCCCACATGGCGGCGCCGGTCTCGAGGTCCGGCATGAGAACCGCGATGATCGCCGACTGGGGCTCATCGGTCCCGAGTTTGAATCCGAGCTGGCGAAGGCCGGCGTGGAGCCGCTTCGAATTCTCCCAGAGGTGAGCGCGCTTGTCGGCGCTGTCCATCAGCTTGCGGATGGAGGTCGCGGCGGTCGCGACGACCGATGGCGGCAGGGAGGCAGTGAAGACGTAGGGGCGGCAGACGAGGCGCAGGATCTCGAATTTCGGGTGGTTGGATACGCAGAAGCCGCCGACCGTGCCGACCGACTTGGAGAAAGTGCCGATGATGAAGTCGACATCTTCGATTACGCCTTGCGCTTCGCAGACGCCGCGGCCGTGGTCGCCGATGAAGCCCATCGAATGGGCTTCGTCGACGAGCACCATTGCACCCGCGGCTTTCGAGACCGCGACCATTTCCTTCAGAGGCGCGACGTCGCCGAGCATCGAATAGACGCCTTCAAGGACGACCAGCTTGCCAGCTTCGGGAGGCAGCCGCTTCAGCCTCTTGTCGAGCGCCTCGACGTCATTGTGGCGGAACGGGACGATCTGGGCATTGCCCAGCGCGCAGCCGTCATAGATCGACGCGTGGCTGTCGATGTCGAGGATGATGTAATCCTCTTTGCCGGCGATGGTCGAAATGATGCCAAGGTTCGCCTGATAGCCGGTCGAGAAGACCATCGCGTGATCCATCGCGTAGAAGTCTTTGAGCGCTTGCTCGACCGCTTTGTGGCCCGCGTAGGTGCCGTTGAGGACGCGGCTTCCCGTCGTGCCCGATCCGAAATCGTCGAGCGCCTGCTTGCCCGCGGCGACGACGTCGGGATCGAACGTCATTCCCATGTAATTGTAGGTGCCCAGCAGGATCGTCCGCTTGCCGTTGCAGATCGCTACGGTCGGACTTTCGACCTTTTCCATCACAAGGTTGAACGGGTCGGTAAGCCCGGTCTCGAGCAGCGCCTCGCGCTGCTCGATCAGCGGGTCGAACTTGGTAAGGAGATCAGCCACGGGAATCCGTCAACCGAACCAGCGCATCGACCAGCTGCCCGACCGTCTCGATCTCCGCCTGCATGTTCATCGTGATGATGACGTCGAACTCGTCCTCGATATTGGCCACGAAATCGAGCACGGTCAGGCTGTCCCATTCGAGGTCCTGGGCGAAGCGCGTCGCCTCGGTGACTGCGACGCCCTTCTTGTTGAAGGGCTCGAGGAGACCGAGGGTCTTGGCGTATATCTGCTGGCGGTCTGGCATGGTGCGGTGCGTTAGATCGAAGGGGTCTGCTTCGCAACGCTCTGCGGCGGCAATAGGGCGAGGCCGAGGCGGGTGAATTTTTTGGGATGATTTCTTCATCGAGGCCACGGTAGGAAGGCGGTCGGGAGAGAGAGTTTCATGATCCAAGCCGCCTTCTGGCGATATCTTCGAGCTGTTCCGGTCGGCGGCTGGCCTGCCTTCCTTTGCGCGTTGGCGGCCGTCGCCCTTCCGACCTTCCTCCGCGTCGTGGTGAACGGTGTCGTCACCGGCTGTGAGTTTACGCCCTATCTGCCGTTCGTCCTGATCAGCGCGCTGATTTTGCGCGGCTGGCTTGCAGGTACGGTGGCGCTGACTTCGGTTGCGATCATGGGCGGGCTCTTCGACGGCTTCCGAATTCACGCCTTGCCGTGCTTCGCCTCTTCCGCCGCAATGTTCCTGGCTGCGTCGGCGGTGATGATCGTCATCGCCGTCGGCGGTCGGAAGTTGCTCTCGGCACTGCTCAAGCCCGCCCGCGACTCGGGTGGTCTGATCTTCAGCCTCGAAAAGGGGGAGGTATGGGCAAGCTGGTACGGCGATGACGTGCCCGTGCGCCTCGGCACACAGCGCAAGGTCGCCGAGATGATGGAAGACTTTCTCGCGCAGGTTCGGCTCGGCAAGCGTCTGGGCGGCGACTGACGCAGCTTCGGCTCAATTGGGCCAATAGACATATTCCTGGCCCGGCTTCCATGGCGCGTCGGCCGGGACATCGATCCGGATAGGCTCCTCGAGGAGGGCCGGCCAGAGCGGCTTGGCCATTTGCCGGTCGTGGGTGTCGAGCTCCGCGCGAAGTCGCTCCACGATCGAAGGCCGCTCGGCAGTGAGGTCTACGCGCTCGGTCGGGTCGGCGGCGAGGTCGAACAGCCAGGTTCGCGGCGGGTTGCGCGAAACCTGCAGCTTCCAATCGCCGTCGCGCACCGCTTCATAGGTGCCGGACCGCCAGAACAGAGTGCGATTGATCGGCGGCGCATGCGACATCGCGAACGGCAGGATGTCGATGCCGTCGATAATGCGCCCGGCGGGCAAAGGAGCGCCGGCGGCCGCGGCCAGCGTCGGGAAGACGTCGATGAATTGTACCGGCATCGTCAGATGCTGCCCGGGGGAAATCTTCCCTGGCCAGCGGACGAAGAACGGGACCCGGATTCCACCTTCGAAAAAGGTCCCTTTCCAGCCCCGGTACGGCTTGTTGATGTCACCGAGCCCTGCATACCAGGCGCCGCCATTGTCGTTGGTGAAAATGACGATCGTGTTGTCGTCGAGGCCCTGCGCCTTCAGCGCGGCCGCCACCTTGCCGACGCCGCGGTCGAGCGCCCGGACCATCGCGCCATAGACCCGCAGGCGACGGTCCTTGATCGCCCCGAGCGCGGCATAATCGGATTTCGTGGCCTGGAACGGCGTGTGCGGCGCATTGTAGGCGAGATAGAGGAAGAAGGGGCGGTTGCGGTTGGCCTTGATCACAGCGGTGGCCTGATCGGTCAGATAGTCGGTCATATAGTCGGCGGCGTGAAACGGCGCCCCGCCATTGAACTGGACCCCGTCGCTCAGCGCCAGCCATAGGAACCGGTCGAGCGGGTCGCCGGGGAGCCGGGCGTCGGGACCCGCCGTGTCGGCTTCATATTTGCTCGCGCCCGGCATGAAGCCCAAGCTTTCATCGAAGCCCTGGTCCTCCGGCCGCATCCCCTTGGATTCGCCAAGGTGCCATTTGCCGAGATGGATGGTGTGATAGCCCCGCGCCTTCAGCACCTCGGCGATCGTCACTTCGCTGGCGGGCATTCCCATGTCCGCCATGGGCGGCACCTTTGCCTGCAGATCGGCGTGATAGATCGTCGGATGCGGCCGGTTCTTCGGCGAATAGCGCGGCACATATTTGGCCAGCTGGTCGGGAACGGCCGTGAACTCGAAGCCGAAGCGCGGCGGATAGCGGCCGGTCATCAGCGCGGCACGCGACGGCGAGCAGGTGGCGTTTGCGGCATAGGCCACGGTGAAGTCCGCGCCTTCGCGGGCAATCGCATCGATGTTGGGTGTCTGCACCAGGCCGCTGGCAACCCCCCTTCCGGGACCTTCGGAGGTGATGTCGTTGATGCCGAGATCGTCGGCAACGATCAGGACGATGTTGGGAGGCCGTTCTCCGCTGGGTGCGGTTCGAGGTCCTTCCGCCCAGTGCACCGGCCGGTTCGCCGCGACAAGGTGGGTGAGCCGGTAGGCGGTGACGAGGATCTGAACCGGCCAAAGCTGCCAGGCGGCAAATCCGGCGACAAGCAAAACGACCAAGCAGACTGCGAAGATTCTCGACAACCGCATCGCTCTCTCCGTTCCCGGTGAGTCGATGCGATGACTACAACCGATTGCCGGCGGTGTTTACCTGCGAGCGGCGTGTCGAAGGTCGCCGTCTTTCCCGGCAGCAGAAATGGCCGCGGCAAATTGTCGATCGCCGGCGCGTGCCCGATCTTCGAGTGAACAGTCCATTCCGGCCCGTCCGCCGGATCGGATCTCGTCAGCCACCTCCTGGCGGGAAGAAGCAAGGTCTGCGAGAAAGAGTTTATTCTGGTGCATTCGCTGCACCGCCAGAGCCGCAAGCTTGTTGCCCGCGTCGACATCGCTTTGCCATTCAGCGTCGCAAATGACGCGGCTTTCCCCAAATTGGCGTCCGCGATGCAATAGCGCGTCTCGCCGTGACGGGTTCACTTCGGCAAGCACGAGCGCATAGGCCCAGCCGACGGCTCCCCGGGCCGAGGGATAGGAGCCGTCATTCTGCACGGTCGTCTCGCTCGAGCGGCACACGGGCGCGCCATTCGCGACCCATGGCCGAGGCCGCTTGTAATGCTCCTTCGCCTTGTAGGCAGAGGCTCTGACATCGAGCCGGACCTTCGCAAGAAGCCTCATCAGCGCAGGGGTTCTTTGCGCGCTGATCCCGGTGCCCAGCGCGCACTCGAATGCCTTGACCGTGCTCGCCTCGCCTCGGTCTGCATCGGCGAGGGCCAAGGCGTATCGAGGCGTACCCCGGAGGTTGAGGGCTGCCAGACGAAGCGCGTCATCCCGCGCCATCTCCTCCGAACCCTGCGCCGGAGGCGGTGACAGAATCTCCAAGCTGTCCGGCATCATGTTGCCCGGAAGGTAGCGCTGTGCCTGCGAAGCCGCCGCCGCGTCGGGCGGCAATTTTCCTTTCGAGCAGGCGGACATGCCGAGAACCGCCAAAAGCGCGATGGCGACGTGGATTTGCCTACTGGTGGGCATCGTCTTCTCGTCGGCGCAATATGGTGGTGCGGGCAGGCTTCCCATCAGTGAAAACCCGGGATGCGTGGAGCCTCGGGCATTCTCCTGAGATGAACTGGACATGGGGCGTGATACGCCGTCTCCATGGGCCAACTTTTCGTTTCCATGCTGCTCGGCGCCGCGGGGTCAACCTCTCCGACGACCTCTCAGGCGCACGGATTGTCATTCCGGACCCACAAGAGCGTCGCGACCATCCAGAAGTGCTTGACCGTCAAACTCTCCCAAATCGGCGAAATCGTCGCTTTGAATTCCGACGTGAAGTCGACGACGCTGGTGCTGCGCGACAGCTCGGATGATCCCATGATCATCGAAATTGCGCCCCCGTCCGTCATCGTCACAACCAGGATCATCCACGGAACGCGCAAGATCGTCCAGGATTGCGTCTAGGGCAAGTTGTGCCGCAACGGACCGAGGCTCGGGGTCGTCTTGGCTAGAGCCATCCTTTCGCGCGATACCATTGCGCGGTTTCCCTGAGGCCTTGTTCGGTCTCGATCGTGGGCTGCCACAAGTCCGGCGGTGCGGCGCGCTTCGGCTCGGCGACCCAGTCGCGGTGCGCGAAATAGGCGGCGCGGTCGACGGTTAGCTTGGCCTTTTCTCGGCGAATCACCTGGTCGGCGCGCGCCGCGGCGCGGAGCAGGATGCCCGGGGAGGAGATGATCGCGGGCCTGGTCCCGACCGCCTCACCTAAAGCTTGCGCGAATTGCCGGTGGGTCCAGCCTCCGTGCCGCCCATCGTCGGGCTCGATCTGGGTTTGCGAGGGGGCATCCGGAATCGCGAGCGTGAGCATCAGCCGGGCGAGGTCGTCGGCATGGATCACCGATACCCGGCCCTTGGGCGGCATCAGCATCAGACCGAGCTTTGCCATGCGGAACAGCTCGAGCGTTTCGCGGTCGCCAGGGCCGTAAACGGCCGGCGGACGAACGATCGTCCAATCGAGCCCGGAGCTGAGGACCAGCTCCTCGGACCGCGCCTTCGATGCACCGTAGAGCGACAGCTTCGGTTCACGCGCAGCCAGTGACGAGACGTGAACGAAGCGGCGAATTCCGCCGGCGGTCGCTGCGGCGAGCATCGTCAGCGTGCCTTCCACATTGACCTTCTCGAACTCTGCCGCGCTCCGCGCGCTGATGAGCCCTGCAGAGTGGATCACAGCATCCGCGCAATCGACCAACTTCTCGAGTGCGTCGGGACTGTGAAGATCGCCATCGACCCATGTCACCCGATCGCGTGGCGGCTGTTCGCGGCGGGTGAGGGCGGCGACCTCGTGACCCGCAGCGGCGGCTATGTCGATCAAATGTGATCCGACGAATCCCGTCCCCCCGGTGATCGCCAGCCTCATAGCGGCGACCAGGACCCCTCTTCGGCGGGTTCGTTCACCTCTTCGGCAGCGCTTCCGAGCCGCTCGATGATCGTGTCGAGCAAAGGCTCGAGCCCTTCCTCGATCGGGGCCGACACCGGGAAAACGCGTGCGCCGGACGCTTTGGCCAGCGCTCCGGCGATCTTCACCCGCTGCTTCTCGTCAAGCAGGTCGGCCTTGGTCAAGGCAATGACCTCGTTCTTGTCGGCGAGGCCGGCACCATAACCTTCCAGCTCGCCGCGAACGACGCGCCATGAATCGAGCGGATCTTCGGCCGATCCGTCGATCAGGTGCAGGAGAAGGCGCGTGCGCTCGACATGGCCCAGGAAGCGATCGCCGATGCCGGCGCCTTCCGCGGCTCCCTCGATCAGTCCCGGGATGTCGGCAAGGACGAACTCGCGGCCCTTGTGGCGGACGACTCCGAGCTGGGGGCGAAGGGTCGTGAAGGGATAGTCGCCGACCTTGGCGGATGCATTCGTGACCGAATTGAGGAAAGTCGACTTGCCCGCGTTGGGCAATCCGAGGAGGCCGACGTCGGCGAGGAGCTTGAGCCGCAGCCACACCCACATTTCCTCGCCCGCCTCGCCCGTCTGGTGCTGGCGCGGCGCGCGGTTGGTCGAGCTCTTGTAGCTGGCGTTGCCGCGGCCCCCCATTCCGCCCTTGAGAAGCGCGATCCGCTCGCCATCGAGGGTGAGGTCGGCGAGGAGCGTGCGATCTTCGTCGTCGGCGAGGATCTGCGTGCCGACGGGAACCTTGATCACCAGGTCTTCACCGCCCGCGCCGGTCCGGTTGGAACCGGCGCCGCCCTTGCCGCGCGGGGCCCGGAAATGCTGGGTGTAGCGGAAGTCGATCAGGGTATTGAGACCGGGGACCGCCTCGAAGACGACGTCGCCGCCCTTGCCGCCGTCGCCCCCGTCTGGGCCGCCGAACTCGACGAATTTCTCGCGCCGGAACGACACGGCTCCGGCGCCGCCCGCACCTGAGCGAATGAAGATCTTAGCCTGGTCGAGAAAATGCATCGCTCGCGCCGGTTAGGCGATGCGGGCCGGGAGAGAAAGCTCTGCGGCGTTGCTCGGCGATCGACGGAGCCGGCAAACCGGCTCGTCGAGGACGGCGCCCTAAGCTTCATTGCGGCCGGTCGGCCTCTGCCGTGGCGACGAACGAACGATGCAAAGGCGAAATGTTAGGCACCGCAAGCGCTTAGGATCGTTTCTAACTTGAATCAGTGAGTGTGAGCCATGGAAAAGATCGTCGCGGTCGGCCTTCTTACGCGTCGCGACCTAACAACGCTCGGGCCGACCTTCGACCGGATCTGGCCCGTTGAGGAGGCGCCGCATTTCAATGAGCTTCTGCGGGCGATCGACGCTGCCGATCGTAAGTTTGAGCACCGACGCGATCATCAACGTCCGAGTTGATCAGAATCGCTCGAGGAGGCGGTCCACGGTGTCTTGCGCCGTAACGTCCTTGCCCTCGGCGTCCCTAGCGTAACGCTCGAGCGCGCTTCGAACGAGCTCGATCTGCTGGTCGGTCAGATGCTCGATGCCGATGAACTTCTCGCGCGCCTTGTCGACGGCGCGGAGGAGCTCGTCGAGCTTCGCCTGCATCGCCGCACCATCTCGATTCTGGCTGTTCTGGATGAGGAACACCATGAGGAAGGTGACGATCGTGGTGCCGGTATTGATAATCAGCTGCCACGTGTCGGAATAATGGAACATCGGGCCCGTAATGGCCCAGATGACAATGATGGCTGCCGCCGTCAGGAATGTGACCGGCTGGCCTGCCGCAGCCGCGATCCACGCCGCGATCCTGGTGAAAGTAGCTCGCATTTCTCCGTAACGCGCATGCAACGGATTGGCTGCTGTTAAGCGAACGAAGTCGCGAGCATCGCCACCGAAGCAAGTGTCATGACCAGGGTCGCGGCCCAGCCCAGGATCAGAAGCAGGCGGTTCGCGGTGAAGCGTCCCATCACCTTGTGGCGCGAAACGACGATCATCATCGCGATCATCAGCGGGACGGCGGCCAGCCCGTTCAGGACCGCGCTCCAGAACAAAGCCCGCATCGGATCGATGGGCGACCAGTCGATCAGCACGCCGATGAAGCTTGCCAAAACGATGATCGAATAGAAGCCCGCCGCCTGCTGCGGCTGATATTCGAGGCCTTCCTTCCAGCCGAAGATTTCGGCGACAGCGAACGCCCCCGACCCGGCGAGAACCGGAACTGCGAGAAAGCCGGTACCGACAATTCCGATTGCGAAGAGGGCGAAGGCGAATTGGCCGGCGACCGGGCGCAGCGCCTGCGCGGCATCGGCGGCCGATCCGATCTGGGTGATGCCTTGCCGGTGCAAGGTGGCGGCAGCGGCCATGATGATCGCAAGGGAGATAAGGTTGGAGAATGCCATGCCGGTCAGCGTATCGAACCTCATCCGCCGGAACTGCTTGTTCGCGCTGCGCGGCTCCTGCTTGATCGGCCTATGCCGCGAATTGGCGATTTCCTCTGCCTCCTGCGAGCTCTGCCAGAAGAAGAGATAGGGGCTGATCGTCGTGCCGAGGAGCGCGACGATGGTGAGAAGCGCATCGCGGCCGAGATCGGTGGGCCAGACCAGGCCGACGAGTGCGGCGGGCCAATCGGTCCGAACCACGAGCAGGACGGCGACATAAGCAAATAGGCTGAGGGTCAGCCATTTGAGGATGCTTGCGTAGCGCCGGTAGGGAACGAACAGCTGGAGCGCGGTGCTGACAATCGCGAAGGCGATGACGAAAAGATGCTCCCCGCCGCCGACGACCAGCTGCGCCGCTTCCGCCATGGCCGAAAGATCGGCGCCGATATTGATGATGTTCGCGATCAGCAGGATGCCGATCAGAAGGCCGACGACCTGCTTTGGGAATGTGCTGACGAGATTGTTGGCGAGGCCCCTGCCGGTCACCCGGCCGATGTGCGCGCTGACCAGCTGGACCGCCGACATCAGCGGATAGCATAGAACCATCGTCCACATGAGGCCGTAGCCGAACTGCGCGCCCGCCTGCGAGTAAGTGGCGATCCCGCTCGGATCGTCGTCGGCCGCTCCAGTGATGAGGCCGGGGCCAAGCTCTTCGAGCGAGCCGACGATTTGGCGGCGGAACCGCTCGACTTTTGTCGTTCTGCGTCCCCCCATGATCGCGCTACTCCAGCGGGTGATCCATCTCGATTCGATGGCGGAGACGGTCGGCAGCAAGCTCGCGTGCCGTGTCCCGCGGAAGGCCGAGCGCTGCGGCAATAGGAGCCCCGAGCAGCGAATCGCCAAGAGCGTTGAGCACCAGCGCCAGCGTGCTTTCGGCGACGTGATGCTCCTCACGGCCTACGCTGAGCTGGGCGACGAGGCCACGGACCGAATCGAGGATCGGGTTCAACGCGTCGCGGTTTCCGGTGAGGATCATCCACGCGGCGAGTGCTCCGGCGCCTTCGCGGTCGAACACGTCGAAGGTGCGGTCGACGATGTCTCGGGCGTCGGTCTCACCGGCGCGCGCCCGTGCGACTGCTTCGGCAATGCTCGAAGTGACCGATTCAGCGATCGCTCGCGCAAGCTCGCCCTGAAGACCCGCCGCCGAGCCGAAGTGGTGAAGAAGGTTGGCGTGAGTCCGCCCAATTTCCCCGGCGACCGCCTTCAGTGTGACCGCCTGCGGGCCGTCGGCGAGGAGAAGCCGGCGCGCAGCTTCGATCGCCGCCGCCCGACTCTCCCCGGGGCTCAGTCGCTTTCGTCTAATTGACATGCGTGTAAGTTAATCTATCTTACGCATGTGAGCAGCATTCCCCTCCCGACGCCGGCGGAGCTCAGCATCACGCCGCGCGACCGCCGCTTCGGCCGCCACACGGCCACTCCTCGTCTTTGGCACGGCGGACGCGTCGAAGCGACCGCAATTTACAATGCGTTATCTTCGACCTTCCCGAAGGGCGAGGCCTTCTTCGTCGAGAGCGTCCGCGCTTTCCGCGATGCCGCGCCGCCGAAGCTCGCCGAAGAGATCAAAGGCTTTACCACCCAGGAAGCGATCCATAGCCGCGAGCATGACGCATTCAACAAGCGCGCGGCCGACGCGGGCTACGACCTAAGCAAGCTGGAGGCGCAGGTTGAAAAGCGGCTTGCGATCACCCGCGGAAAGCCGCCGATCGTGAGCCTCGCCGCGACCATGGCGCTGGAACATTTCACGGCAATCCTCGCGCACCAATTGCTCGCCAACCCACGGCACCTTCAAGGCGCGGACAAGGAGACGGCCGACCTGTGGCGCTGGCATGCGGTCGAGGAAATCGAGCACAAGGGTGTCGCTTACGACACCTGGCTGCACGCGACGCGGCACTGGCCAAGGTGGAAGCGCTGGAAGCTCAAAGCGCGGGTGATGATCTACATCACGCGCAACTTCCTGGTCGACCGTACCGCGGGTTCGCTCGAGCTCATGCGCCAGGACGGCACGACGGGATTGCGGGCCTGGGCGCTTCTCTTGAGCTATTTGTGGGTGAGGCCTGGAATGTTCCGGAAGATCGCGGGCGCTTGGCTCAAGTTCTTCCTGCCCGGATTCCATCCCTGGAACGAGGACGACCGCCACCTTCTCGCAGCCTACGGGGCGACCGCAGCAGGCGACGAGCCCAAGCGGAAGGTGAGGCGGGCGGCTTAGGCCGCCAGCGCCTCTTCCGTTTCGACCTCAGCGCTGAGCCGCAGGCGCATCAGGCGCGCGGGCACTTCCTCGCCGCGGGCACAGCTCATCCGCGGAGCAATCAGTCCGAGCGGCTCGAAGCCGAGCTTCTCGAGCACCCGGGCGGAGGCCGGATTGTCGACGAAGTGGGATCCTTCGAGGCTGGAAAGCCCTAGCGCCCGCGCGATATCGACCAGCGCGCCGCACGCCTCCGTGGCGAAGCCGCTGCCCCAGCGCGGACGCGAGATCCAATAGCCCATCTCGACCGCTCCCGAAGGGCGGCGGCCCAACCCGCAAGAGCCGATCAGCCGCGGCTCGAATTCGGTCCGCTCGAAGATGAGAAGCGACGGAAGGATGGGATCGCGCGGGCTTGCAAGAAAGGCCTCAGCGTCGCGCAGGCTGTAGGGCCACGGGACGACCGCCAGATTGCGCACGATCGCCTCGTCGGCAATCGCGGCGGCAAGCGCCGGCGCGTCCTCCGGGAAACCCGGCCTCAGCAGCAATCTTGGTGTTCTCGCGAACATCGACCTTCTCCTCGTCGGTCGCCTAGCGGCGACACGTGACAGTTCCGGGAGAAGGCAAAGAAAAAGGGGAGACCCCTTCCGGGGCTCCCCTTCTCCCTTTTTTGGTCTCGATCTTCTTAGATCTCGTCCGGGCCGCCCCTTCGTGGGAACGGTCCCTTTCTGACCGTTCCTATTTAGTCGCTTCCGTAAATGCCGGCATAATATGCACGTATTTGCGGCCGAGCTTGCCGTCGCGGAACGCGACTTGGCCGTCGGTAAGCGCAAAGAGGGTATGGTCCTTGCCCAGGCCGACATTGTCGCCCGGGTGCCACTTGGTGCCGCGCTGACGCACGATGATGTTGCCTGCGCGCGCCTGCTGGCCGCCGAACAGCTTCACGCCGAGGCGCTTGCTCTCACTGTCGCGTCCGTTGCGGGACGACCCGCCTGCTTTCTTATGTGCCATGACGAATTACGGTCCTGATTACTTGCCCTTGGGGGCTTTCTTGGCTGCGCCCTTAGCAGGTGCAGCATTTTTTGTCGAGGTGGCGGCGGGCGCTTTGTCGCTCCCGGTGCCCTTCTTGCCACTGGCCTTCTTCGCCGGCTTATCCGCGCCGGCCGCGGCGGGATTGTTGGGCGCCGGGTTCTCTGTCGGCGTTCCGACGACCTCGCTTTTTTCCTGCTGGTCGGCAGTCGTCTTGGCGGTTTCCTTCGCAGGTGCGGAAGGAGCCTTGCCCGCGCCGGCCGTGGGCGCTTCCTCGGTCTTGGGCGCAGGGTCAGCCTTCTGGGCTGCCTCGGCCTTGGGCGCGGCCTTCTTCTGCTCCTTGTGGTCGCCGATCGCGACGATCTTCAGGATCGTGTGCTGCTGCCGATGGCCCTTCTTCCGGCGATAATTGTGTCGGCGGCGCTTCTTGAACACGGTGACCTTCTCACCCTTCGCCTGGGCGACGATCTCAGCGGCGACGGTCAGGCCGTCGGTTTTCTGGAAATTGCCGCCTTCGCCGGCGAGAAGGACGTCGCCGAGCGTGATCTTGTCACCGGCGTTGCCGTCGAGCTTCTCGACGACGATCTTGTCTCCGGGGTGCACGCGGTACTGCTTCCCACCCGTGCGGACGACTGCGAACATGACTGTGTCTTTCCTCGAAAATTCGTGACCCCGCGCGCGCAATCGCTCACGAAAGCCGTGCCGCGTTCGGGAAGTGAGGCCGCCTATGGCAGGGGGCGGCGAGTGTCAACCGTCGCCCTAGTGCCGAAGCTGGTCGCGAAGGCGGTACCGGCCCTCTTCCTTCTCGAACATGGTGGCGATTGCCGGATGGTCGATCGGGTCGTCGCTGTCGTCGCTAACGAGGTTCTGCTGGCTGACATAGGCGACGTAGCTGCTCTCCGCATTCTCGGCGAGCAGGTGATAGAAGGGCTGGTCCTTGGATGGGCGAAGCGCCTCGGGAATGGCCTCGTACCATTCATCGCTGTTGGCGAAGACCGGGTCGACGTCGAAGATGACGCCCCGGAAGTCGAAGATCTTGTGACGGACGACGTCGCCGATCCCGAAGCGAGCGAGCGGCATGTCGATCTTACTGCCCATGGGACCTGAACGTTCGAAAGGTTCAAATGGGGTCATGTGATCCTATCTAGGCAACGCGGGTGCCCGCTGCTAGAGCGCCGCGTCCGACCGAGCCGGCGCCCGCCCGGCCAGCGCGACTTCCGAGCGGAGAGGTGGCTGAGTGGTCGAAAGCACCGCACTCGAAATGCGGCGTACGGGCAACCGTACCGTGGGTTCGAATCCCACCCTCTCCGCCA
>Ga0207706_10000035_pt1 | contig 138894 bp, 133 predicted proteins | sample KBSC53metaG_FD_184318 | JGI IMG/M metagenome (GOLD analysis project Ga0207706, IMG submission 184318) | Corn rhizosphere microbial communities from Kellogg Biological Station, Michigan, USA - KBS C5-3 metaG (SPAdes) (version 2) | ecosystem: Host-associated > Plants > Roots > Rhizosphere >...
TTCAATTGAGTCATGCGACCATATGGAGGGTTTCGTTGTCTGCAAAGTAGTTGGCCTCGGCCTCGGCGGGCGGGATGTGCCCGATGGGACCGAACAGGCGGTGGTTGTTGAACCAGTCGACCCGACCAGTGACATGTGGCCCGGAAGTGTCCGGGGGACACTTCCGGCCTGCTCACTCCCGAGCGCAGGCGAAGGTGTGGCCCGGCAGGGCCGGCGCAGTTACGCGACCCTGTTCTCGATCGCCCCGATCCCCTCGATCTCACAGCGCACCACGTCGCCCGCCTTGAGGAAGGCCGGCGGGTCCATCGCCGCGCCGACGCCCTCCGGCGTGCCGGTGGCGAGGAGATCGCCGGGCTCGAGCGTGAAGGCGGTCGAAAGGTACTTGACCTGCTCGGCGACGGTGAAGCTCATGCCGGCCGTATTGCTTTGCTGGCGCACCTCGCCGTTTACCAGGCAGCGCAAGTCGAGCTTCTGCGGATCCGGGATTTCGTCGGCGGTGACGATCCAGGGGCCGATCGGCCCATGGCTGTCGAAGCTCTTGCCCATGGTGAAGGTCGGCGAGTGGCGCTGCCAGTCGCGCGCAGACACGTCGTTGGCGACGAGATAGCCGAACACGTGGTCGAGCGCTTCGGCCGCCCTCACGCCTTTGGCCGCGCGCCCGATTACCACGCCGAGTTCGACCTCGTAATCGAGCATTTCGGTAACGCCAGGGTCGATCGGATCGAAGGGCCCGTTGATGCAGGTGGTCTGCTTGTTGAACCAGTACTGGAACTTTGGCCGCTCGGCGTGGCCCATCTCGGCGACGTGCTTTGCATAGTTCATGCCGATGGCGAGATACTTTCGCGGATGCAGCGGAGCGAGCAGGCGCACGTCGTCGAGAGCGTGATGCGCCGGCTCGCCGGCAGCCCGTTCGCGGATGCTGTCGAGCACCTCGTCGCCGGCCTCGATGAGCGCGATCATGTCCGGATAGCCGAAGCCGATTTCGCGGAGGCCGATGACACCGCCGTCGTGGACGACACCGATGTCCGCCCGGCCATGATATTCGAAACGCGCGAGTTTCATGCCGCATCCTTTCGCAGACTCGGTGCAACCGCCCTACTCTCTCGGGCGCCATTGCCAAAGTCCTACAAGATGACACCGGCCGGAGCACATCGTTCCTCCCTGAAAACCTATCTGGCTTCATTCATTCGCCAGCAAAACCTTTTCGGCTCTTTGGAGAATGATCTGTCGACCCAGCCATGGGCGATCACCGCCCGGTCCCAGTGCAGGAACCGCTCAACCCGCCGCGCGCGGCCTCGCTTGCAGCGGAAGGCAAACCGTCCGGCAGCTGAGCTTCCGCTTTTCCATTGCGAGCCTTCCCGCTAAGCGCTCGCGCGTATGCCCAACACGATCTACGTCCTCAACGGTCCGAACCTGAACCTTCTCGGTATGCGCGAACCGGAGATTTACGGGTCGGACACGCTCGACGACATCGCCGGCATGCTCGAGGACCGGGCGCGCGAGCTCGGCCTCGAAATCGATATGCGCCAGTCCAACCACGAGGGGCACCTGATCGACTGGTTGCACGAGGCGCAGGCGGAAGGGGCGAAGGCGGTGCTGCTCAACGCCGGCGCCTACACCCACACCTCGATCGCGCTGTTCGATGCGATCAAGGCCATCAGGACGCCGGTAATCGAGGTGCATCTGTCCGATCCGACCAAGCGCGAGGCGTTCCGGCATCACTCGTATGTCGGCATGGCAGCGGCTGACACGGTCCAAGGGCTCGGCGCTCGCTCGTACCTCGTGGCGCTCGAAAGGGCCGCGTCGCTTTAGGCGCGCCGCCCTTGCCAACCCGCGCCGCCCGACGCATAGGCGAGCCCCTGTCGACCCATGCGAGGACGCGAATGGCCGAAAAGAAGGCACCTGTCGGGCGTGGTCCGGCGATGACAATCGACGAAAAGCTGGTGCGCCAGCTTGCCGATATCCTGGCCGACACCGGGCTCACAGAGATCGAAGTCGAAGAATCCGGCCGGCGTGTGCGCGTCTCGCGCGCGGCCCCGATCGCCGCATCACCGGCGCAGGTCGTCGCCGCCCCGGCGGCCGCTCCTGCCCCCGCGGCAAACCCGGCCGCTGCTCCTGCTTCGGCCCCCGAAAAGTCGGCCACGGACCACGCCAACGCGATCAAGTCGCCGATGGTCGGCACGGTCTATCTCGCGCCCGAACCGGGCGCGGACGACTTCGTCAAGGTCGGCGATGCGGTGAAAGCCGGGGACACCGTACTGATTATCGAGGCGATGAAGGTGATGAACCCGATCACCGCGACGACCGGTGGCACGGTCAAGCAGATCCTGGTCGAGAATGCCCAGCCGGTCGAATTCGACCAGCCGCTGATCGTCGTCGGCTGAGGCCCGGCCCGTGGCGATTTCGCGAATCCTCATTGCCAATCGCGGCGAGATTGCGCTGCGGATCCACCGTGCGGCGCACGAAATGGGCATCGAGACGGTCGCCGTGCACTCGACCGCCGACGCCGACGCGATGCACGTGCGGCTGGCCGACCACGCGATCTGCATCGGCCCGCCGCCGGCCAAGGACAGCTACCTCAACGTCGCCGCGATCATCTCGGCGGCGGAGATCAGCCACGCCGACGCGATCCACCCGGGCTATGGCTTTCTCTCCGAGAACGCCCAGTTCGCCGAGATCGTCGAGGCGCACGACATCATCTGGATTGGCCCGAAGCCCGAGCACATCCGCACGATGGGCGACAAGGTCGAGGCAAAGCGAACGGCCGGCGCACTCGGACTGCCGCTGGTGCCGGGATCGGACGGTGCGATTTCGGACGCAAAGGAAGCTGCCAAGATCGCGGACAGGGTCGGCTATCCGGTGATCATCAAGGCCGCCGCGGGCGGGGGCGGGCGCGGCATGAAGGTGTGCAACTCGCCCGGCGAGCTCGACAGCCTGATGAAGCAGGCGGGGAACGAAGCCAAGGCGGCGTTCGGCGACGACACGGTCTATATCGAGAAATACCTCGGCAACCCTCGCCACATCGAGTTCCAGGTGTTCGGCGACGGCAACGGGAATGCCATCCACCTCGGCGAGCGCGACTGCTCGCTGCAGCGCCGCCACCAGAAGGTGCTCGAGGAAGCGACCTCCCCGGTCATCACGCCCGAGGAGCGCCAGAGGATGGGCGGGATCGTGGCGCACGCGATGGCCGAGATGGGCTACCGCGGCGCGGGAACGATCGAGTTCCTGTGGGAAAACGGCGAGTTCTACTTCATCGAGATGAACACCCGCCTGCAGGTCGAGCATCCGGTGACCGAGATGATCACCGGCGTCGACCTCGTGCGCGAGCAGATCCGTGTCGCCGACGGCCGTCCGCTGTCGGTCACGCAGGATGACATCGAGTTCAAGGGCCACGCGATCGAGTGCCGCATCAACGCCGAGGATCCGTGGACTTTTGCCCCCTCGCCCGGCCTCGTCACCGCCTACCACGCGCCCGGCGGCATGCACGTGCGGGTCGATAGCGGGCTCTACGCCGGCTACCGCATCCCGCCATACTACGATTCGATGATCGCCAAGCTCATCGTGTACGGCCGCACGCGCGAAGGGTGCATCATGCGCCTCAAGCGCGCGCTGGAAGAAATGGTCGTCGAGGGGGTGAAGACCTCGATCCCGCTCCACTGCGCATTGCTGGAAGAGCCGGACATCCTCAACGGCGATTACTCGATCAAGTGGCTCGAGGACTGGATGGCCAAGCGGGCCTAGGCCATGCCCGGCTTGGGAAAGAACAGCTCGTTGCCGTCCGGATCGCGGACGATCATCGTCTCGTAGCCCCACCAGCCGTCCTCGACGGGTGCCCCGCGGCTTGCGAATTCTGCGCGCAAGCCGTCGAAGGTGTCGTGATCGAGCGAGACGAACATCCTCGCCTGGCCGACCTTTTCGGGCTGCTGGCAATTCAGCAGCAGGACGCAGTCCTCACGGGTGACCTCGCCGACCAGCACAGTTCCGTCTTCGACGTAGCGATTGGTCTCGGCAAAGCCGAGCTTGTCTCGGTAGAATTCGATTGCCGCTCCGACGTTCGATACGAACAGGACCGGCCGCGAAAACCAGCCGCTCACTCCAGCGGCACGCCCGGATCGCTCTTGGCGGTGCGGATCGTCAGCGAGGTCTTGACGCTGGCGACGTTGGGCGCCGGGGTCAGCTCGCTGGTGAGCAGTTCCTGGAAGCTCTGCAGGTCCTTGCTGACGATCTTCAGGATGAAGTCGATCTCGCCGTTGAGCATGTGGCACTCGCGCACTTCGGGCAGCGTCTTCACGTGAGCCTCGAACGCGCGCAGGTCCTCCTCGGCCTGGCTCCTCAGGCTGACCATCGCGAAGACGGTAATGGCGAACCCCAGCTTGGAGGCATCGAGATCGGCATGGTAACCCCTGATCACGCCGGATTCCTCGAGCGCCCGGACACGGCGAAGGCAGGGGGGAGCGGTAAGCCCGACACGTTGGGCCAATTCAACGTTGGTTATGCGCCCCTCGGCCTGCAGCTCCGCCAGCAGACGCCGATCGATAGAATCCAACGATGCCATGTGTTCCAAGTCCCTCTCCCCGAGGTTTTGCTGTAACTAAGCGACAAAAGCAACGCGCTCAAGGTAACATTATTATCTGCGCCCGCAATTGTCCCGGTTTGCGACGGCGAGCACCTTTCGAGTCCAGCATTCCCCGAACCCGCTAGACGGCAAGCTACGCACGCGTGCGCCTTGTGTGCGCGACTCATTGCCGGAGAACCGATTGCAGTTCGACGACCGCCTTGCCACCGTCTTGCGCTCCGGCGCCGCGGGCGAGCGGGCTGCGCGCACGCAGTTCCGGCAATTGCTGGACCTGCTCGGCAGCATCCCGCCCGAAGCGCACGGCCCACTGGTGACGGCTGCCTACGATCGGCTGGGCGAGATCATGGACTCCCTGCCGGGCAGCGAGCAATCGCGGATCCTGCGCGAGCCGGGCCTGAGGCTGCGCAACAGGCGCCTCGTCGCTCACCTCGCAGAAGGCGAGCCGCAGGCGGCCGCCGCGGCGATGGCTGCCGCACGGCTGGGCGAGGACGAATGGCTTGAGCTGATCCCCGAGCTGCCGGTGACGGCGAGAGGGTTTCTGCGCCATCGCCGCGACATGCCCGCGTCCGCCAGCCGCCTGCTCGCGCGCCTCGGCGTCCACGACCTCGTGCTGCCGCAACCCGAGCAGCCGGTGACGGCAACGGAGCCGGAGGCGCCAACGCCAGGACCGCCCCCCGAGCCCGAGAGCGGCATCGGCGCGCTCGTCCGGCGGATCGAAGCTTTCCAGAAGGCGCGTCAGGGCGCGGCGGCCGTTGCCCCGCGCCTGCCGCTCGACATCGGCGAGCTTCTCGCGGACACAGAACAGCTCGAATCGTTCGACTTCACGACCGATGCGACCGGGCGCGTCGACTGGGCGGATCGCACGATCGCGCCGCTGATCGTCGGGCTCCGCCTCGCCGGCCGCGGCGGCCAGGCCTACTGCGACGCCGACAGCGTGGTCGCCTTCCGCCGCCGCGGGATCATCCGGGACGGGACCGCGCAGCTGCCCGGCGCCGAGCCGCTGGCGGGAACCTGGCGGATGGACGCCGTCCCCCGTTTCGAGAACGAAACGGGCGTGTTCCGCGGCTACGCCGGACGGATGCGGCGTCCGGCTGCGTTGGAAGCTGCCGAAGGGGCGCCGGATACGCCGACGGACCGGATGCGCCAGGTGCTGCATGAGCTGCGAACCCCGGTTGGCGCCATCCAGGGATTTGCCGAAATCATCCAGAACCAGTTGTTCGGGCCCGCGCCGAACGCCTATCGCGCGCTGGCCGGCGCGGTCGGGGTCGACGCCGCGCGCCTGCTCGCCGGGTTCGACGAGATCGATCGTTTGACGCGGCTGGCCGGGGGGGCCCTGCAGCTGTCGGCCGAGGGCAGCAATTTCCGCCGGATCATCGAGCGCACCTTGCGCCGGCTGGAAGGGGTGACCCGGCCGCGCGGCGCGCACCTGCAGCTGGAGACTTCGGGCGAAGCCTTCGCGGTCACGCTTGGAGAGGATGACAGCGCGTTGCTCGCCTGGCGCCTGCTGGCTTCGCTCGCGGGCTCGCTCGCGCCGGGCGAAGTGGTCGAGTTGTCGCTGCGCGGCAAGCGCAACGGCATCGAGCTCGAGGCCGAACTTCCCGCGAGCCTGCGGGCGGAAGAAGACCTGTTCGCCACCCCGTCGCGCGGCGAAACGCCGGCCGTCACCGCCGGCATGTTCGGCACCGGTTTCACGCTCCGGCTGGCGAGGGCAGAGGCGGAAGCGGCCGGCGGCTACCTGCTGCTGCGGGGACAATCGCTCGTTCTCTCGCTGCCTCACTTGACCGGCGCGGCGCCCGACCATAGCCAACAAGGGGGTGGCGGCAGGCCGGCGGCCGCCTGACATTCGCTGAAGGGGGCGGCGTTGACGGCAATTCCAGATCCTCCGCCAAGGGGCCGCGATGCGCGCTTCGCTCCCGACTTCGGTTGCCGTTTCCTGGTGACGGTCGACACCGAAGAGGAATTCGACTGGACCAAGCCGCTGGCGCGGGAGGGTCATGGGCTCGACCACCTGACCCGCCTCGCGAAGTTCCAGGAGTTCTGCGAGGGGCTCGGCTTCGTGCCGGTCTATCTCGTCGACTGGCCGGTCGCGACTTCGCCGCTCGCCGCCGACATCCTCGGCCCGGCGATCGCTGCCGGGCGGGCCGAAGTCGGTGTCCAGCTCCATCCCTGGGTCAATCCGCCGTTCGACGAGGAGGTGACCCAGCACAACTCGTTCGCGGGCAACCTCCCGGCCGAGCTCGAAGCCGCCAAGTTCCGCAACCTGCGCGCGATGATCGAGGAGAAATTCGATACCGTTCCGCTGATCTACCGCGCCGGGCGTTATGGCGTGGGGCCGAACACGGCCAGGATGCTGACCGAAGGCGGCATAGCCATCGACACTTCGGTACGCGCCAACTTCGACTATTCGGCCGGCAGCGGGCCCGACTATCACCGCCATCCGCTCGAACCGTACTGGCTCGATGACGACCGCGACCTGCTCGAGCTGCCGCTGACGACAGTGTACTGGGGCATGCTCAGGCGCCAGGGCGGTTCGCTCTATCCGGCGCTCGGGCGAACGCCGCGGCTGCGCGGCCTTCTCGCCTACCTGGGATTGCTCGAGCGCATCCCGCTGACCCCGGAAGGCGTGACGGTCGAGGAAGCCATTCGCGGAATCGATATCGCGCTGGACGACGGGCTGCCCGTGCTGGTGTTCTCCTTCCACAGCCCATCGTTGCGCCCGGGAAGCACGCCTTACGTCCGCGACGAGCACGACCTCGATGCGCTCTACGATTGGTGGCGGCGGGTCATCGGCTACTGCGAGATGCGCGGCATAAGGCCGACGAGCGTCGCCGAAATCATCGATTCTGTCGAACGCTAGCGTGCTTGCCATCGGCGCGTGCGAAGACTACCTCGCCGCTCGCGCAAAGCGGGACGGGCCTGTAGCTCAGCGGTTAGAGCTGGCCGCTCATAACGGCTAGGTCGCAGGTTCGAATCCTGCCGGGCCCACCGCTCCGTGGCGCAGGACAGGGTCGGGGAGTAGCGCAGCCTGGTAGCGCATCTGCTTTGGGAGCAGAGGGCCGCTGGTTCGAATCCAGTCTCCCCGACCATTGTCCACCAGAAAGTTGTTTCCGCTCAATTCGTGACAGCCGCCGTTCATCCGCCACGCTCCAGATTCCCTTCGACTCCGCCACTCCCCGGGAGCCGCCCGTTCCATGTCAAACGTCGCAATTGAGCCCGGGCGAGCCGCGTCGTCGCTGCTGGCGCGTGCCGGTGAGCGGCTGACGGACCGGAACGGCCGGCGCGCGATCGGTGGGATCGTCGCCATCGCGATCGAGGCCCTCCTGTTCTGGGCTCTTGTTTCGCTCGGCGTCGTCGAGCTGCCCAGGAAGATCGTGCCGGTGGCCCTGACTTCCTTCGACGTCAGGAACCATCCGGCGGCCAAGCAGCCGAAAACGCCGAAGGAGCATGCCGTGGCTCGCCAGGCGGCGAATCCGCAGCTGACGACAGCCCGCCCCAAGTCGCCGACGGACATCGCCACGGTGCCACAGCCCGCGGCGGTCATTCCGCTCTCACCGCAGGTGCAATCGTTCGATCTCGGGAAGATCGCCAAGGCGCCCGCCCCGCCCGCACTCGCCAAGCCGATGATCGGTCCCGTGGACACGCCGAGGTTCGGCGATTCCGAACGGGTCGGCACCGCGCCCAACGGGCAACCGATGTACGCCGCCGCGTGGTATCCCTACGAGCCGACCCATGAGCAGATGGCCGGATACCTTTCGACCGCCGAGCCGGGCTGGGCGCTGGTCACCTGCAGGACCATTCCCGATTACCGCGTGGACGACTGCGTCGGTCTCGACGAATATCCCGAAAACTCCCACCTCATCCGCGCGGTCCTCGCCGCGGCCTGGCAATTCAGAATCCGCCCGCCGCGGGTCAACGGCGTGCTCCAGGTCGGCGACTGGGTGCGGATCCGGGTCACCTACGAGGAGCGGCCTTCCGGCAATCCCTACGGCGATCCGTCAAAGCCCTAGTCTTCGACGAGCATCAGCGCGTCGAGCGCGACCACGCCTCCACCCGCGGGATGGACGATGACCGGATTGAGGTCGATCTCGCGGATGCGCGCATTGCCGGTCATGATGCGGCCCATCTGCACGATGAGATCAGCCAGCGCGCCGACATCCCGCGCGGGCGCGCCGCGCCAGCCCTTGAGCAGCGGGGCCTGCTTGAGCGCGAGAAGACCGGCCGTGACCTGCTCCGCGCCCATGTCCGGGGTGAACAGCCTGACGTCCTTGAGGATCTCGGCGGTGACACCGCCGAAGCCGGCAAGCACGACCGGACCCCATTGCGGATCGTTCTTGGCGCCGACGATCATCTCGATGCCGATCGTGCCCATGGCCTCGACGAGCACCCCGTCGAGCTGGATCGCGGCGTCATAGGCGGCAACGTTGAGATACATCTTGTCGAACGCTGTCGTGACTTCGTCAGCCGATTTGAGATTGAGGATCACTCCGCCCGCGTCGCTCTTGTGACCAAGCGCGGCGGCCTGAGCCTTCAGGACGACCGGATAGCCGAGCGCGTCGGCGGCATCGACAGCTTCCTGCGCCGTCGCGGCGAACCTGCTTTGCGGAAACGGAATGCCGAGCGGCGCCAGCAGCGCCTTCGACTTGTACTCCGGCACGACGCCTGCAACCCCATCCAGCCCGGCGACGGCAAGCGGCGGCTGCGAGCGGTCGGCGAGGTCGCGCTTGGCGAGATCGGCCAGGCGGGCGATGGCGCGATAGGCCCGCTCGGTCGACGGAAACCACGGGATGCCGACCTTGCGCAGGCCGTCGATCCATTCCTGCGGCACGCGTGCGCCCTCGTCGACACCGGCGAACACCAGCGGCTTGGGGAAAGTGCCGTCCTCCAGCACCTTGATGATGTGCGGCATCTTGATCCCGCAGGTGATCGGGTCCGACTGGATGATCGAGGCGACGACCGAGCCGATCCGGTCGTCGTCGAGCAACGCGGTCAGCACCTTGGTGTAGACCTCGGGCTCCGACAGGCCGAGCGCGGTGATGTCGGTCGGGTTCGAGACCGGCACGTAGTCTGGCAGGATCGCCCGCAGCGCCGGGCTGTTGGCGTCGTTGAGATCGACGAGGTCGAGGCCGATGTCCTCGGCGATGTCGAACGCGAGGCCACGCAGCGCGCCGCTCTCGCCGAGCACAGCCATGTTCGCGCCGGGCAGCGCCTTGCACGTCACCGCCATGGTGGCGATGTCGCCCAGTTCCTCGAGCGTCTCCGCGAAGATCACCCCTTCGCGGGCGACCTTGGCCTTCATCAGCGCGTAGTCGCCGGCCATCGCGCCGGTGTGGGTGGCGGCCGATTCCTGCGCCTTGTTGCTCTTGCCGGGGTGGAGCATGACGATCGGTTTTCCCGCCTCACGCGCGCGACGGGCGGCGGCGAGGAAGGCCTGCGGGCGGCGCAGGCTTTCGACGTACAGCGCGATCACGTGCGTATCGGGATCGTCGACCAGCCATTCGACGTAGTCTTCGACCCCGCTGACCGCCTCGTTGCCGGTCGAAACCGAGGTCGAAACGTAGAGGTCGCGGGCGAACAGCGTCGTCGCCAGCACCGCGGCGAGCGCCCCCGACTGGCTGGCGATGCCGACGGCGCGAGTGCCCTTGGACGGCGTACGCATGTTGGTCTGCACGAAGGTCAGCGGCACGCGCTCGATGTAATTGGTGCAGCCGAGGCAGTTCGGCCCCTCGATGATCATGGAGTGGGCGTTGGCGATGCGGGCGAGTTCCTGCTGGTCCTTCATCCCCTGCTCCCCGGCTTCGGAGAAACCGGCCGAGTAGATCACAACGGCGCCGCAGCCCTTCTCGGCGAGGCTCTTGACCGTGCCGAGCACGAAATCGCGCGGGATCGCCAGCACCGCGCAGTCGATGCCTTCGGGCAGTTCCTCGACCGAATGATGGACCTTGAGTCCGAGCAGCTCGTCGCGCTTCGGGTTAACCGGGTAGATTTGCCCATGAAACTCGTACTTCACGAGGTTGCTCAGCAGCGTCGCGCCGAGCGCGCCGACACGGTCCGAAGCGCCGATCACGGCCACGGACTTGGGCCGCAACAGGCGGTCGATCTGGGCGTTGGTGAAGCGGCGGGTGGTCATTCAATCCTTCTCCATTGGGCGCGCGCCCTAGCCACCAATCCTCAATTCGTCATCCCCGCTAAAGCAGGAGCCGGCGGCGTCTTGTGGCGCAGAGCCGACGGGCACCGGCCCTCGCGAATGACGAGCAGCGATCAGTCGTGCTTGACCTTGCTTTTGTCGAACACGCCCAGACCCGGCTTGAAGGTCTTTTCGTCAAGGAACTGCTTGGTCGCCTCGCGTCGCGCTTCGAGCCCGCCGAACTGGTTGAGCGCTTCCTGCGCGCGGATCAGGTAGTCCTCGGCGTTGTCATAGGTCATTTCCATCACCCGGCGCACCGCCCACTTGGTCGCGCGCAGGGCCTGGGTGTCCTTCTTCTTGAGCACGTCGGCGATCGCCTGGACGCGCGCGCGCAGCTCGCCGGCGGGCACGCTTTCGGTGACGAGGCCCTGCTCCGCGGCCTGCTTGCCGGTGAGATTCTCGCCCATCATCGCGTGGTACATCGCCTTGCGGTAAGGCATCAGCTCGGCCGCGACCTTGCTGGCTCCGCCGCCCGGCAGGATCGCCCAGTTGATCTCGGACAGACCGAACTGCGCATCGTCGCTGGCGACGGCGATGTCACAAGCGAACAGCGGCCCGTAAGCGCCGCCGAAGCACCAGCCGTTGATCATGCCGATGGTCGCCTTCTCGTACCAGCGCAGGCGTTCCCACCAGGCGTAAGCCTCGCGCTGGTTCCTGCGAACCGCGGGCAGCCCTTCCTGTTCGGCGAGCCGGAAGTATTCGAGCAGGTCCATGCCGGCCGACCACGAACTGCCTTCGCCCGCCAGCACCAGCACCTGCACGTCGTCGCGGAATTCCAGCTCCGTCAGTACGCGCAGCATCTGCCGGTTGAGCTTGGGGCTCATGCAATTGCGCTTGTCGGGCCGGTTGAAATAGACCCAGGCGACGCCGTCCTCGATTTCGTAGCGGACGGTCTCTTCCTCGGGACGCGGATCGGGTTGCGACGGCATGGCCATGGGCGTCTCTCCTGAAGCGAATTTGTAATCGATACTTACAATCTCGAGCGGCCCTATAGCGAGAAATCCGTCCCGCGCCAGAGCCTCGCGTCAAGGTTCCCGCTTGGCAGAGCGGGCGAGCGCCCTTAGCCAGTAGCGATCATCGAAATCAGCTTCGTCATTGCGAACAGCGAAGCGACGAAGCAATCGAGGGCGGTTGGCCGCAAACACCCCGGATTGCCGCGGGACCTTTTGTCCCTCGCAATGACGAGGCAAGGAAAGACGAGGGAGCCGATGAGCGAGGAAGTGATCCATCCGGTACCGCGCGAATGGGCGCAAAACGCGCTGATCGACGCGGAAGGCTATGCCCAGAAGTACCGCTTCTCGGTCGAGGACCCGGATGGCTTCTGGCGCGGCGAGGCCCAGCGGATCGACTGGATCAAGCCATTCGGCCAAGTGAAGGAGACGAGCTTCGACGAGGCGACGTTCGGCATCAAGTGGTTCGCCGACGGCACGCTCAACCTCTCGGCCAATTGCCTCGACCGGCACTTGGCGGCGCGCGGCGACCAGACAGCAATCATCTGGGAGCCCGACGACCCGAACGTGCCCGGCCGCACGCTCACCTACCGCGAGCTACACGAGGCCACCTGCAAGTTCGCCAACCTGCTCAAGGCCGAGGGTGTGCGCCGCGGCGACCGGGTGACGATCTACCTGCCGATGGTCCCCGAGGCCGCCGTGGCCATGCTCGCCTGCGCGCGGATCGGGGCGATCCATTCGGTCGTCTTCGCCGGGTTCAGCCCCGAAGCCCTCGGCAGCCGGATCGAGGATTGCGACAGTGACGTCGTCATCACCGCCGACGAGGGCCTGCGCGGCGGCAAGACGATTCCGCTCAAGGCCAACGTCGACGCCGCCTGCGCGCGCCATGGCAAGGTGCGCCGGGTGATCGTGCTGCAGCGCACCGGCGCCGAGGTGAACCGGGTCGAGGGCCGCGATCTCGACTGGCACGAAGCCGTCGCGAGCCAGAGTACCGATTGCCCGCCCGAGGAGATGGGCGCCGAGGACCCGCTGTTCATCCTCTATACCTCGGGCTCGACCGGCAAGCCCAAGGGCGTGCTGCACACCACCGGCGGCTATCTCGTGTGGGTGGCGATGACGCACGAATACGTGTTCGATTACCGCGCGCCGCAGGTATTCTGGTGCGCGGCGGACATCGGCTGGGTCACCGGGCACAGCTATGTCGTCTATGGCCCGCTGGCGAACGGCGCGGTCACGGTGATGTTCGAGGGCGTACCCAACCATCCCGACTTCAGCCGCTTCTGGCAGGTCGTCGACAAGCACCAGGTCGAAATCTTCTATGCCGCGCCCACCGCCCTGCGGGCACTGATGCGCGAGGGCGATTCCTGGGTCAAAAGGACGAGCCGCCAGTCGCTCCGCCTGCTCGGGACGGTTGGCGAGCCGATCAATCCCGAGGCGTGGGAATGGTACTGGCGCGTGGTCGGCGACGGCCGCTGCCCGATCGTCGATACCTGGTGGCAGACCGAGACCGGGGGGCACATGATCACCCCGCTGCCCGGCGCCACCGACCTCAAGCCCGGCAGCGCGACCAAGCCGTTCTTCGGCGTCCAGCCCGCCATCGTCGATCCCGAAAGCGGCCAGCTGCTCGAAGGCGCGTGCTCCGGCGCGCTATGCATCACCGACAGCTGGCCGGGCCAGATGCGTACCGTCCACGGCGACCACGAACGCTTCTTCCAGACCTACTTCAGCCAGTACCCCGGCAAGTACTTCACCGGCGACGGCTGCCGGCGTGACGAGGACGGCTACTACTGGATCACCGGCCGCATCGACGACGTGCTTAACGTCTCGGGCCACCGCATGGGCACCGCCGAGATCGAAAGCGCGCTGGTGCTGCACGAGAAGGTCGCCGAGGCCGCGGTTGTCGGCATGCCGCACGACATCAAGGGCCAGGGCATTTACGCCTACGTCACCACCACCGCCGGCACCGAGGACAGCGACGAGTTGCGCCGTGAGCTGAGCCAGTGGGTCCGGACGGAAATCGGCCCGATCGCCACCCCCGACGTCATCCAGTTCGCCCCCGCCCTGCCCAAGACCCGCTCAGGAAAGATCATGCGGCGAATTTTGCGCAAGATCGCCGAGAACGACACCGCAAACCTCGGCGACACGAGCACGTTGGCGGACCCGGGCGTGGTGGCGGATTTGGTGAAGGGGCGACCGGCAACGTAGCGGGCGTCTTGCTTCTCGCCGATATGCACTATATAAGGTGCAGATAAATCCGCGCAAGATCGAGATGGTCTTCTATCGCTCGGCGCGCGGAGCGGAGCCGGGTGCCCGAATAACTGACGGGGCTGGAGGCCGGGTAGCGGCGCGAGATCGGGCAGGACATGGCCGCGTATCCAGTATCGCTGGCTGGTCGGCATGCCGCTGGTTCGGCCGATGGGAAAGGGCTTGTTCGAGGTCAGGACCAGCCTCTCCAATGGAACCGTCGCGCGCGTGCTGTTCTGCTTTCACGACGGGCCGATCTACGCGCTACAAGGGTGCATCAAGAAGGCGCAGAAGACACCGGCCGGCGATTTGCAGCTGGCGCGGCAGCGGAAGAAAGAGGTTGAAAATGGCTGACCGCAAATCAAACCGCCATTGCGGCTCCTCGCTCGATGATTTCCTCAAGGAGGAAGGCGTGCTGCCCGAGTTCCGGGCGCAGGCGATCAAGGAAGTGATCGCCCGGCAGCTCGGCGAGGCGATGAAGGAGCGCGGTCTGTCGAAAGCCGCGCTCGCCCGGCTGATGCACACCAGCCGAACCCAGGTGGACCGCGTCCTTGATCCCGCAAACGGCAACGTCACCATCGAAACCCTGCAGCGCGCGGCGGAGCTGGTGGGGCGGAGGCTGCAGCTCGAGCTGGCGTGAGGCGCTTGATGCAGCGGAAGTGGCACGCGGCGGTGAGGATGCCGGTTCGGAAGGTGGCATCTTTGGCGCGCAATCTTCTAGACTGATTGCCCCTGTTGCGGCTCATCACGGCCCGCGGCAGTTATCGCGAACGGAGCGCTGCGCTCGCATAGTCACCAGCCGGGTCACGCCGGCGGGGCGACAAGGCGTCACCTCGATGGTGACAGCCCGCCCGATCCTGCTAGATCGATCCCCGGGTCGCTCGGGGGAGGACACGCACATGGCAAGCAATCCGGAATCCACCGCCCAAGGCCTGCGCTGGGGGCGCGCGCTGGCGGCCGCGGTCCTCGGCGAAGTGGTGCTGATCCTGATCGCGATCCCGGTCTACAGCTCGATGCCGCAAGCCGATGCGACCGCGCTGCTGAGCCTGGTGGTGCCGCCCGCCTCGTTCGCGGTGTTCGTCGCGACCGGGTACTGGTCCGCGAAGCCGGTCCCAAGGTCCGGCCTGCAGCAGGGCGCATTGGCCGGCATCATCGCCGTTGTGGCCTACCTCGTCCTCGGCTTCGTCGCGAGCCTGTTCGTTGCAGGGACCAGCGTCACGGACGGTTTCACGCCTGCCTACCTGACGGCGCACGCGCTCAAGATTGTCGGCGGTGCAATCGGAGGCTGGCTGGTCTCGCGCAAGGCTCCCGCCGCGCCCGCGGCCTGATCGCGAAAGACAATTTGCCACAATCGCGCGGCTGGCCGCAGCGCAGTTTTGCGGTATTGTCGGAATCAAATGGGATTCTCCCGAGCCCCGAGGAGAGCCCGCCGCAGGGGAGGATTTTCATGCGCCGTTCGATCCGCGCCACGCTCGCCGCCATCGCCCTTACGACCGTCAGCATGGCCACCTCGGCTTCCGAGCCTCCGGGCGACGTGCCGCTGCCGGTGCACAACTGCCAGCGCCAGTGCCTCGAAGGCTACGTCAACTCGTACCTCGAGGCGATGCGCGACAAGAAGGTCGATCCGGCCCTGTTCGCGAAGAACGCCCGCTTCACGGAGAACGGCGTCGAGCTGCCGCTCGGCAACGAAGGGCTGTGGTACGACACGGTCGCGATCGGCAATTACAAGTTCTACATTCCCGACCCCGAGACCCAGCAGGTAACCTTCCTCGGGACGGTGATGGAGCAGGCGCCGACTACGGCGGAAGGCCCGGCGAATCCGCCCGCGCCGGTGGGTATCGCCCTGCGCCTCAGGATCGACGACCAGGGCAAGATCAGCGAAGTCGAGCAGATCGTCGCCCGGCCCGACCGGCCGCTCCGTCCGAGCCCGACGCCGACGGTGAGCAGCAACCCGTTCCCGGCGACCGGCGAAGCCGTCGAGAAGATGGGCTCGCCCGACCCCGTATTCCTGCAGCCCATCCCGCCGGACCAGCGCGAGAGCCGGGCGGACCTGATCGCCGTAGCCAACGCCTACTTCGACGCCATCCAGCGCAACACCGGCAAGGGCTACTACCCGTTCACCGACGATTGCCTGCGGCACGAGAACGGCATCGTCACCGCCGGACCCAAGGGCTCGGGGGCGCGCGCCGGGTGCAAGGAGCAGCTGCAGACCTCGCTGCTCGGCATCGTCACAAGCATCCGTGACCGCCGCTTCGTCGCGGTGGACCGCGAGCGCGGCATCGTGTTCTCATTCGCCTTCTTCGACCACCGCTCGATCAACTGGACGTGGCAGCTCGGCGAGCTGTTCAAGATCGAGAACAACAAGATCCGCCGCGTCGAGGCGATCTTCATTCGCGGACCTTACGGCATCTGCTCGGGCTGGAGCACGCAGCAGCAGTGCCGCAGTGAGAAGATCCAGGACGTTCGCTAGGGGGATAGAACATGATCAGGACACTTGTCGCCGCGGCGCTGCTTGCCGGCCTCTCTTCAACTGCGCTCGCGCAGCGAGCTGGGCCGCCCCCCAGCCCATACGCGCCGCTGCAGGACCATCCGGTGTGCACGATGGACCAGCTCAAGGCCGCGACCGATGCCTACGTCGCGGCGCAGAAGTCAGGCAAGATCGACGCCCTGCCGCTCGATCCCAAGGCGCACTTCCTCGAGAACATGAACACAATCGAGAAGTCTGCCGGGTTGTGGAACACCGCCCTTCCGGTCGCGCACGCAATGAGCCTGCACGATCCGCTGCGCTGCAAGACCTTCACCGAGCTGGTGGTCACTCAAGGCGGCCACCCCTACGTAGTCGGCACGCGACTCTACCTGAGCCACGGCAAGGTGATCCGCGTCGACAGCATCGTCACCAGGCCGGGCGACTGGCTGTTCAACGCCAACGCCTATCTCAAGTACACGACGGCGGAGAACTGGCAGCCGCTGATGAAGTACCAGCACACCGCGCCCGCCGAGATGATCCGCGGGGCCAACGCCTACCTTGACGCCTTCGCCGACAAGTTCACCGACATCCCCTGGGGCCAGCCGTGCGCCCGGCTCGAAGGCGGCGCCTACACCAACCGCGAGAACAAGCCCGATGCGAGTTGCGAGGTCGGCATCCCGGCGGGCACGCTGTACATCGTCAACCGCGATTACCTGATCGATCCGGAGATGGGCGTGATCAACGTGTTCTGCCGCTTCGGCAGCTCGACAGGCGGGCCGGATTCGCACAGCTTCCGCTTCATCGACGGCAAGATCCGCGGCGTCCACACGCTGAGCGCGCTGCCCGGCCCGCAGGCTGACGACAACGGCGCGATCGTGCGCAATTAGCGCTCGACGGCGCTTTCCTGCAGGCGAAGGGCCCAGATCGCGGCCGGCTGGCCCCCGCGACTTGGCAGGGCGATGTAGAGGGTATTGAGCTCGGGCACGTAAAGCCCCGTCCGGGCGCCGCCCCGCGTCTCGACACGCGCCTCCGTCTCGCTCCCGCGCACGACGTCGACGTGGCCGGCACCGCACACGACCAGCGTGAGCGTCCCGGCGAAGAAGAGATCGTCGGAATCGCCGCAGGTGTCCTGCATCGACAGCAACTTGCCGGTCGTGGTGTCGATCCGCGCCAGCGCCGCCGGCAGCCGATAGGCGATCGCGATGCGCGTGCCGTCGGAATTCTCGGCCATCGGGAAGTTGAGCCGGTGCACGCCCGTCGGCCAGCTCGCGAGCGCCGTGCCGGCATCGAGGTCCACAGCAAGGACCGCGCCTTCGTCGGGATCGTTGACCCATGCCTTGCCGCCATGGAGCGCAAATCCCTCGGGGTGGCCCTTGAAAATTACTCGCGAGATCACGCGATGGGTTGCCGGATCGATCACCGCCAGGGCGCCCTTGCCATAGCCGACGACCACGTGGCCATTGCGCGCATCGGTTCGCACGTCGTCGGCATCGCTGCCGAGGTCGATCGCGGCCGTCTGCCGGTAATCGCGCCCGGAATAGAAATGGACCGTCCCGTCGCCGCAGGCGACGAGGAACTCGCCGGTCGAGGCAATCCATGCGACGCCCTGCGGGTCGCGCAGGCCGCCCACCCGGGCAAGGCTCTTGCCGGTAGCCAGGTCGATCACGTCCGTGCTGCCGTTCTCGACCTCGCCGACGAACAGGCGCTTGCCTTCAAGGTCGATCGCCAGGTGATCGATGCGCCCCTTGATCTGCGGTAACGAGATCGCCTGCGCGAGCCGCAACGGCGAGGAAGGATCGCGCGCGGAGACTGTCCTCGCGTGCGACGCGCACGCGGTTCCTGCCAGGAACAGGGCTATAACGGCCGCTCGCAGGCTGCCGGCGCCCGACACGCGTTTATGGGATAGCGAAGGCATATAAACCTCGTAGCGCTGGCCGCCAGCCTTGCCGAGACCGCCGCATGGGCCCCGTGAAAGCACGGTTACTCCTCGGGTAACCCTTACACCACAAGCGGCCTTAACCAGCGCAAGCCATTGTGATTCCATGACCAGCTCAAAGCGGCCGAAGCTGCAGCAGCAGAAGACCGCGCGCTCGCGCAGCACGCCGCGGCAAACGGTGGTGATCGAGGGCGCGTGCGTCATCGGCGACAGGGAGCGAAAACCCGCGCTGGTGACCGACCTCGGCCTTCAGGGCTGCCGGGTGCGCACCGAGGCGGTCGGCGTCACTCGCTCCGAGAGGCTTGTCCTCTGGCTCGGCGAGTTCGGCCCGGTCAAGGGAACGCTACGCTGGAGCAAGGGCGGAGAGCTCGGCGTGCTGTTCGACCAGCCACTTGAGGAAGAAACTCTCCTGGCGCTGCTCGAGGCCGGCGAGCCTTCGTCAAACGTGGTGCAACTGCGCGCCTGAGTCACGCGACCAGCGTGGGCTCAAGGTCAATCCGCTCGAAGTCGCCCAACAGCGCATCGAACAGCAATGAGCGGTGGCACACCGTCGCATCGCGCTCGTAACACAGCAGGCACACGCGCTTCGCCTCGGCGAGCGCGCGCAGCTCGGCCATCTGCTTCAACGCCTCGGGCAGTTCGAGCTGCCCGGCATAGACCCGCGTGAGCGTCGCATGATCGCCGCGTCGCGCCGCCGCGCGGCCCTCGGCCGGGGTGCCGAGATCGCGCAGGTGACGGTACTCGATCCCCGCCTCCTCGACAGCAGCCATGAGCGAGCTCTTCGAGAACCCCGGGCGGCGCGACAGCGGCAGGTAGCGCACGTCCGCCAGCACCTCGACCCCCGCCCCGCGCAGCGCCGCGACGACGGCGGCCTGGGTCGCCTGCTCATAGCCAATGGTGAAGATCGGGTGGTCGCTCACATCAGCCCGAACGCAATCGCCCCCGCCATGGCTCCCAGCGCCAGCGCGCCCTCGATGCCGACCGCCGCCCAGAACAACTGCGGCCGGCTCGCCCGATGCGCCGCCGAGACGCGCATCGGCATCACTCCCGTGGTGACCGCATTCGCCGCATGCCACGCCAGGGCAAGCGACAGCAGGGCCAGCACCGCGCCCAGGATCTTCGACGCCATCCTGTCATACTAGCGCAAAACGCGTCGTCTTGCTGGCCTTGATTTCAAGAACCTTTGTCCGGTCACGCGATGTCCGCGCCGGAAGCGAAGGGGCGTCGCATTCAAACCGATGGGCTTGGTTGCGGCCCAATGCAATTCAGGGATCATAGCGGCAAATTATCATGCTTCTTCCATGGGTTCTCGAGCCGCTTGTTCCTGAGCTTGCGTAATCCCAGCGCAATCCGTCGCCGCGTCGAGTGCGGATAGATCACCTCGTCGATATACCCCCGCGCCGCGGCCACGAACGGATTGGCGAAGCGGTCCTCGTATTCCCCGGTTCGCTCGGCGATCTTGGCCGGATCGTCCTTTTCCGCGCGGAAGATGATCTCGACCGCGCCCTTGGCGCCCATAACGGCGATTTCGGCAGTGGGCCAGGCGTAGTTGAGGTCGCCGCGCAAGTGCTTGCTGGCCATGACGTCGTAGGCGCCGCCATAGGCCTTACGGGTGATCACGGTGATCTTCGGCACGGTCGCCTCGGCGTAGGCGAACAGCAGCTTGGCGCCGTGCTTGATGATGCCGCCCAGCTCTTGGCTCGTGCCGGGGAGGAAGCCGGGGACGTCGACGAAAGTCACGATCGGGATGCCGAACGCGTCGCAGAAGCGCACGAAGCGCGCGGCCTTGCGGCTGGCGTTGATGTCGAGCACGCCGGCCAGCACCATCGGCTGGTTGGCGACGACGCCGACGGTTCGTCCCTCGACGCGGCCGAAGCCGCAGATGATGTTGCCGCCGTGGGCCGGCTGGATCTCGAAGAACTCGCCCTCGTCGAGCACCTTTTGCACCAGTTCGTGCATGTCGTAGGGCTGGTTGGCGCTCGCCGGGATCAGCGTGTCGAGGCTGTCCTCGACGCGGTCCCAAGGGTCGTCGGTCGGCCGCTCGGGCACGCCCGAGCGGTTGTCGCTCGGCAGGTAGCTGACGAACTCGCGCGCGGCGATGAGCGCCTCGATGTCGTTGTCGAACGCGACGTCGGCGACGCCTGTCCTCGTCGTGTGGGTGACCGCGCCGCCGAGCTCCTCCTGCGTCACAACCTCGTTGGTGACGGTCTTCACCACCTCCGGCCCGGTGACGAACATGTAGGACGAGTCCTTCACCATGAAGATGAAGTCGGTCATCGCCGGCGAATAAACCGCCCCGCCCGCGCACGGCCCCATGATGAGGCTGACCTGCGGGACGACGCCGCTCGCCAGCACGTTGCGCTGGAAGACTTCCGCATAGCCGGCGAGGCTCGCGACGCCTTCCTGGATGCGCGCGCCGCCGCTGTCGTTGAGGCCGATGACCGGCGCGCCGACCTTCATCGCCATGTCCATGATCTTGCAGATCTTCTGCGCGTGGCGTTCGGAGAGCGAGCCGCCGAACACGGTGAAGTCCTGGCTGAACACGAACACCAGCCGGCCGTTGATCGTGCCCGAACCGGTGACGACGCCGTCCCCGGAGATGCGCTGATTGTCCATCCCGAAGTCGGTGCAATTGTGCTCGACGTACATGTCGAGCTCCTCGAAGCTGGCTTCGTCGAGCAATACCTCGAGCCGCTCGCGCGCGGTCAGCTTGCCCTTGGCGTGCTGTGCGGCAACGCGCTTCTCGCCCCCACCCAACCGGGCGCCGGCGCGGCGGCGTTCGAGCTCCTCGATATTGGCCGACATGGGCTCTCCCGCACTATGACGCGTTGGTTACGGGCGTAACCTTGCGGGGCGAGCGGAGCAAGTGCCGAGCGTGGCGGCGCGGCCCGCGCAGATTTGGGCCCTTGTGGGCTGGAAGCGATCTTGAGTCAGCGGCCGGCAAGGTGGATAGGGCCACAGAGTCGACTTTCGCGGGGGTCCTTTTTGCGATGCGTACCTTCCTTGCCGTTCTTTTGATCTCGGCGGTGACGGTTCCCGCCGCCGCGCAGCAGGCGCCGGGCGGGCGCGAGAAGATCTTCGTCGCTCCTTCCGGCGAGCCGTTCCGTGTCGCCGGCGATCAGCCCTACCCGGTGGAGAAGTGGTTTGCGCAAGCCGACAAGAACGGCGACGGCAAGCTCGACTTCGCCGAGTTCGACGCGGATTTCATGCGCTTTTTCGACCTGCTCGACGTGAACCACGACGGCGCGATCGACAGTGTTGAGCGTGGGCGCTACGAGAACGAGGTGGCCCCTGAGACCCTGGGCGGTGAATGGGCGGCGGCCGAAGCCGAAGCGGATGACGAGCAAAACCAGCGCATCGAGTTCGGCGGCAGCGATGAAGGCGCCTCGACGATCGAAAGGGCCAAGCCGAAATACGGCGCGCACCCCGTCGGCGCGGCGCGCTTCGACTTACTCGGCATGCCCGAGCCGGTCGCCGCGATGGACACCGAGCTCAGGGGACGAATTTCCCGCAGCACCGCCGAAGAAGCCGCGCGTTACCGCTTCAACATCCTCGACGAGCGGCACCTCGGCTATCTGACGCTCGCTTCGCTGCCGCCGACTTTCGCGCAAAGCCGCCACGGCGGCAAACGCCGGCACTAGCGCATAAGCACCAGCTCCTCGGCCATCGTCGGATGGATCGCGACCGTCGCGTCGAAGTCCGCCTTGGTCAGGCCCGCCTTCACCGCAACCGCCGCCGCCTGCAGAATTTCGGGCGCGTCGGGGCTGATCATGTGGATGCCGACGATACGCTCGTCCTCGCCGTCGCAAACCAGCTTGTAGAGGCTGCGCTCGTTGCGCCCGGCGAGGACGTTCTTCATCGAGCGGAAGTCCGACTGGTAGACCTTGACCACTCCGAGCTTGTTCCGCGCCTCGCCCTCGGTCATCCCGACGCCGGCGATCGGTGGATGGCTGAACACCGCGCTCGGCACGCACGAATAATCGACCTTCGCGGGCTTGCCCCCGAACACCGTGTCGGCGAAGGCCTGGCCCTCGCGGATCGCGACAGGCGTCAGCTGGATGCGGTTGGTGACGTCGCCGATCGCGTAGATGCTGTCGACGCTGGTCTTCGAGTAGTCATCGACCTTGATCGCGCCCTTTTCGCCGAGTTCGACGCCAACCTCCTCCAGGCCGAGGCCTTCGGTGTTCGGCAGGCGCCCGGTCGCGAACATCACGCAATCGACCTCGATGTCGTCGTGGTTGGTCATCGAGACCCGCAGGCTGCCGTCCTCGTTCTTGTGAATCCCGCGGAACTCGGCGTTGAAGCGGAACACGATGCCCTTCATCGTCGAGATCTGCAGCAGCCGGTCGCGCATGCTTTCGTCGTAGCCGCGCAGCAGCTGGTCGGAGCGGTTGATCAGGGTCACCTTGGCGCCGAATTCGTTGAAGATGCCGGCGAACTCGTTGGCGATGTAGCCGGCGCCCGAGATGAGGATGCGCTTCGGCACGTCGTCGAGGTGGAACGCCTCGTTGCTTGTGATGCCGAACTCGTGGCCCGGGCAGCCGGGGACGTGCGGCCGCGCGCCGGTGCAGACAAGAATGTACTTCGCGGTCTTCTTCGTGCCGTCGGCCAGGGTCACCTCGTGCGGGCCGGTTACGGTGGCGCGCTGCTCGATGATCTTGACCTCGTGGTTCTCCAGCGTCTGGCGGTAGAGGCCATTGAGCCGGTCGACTTCCTTGAGGACGTTGTCGCGCAGCGATTTCCAGTTGAACGTACAGTTCTCCGCGGTCCACCCGAAATTCTTCGCATCCTGCAAGTCCTCGGCGAAATGGGCGCCGTACACGAGCAGCTTCTTCGGCACGCAGCCGCGGATCACGCAGGTGCCGCCGACGCGGTATTCCTCGGCCACGGCGACTTTCGCGCCGTGCGCCGCGGCCACGCGGCTCGCGCGCACCCCGCCCGAGCCCGCGCCGATGGTGAAGAGATCGTAGTCGTAAGTCGCCATGGAATGCTCCTGCTGCGCGGGCATATGGCCGCTGTCGGTGCGCTTGCCAACAGCGCGCGAGGCAAGTGCTTTACATAAGCAATACACCGCTTATATTCGCGAGCCATGGCGCAGTTCTACATCATGGTAGCGGCCGTCATGTGGCTCGGCTGGCTGGTGAGCTGGCAGGTTGCCGCGCTGTGGCGCGACAGGCCCACCGTGCAGGCACCGCGAAACGAGTACCGGCTGCATTTCGTGATGATCTCGTTCGGGCTGGTCCTGATGTACGGCGTCATCCCCAGGCAGCAACCGATCCTTTGGCATGTCACCCCCGAACTCGGCTGGGCGATGGACGCGCTGACCGGCGCCGGCATCGCCTTCGCATGGTGGGCGCGGATCGAGCTGGGCCGGCTGTGGTCGAGCGGGGTTGAACGCATGGCCGAGCACCGCGTGGTCGACACTGGCCCCTACGCCTTCGTCCGCCATCCGATCTACACCGGCCTGATCATGGGTGCGGTGGCGATGGCAGCGCTGCAGGCCAAGCCGTGGGCGATTGCCGGCGCGGCGCTGTTCTCGCTTGGGTTTACGCTCAAGGCGAGGGTCGAGGAGCGCTTCCTCGAAAAGGAGATCGGAGGCTACGACGCCTATCGCCGCCGCGTTGCGATGATCCTGCCGCTCCCCAAGATTCCCTTGCGCTCCCTGCTGTAAACCTCCTTGTCCCCCAGGCGGACGGATGTGTTATGTCCGCTGAAAACCAAGGAGAACAAGCGATGCCGGTGAAGATCACGGTCACTAAGGACGGTCCCTACCAGGTAAGCGGCGACCTCGCCGAGCTCGACCTGCGCGACGCCGACGGCAACCCTTACGACGTCGCCCACCAGAAGCGCCTGTTCTTGTGCCGCTGCGGCGGCTCGACCACCAAGCCGTTCTGCGACGGCCAGCATTCGAAGATCGGCTTCCAGGCGGCCGAGGCGGCGGCGAAGAAGATGGGCGACTGAGCGCCCGACGGGACAAGAAAGGCTAGCAGCCGAGGGGTCAACGCGGCCGCAGTTGCGGCGAATTTCGGAACCCTTCGCCGGGCTCTTCATTTCTAAGCCAAAGCAAGTTTTGGAAAATGGTAGGGAAATGAAATACCTGGCGCAAAGTCTTGCGCTGCTGGGTGCCTTGGCGCTTACGGTGCCGGCCCCCGCGCAAGCATCCGATGAAACCCCCGAAGCGATCCAGCAGGCCACTTACGCGGCCGAGGACGCCCGGGCCGACATGCTCGACGCCTTCGGCAAGGACCACATCCGGAACGGCACGTACCTCTGGAAGGAGGGCGCCGACAGCGTGGATCGCGTCGTCGTCAGCCTCGGTGACCAGATGCTCTACGCCTACGACGGCGACAGACTGGTCGGCGTGGCGACGATCTCGACCGCACGCAAAGGCTACATCACGCCGGCCGGCGTGTTCCGCATCCTCGGCAAGAAGCGCGAGTATTACTCGAAGAAGTACGACAACGCGCCGATGCCCTATGCGCAGGTGATCGACGAATACGGCGTGGCGATGCACGGCGGCGAGCCGTTGCCGGGTTATCCGGCCTCGCACGGCTGCATCCGCATGCCGACCAAGTTCGCCGCCAAGCTGTTCGCGGCGACCGAAGTGGGCACGCCGGTCTATGTCGGCGGCTATCCGCCGTACTTCAATCCCGAGCTCGCGACAAACGACTGACGGTAACCCGTCGCGACGGCCTTGCGGAGAATACGGAGCGATCCCGCGCCCTCACCGGTTTAGGTCGCCGCCATGCAGCGCCTTTCTCCTGGAATCGGAGCGAAGATGCGGCGCGTGGCGCACTCCCTAGTGGGCGCGGGCGCGCTGACGCTCGGCATTCCCGCCCAGGCGCAACCCGCCGACGCCCAGCACGCGACAGTTAGCGCCACGCTCCCGGCCGAGGACGCTTATGCCGCAATGAACGCGGCCTTCGGACAGGACACGCTCGAGAACGGCGACTTCATGTGGAAGGACGGGACCACCAAGGTCGACCGGTTGCTGCTCATCCTGTCCGACCAGATGCTGTTCGTCTACGACAACGGCAAGATGGTCGGCGTCTCGACCGTGTCGACCGGACGGCCCGGACACGAGACGCGTCCCGGCAGCTTCAGGATCCTCGCCAAGTACCGCACCTATTTCTCGAGGAAGTACGACAACGCCCCGATGCCCTATATGCAGCAAATCACCACCTACGGCGTTGCGTTTCATGCCGGGCCGATGCCGGGATACCCGGCTTCACACGGCTGCATTCGCCTGCCTGCGAAATTCGCCGCCAATCTCTTCGCGGTGACGAAGATCGGCACCGCGGTGGAGATTGCCGAGTAAGGATCAACCCAGCCCCGCGGCCTTCAGCAGCGCCTCGGTGCTTGCATCGAACGTCCCGCCACCGCGCTCGATTTGCCTTGCGATTTCCTTGCCCAGCTCGACGCCGAACTGGTCGAACGGGTTGATCCCCATGAGCACCGCGCTGGCGAAGGTGCGGTGCTCGTGGAAGGCGATCAGCGCGCCCACGGTGGCCGGGTCGAGATCGTCGCACAGGATCGTCGCCGAGGGGCGATCGCCGGGGTAGCTGCGTGCCGCATCGTCGCTCGCCTTGCCCGCCATCAGCGCCGCCCCTTGCGCAAAGCAGTTCATCAGCAGGATGCGATGGTGCGCCGGGTCGAGCTCGTCGCCCGGCGCGATGCTGGCGATGAACTCCACCGGCACGAGATGCGTGCCCTGGTGGAGCAACTGGAACACGGCGTGCTGCGCGTCGGTGCCGACGCCTCCCCAGGTGATCGGGGCGGTCGGCGCCCCCACCGGTTTGCCGTCCGCCGTCACCCGCTTGCCGTTCGATTCCATTTCGAGCTGCTGAAGGTAATCGGGCAACAGCCGCAGCCGCTCGTCGTAGGCGAACACCGCGCGCGTCTCGGCGCCCCTGATGCGCGCGTAGTAGAGATCGGCGAAGGAAGCGCGCAGGCACAGGTTGGCGCGGCCATCGGTGTCGCGGAAATGCGCATCGACCCGCGCCGCGCCGTCGAGCATCGCCGCAAAATCGTCCCAGCCGATCGCCAGTGCCACGGGGAAGCCGATCGACGACCAGAGCGAGTAGCGCCCGCCGACGGTTTCGGAAAACGGCAGGATGCGCGTCTCGTCCACGCCCCACTCGACCGCCTTTGCCGGGTTGGCCGTCAACGCGATCACCCGGCCACTCGAGTCGGCGACGCCGTTGTCGGTGAGCCATTTTAGCGCGCTGGCGGCGTTGGTCATCGTCTCGGTCGTGGTAAACGTCTTGCTGGCGACGGCGATGAGCGTCGTTGCCGGATCGCACGCCATGAACGCTTCCTCGAGCGCGAGCCCGTCGATATTGGACACGACGTGCACGTCCACCATCGCTAGATCGCGAGCGAGCGCGTCCACCGCCAGCGCCGGCCCGAGCGCCGAGCCGCCGATGCCGATGTGGATCAGGTGGTTGACCTCGCCGAGCGCGCCGTCGTGGATCGCCTCGACCAGCAGCTTCATGCGCGCCTGGAGGGCCATCGCCTCCTCGACGCTCGCTTCCTTGCCGACGCCGCGGAGCGCCGTGTGCTCGGCGGCGCGATTCTCGGTCGGATTGACCACCTCGCCCGCGAACAGCCTGGCTCGCGCTTGGGCGAACCCCGCCGCCTGCGCCAGCGCCTCGAAGCCCTCGAGCAGTTCGTCCGTAAGGTGCGTCTTCGACCAGTCGAGCAGGATGCCGCCTTCGCCTGCCTCGATCCGTCCGGAAAGCTTCTCCACCCGTTGCGGATCGAGCTCGAACAATGCGTTCAATGTGACTTCCGGGTGACGCTTGAGAGCTTGCCAGGCATCCACGCGGGGGTCGCTCACGATGAGTCCTTTCCTACAGGCGGGGTGTTGGGCTAGGCGCTCGGACCGTGATTGGGAACCGGAAAACAACGTCCCGTTCGTGCGCGGCGCCGTGGCTCCGGCGAGGCTCGATTCTTGGGTCCCTGCACGGTGGGCCTCGTGTGCGCTTCGCGTCGACTTCGGCCCTGGTCCGACATGGCTGACACCGAATCAGCTCCTGCAAAGCCTGGGGCCCAGGGCGCCTCGGCGAAGAAGGAGGAAGGCAGCTTCCTCTGGTTCCTGGTCAAGCTGGTGATCGTCGTTCTGCTGTTCCGCACCTTCGTGTTCGGGATGTTCTCGATCCCGAGCGAGTCGATGTTGCCGACGACCTTGTGGGGCGACTACCTGTTCACCGAGAAATGGCCTTACGGCTACTCGCAAGCCTCGATGCCGTTCGACCTGCCGTTCTTCAAGGGCCGCGTGTTCGGCCGGACGCCGGAACGCGGCGACGTCGTCGTGTTCAAACACCCGACCGACCGGGAAACCTACATCAAGCGAGTCATCGGCCTGCCCGGCGACACGGTGCAGGTGAAGAAGGGCGTGCTGTTCCTCAACGGCACCGCCGTGCCGAAGGTGCGGGTTGCCGATTTCGTCCAGCCGATCACGCCCTACGACCCGTGTCGCATCGAGAAGTTCCGCAGCAAGGCAGCGGACGGCACGCCGGTCTGCCGTTACCCCCGCTTCCGCGAGACCCTGCCCAACGGCGTCAGCTACTTCGTGCTCGATTTCGGCGCCGCCGACACGGCGAACCCGTGGGGCATCGATGCCGACAATACCGAGCCGGTGATCGTCCCCGAAGGCAAACTGTTCATGATGGGCGACAACCGCGACGATTCTCTCGACAGCCGCTTCCCCTCGGTGGCCGAGGCGGGAGTCGGCTTCCTGCCGATTGAGAACGTCGTCGGCCGCGCGGCGGTGGTCGCCTTCTCGACCGACGGCACCGCCAGTTGGCTCAACCCGATCAGCTGGTTCACCGCCGCGCGCTGGCACCGCATCGGAGAGACGATGTGAGCGATTTCGCCAGCAGCCGCGCCTGGCTCGAAGGGCTCGGCTTTTCGGTGGATGATGAGGGACTGTGGATGGAGGCGCTGACTCACGGGAGCGCCGGCGCGGACAAGGATTACCAGCGGCTCGAGTTCCTCGGCGACCGGGTGCTCGGCCTCGCGATCGCCGAGTGGCTCTATCGCCGCGAGGACGGGGCCGAGGGCGAGCTGGCGCAGCGCCTCAACGCGCTGGTCAGCCGCGCGGCCTGCGCCAGGATCGCTCGCGCGATCGGCCTCCAGGGCCACGTGCGGATCGGCAAGCAGGCTCGCGACGACGGCGCTCAGGAGAGCGACAACGTCCTTGGCGACGTGATGGAGGCCTTGCTCGGGGCGAACTTCCTCGAATCCAGCTTCTCCGCCACCCGCGAGATCATCCGCGACCTTTGGGCCGACGCGTTGAGCGGCGAAGCCGGCCGCTCGAAGCATCCCAAGAGCGCGCTGCAGGAATGGGCTGCCGGTAACCGGCGTAGACCGCCCGAGTACAAGGTGACGGAGCGCTCCGGCCCCGATCATGCGGCCAAGTTCACCGTGCGCGTGAAAGTGCACGGCGTCGGCGAGACGCAAGCGACGGCCGGCAGCAAGCAGGACGCCGAGACCGAAGCCGCGCGGCTGTTCATGGAGAAGTTCGGGTGACCCATCGAAATGCGCCTTCGCGGCGCCCGCTGGCGCGGGCTTCCCGGTCGCTCCCCAGGCTGAGGGCACCCTCTTCGATTTCCGCTCATCCTTGGGAGCGACTGAGCGAAGCCGAAGGCCCGTCTCGAAGGACGGCCGCGCACGGGACGCTGCCATGACCCGCTGCGGCGTCGTGGCCGTCATCGGCGCGCCCAATGCCGGCAAGTCCACGCTGGTCAACTCGCTCGTCGGCCAGAAGGTCGCGATCACCAGCGCCAAGGCGCAGACCACGCGCGCGCGGCTTCTTGGCATCGCGCTGGCGGGCGAGGCACAGATTATCCTCGCCGACACGCCCGGCATCTTCGCGCCGCGGCGGCGACTCGACCGCGCGATGGTCAGTGCCGCCTGGGAAGGCGCCGAGGCGGCCGACGCGATCGTGCTGGTGGTCGACAGCGTCAAGCAGCGCCGCCACGAGCTCGAGCCGCTGCTGGACACCCTCGCCGGCCGGCCCGAGCGCAAGCTGCTGGTCCTCAACAAGGTCGATGCGGCAAAGAAGGAGTCGTTGCTCGAGTTGACCCGCGACCTCACCGGCAAGGTTGCGTTCGACGAAGTGTTCTTCGTTTCCGCACTCGCCGGCGACGGCGTGGCGGAGCTGAGGCAGCGACTCGCCGAGCTGGTGCCGGAAGGGCCATGGATGTACCCCGAGGACCAGGTCTCCAACGCCAGCGAGCGCTTGCTCGCCGCCGAGATCACCCGCGAGCAGCTTTACCGCCAGCTGCGCGAGGAGCTGCCCTACGACAGCGCCGTGCGCCCTGAAAGCTATACGCACCTCGCGGACGGCAGCCTCGAGATCCGCCAGCAGATCGTCATCGGCCGCGAGAGCCAGAAGGCGATCGTCCTTGGCAGGCGCGGCGCGCGGATCAAGGCGATCGGCGAGGCGGCACGCCAGGAATTGAGCGAGCTTCTCGGGGTGAAGGTGCACCTGTTCCTTCACGTGAAGGTGGACGAAAACTGGGCCGAGAGCCGCGAGATCTACGAGGAGATGGGATTGGACTGGGTGCGCTGAGCCAGCGCAACGGGAGGGCGATGATGGCAGGTCCGCAGGCGGAGCTGACGATGGAAGAAGCGCTCGATCTTGCGCCCGTCGCGCACGCGCGGATGATCGGCTCGCAGCGCTTCGTGTTCGTCTACCAGGCCCTTGGCATGGTGCTCGGCATGCTGGCCGGGGCGATCGTCGGCGTCGCCATCTCGCTTCCGCTGCAGCTTTTATTTCTACCGACCGCCGAATGGTTGCCGATGCAGGCGCTGCTGCTGATTGGCGGCATCCTCGGCTGGGGACTGGGCCTGGCGAAAGCGCACAAGCGCCACCGCGCCAAGTTCCTTGCCGGCATTGGCGCGCGCGGAAGCCCCGGTGCGGTTCTGGTCGATTATGCGATTGGCGACGACAGTCTGGACATAAGCACGCCGCGCGTGACCTATCGCATCGCCTGGCCCTCGATCCTCGAAATCATCGACGGAGGCGAGGCGTGGCTCGTCCAGGTCGACCTGACGACCTTCATCGTTGCCAAACGAGCCTTTGCCGGCGAGGCGCAGCAGCGCGCCTTCCTGGCCGACTTGCTTCGCCGGGTGAGGCCGCAAGTGCGCGAGCGGAGCAAGGAAGCTGTCGCCTTTGCGCAAGCGACCTAGGCCATTTGCTTCAGGTCGGCCCTTGTCATCCCCGAGCGTGTGACGGTGGTGTAGCGCGCGAGGCTGCACAAGGCCGCTACCACCGAAAGCGCGCAGGCGACGAGCATCGGCGTGGGGCCAAGGCCCAAACCAGCGCTGAGCAGGATGCCGACGATCGCCGCGGCAAGCGTCTGTCCCGACAGGCGCGAGGTGGAGAGCAAGCCCCCCGCGGCCGCCGCGCGGTTCTTCGGTGCCTGGCCGATTAGCAAACGCGAGTTGGGCGCGAAAAACAGGCCGAAACCGAGCGCCGTCAGGGCGAGGCGCCAGGCGATGTTGAACGGCGCCGGGTGCGCCGGCATGAAGGCGAGCAGGAGCAGGCCGATGACGGCGATGGTCATGCCCGTCACGCCCAGCTTGGTCGGGGCGACGCGGTCGGACAGCCAGCCTGCCGCCGGGGCGACGACCAGCATCGTCAGCGGGAACGGCAGCAGCAGCAGGCCGACCTCGGCCGGCGGGAAACCCATCTTGACCTCGAACAGGAACGGCAGCGAGACGAGCAGCGAGCCTGAGGCGATGAAGGCGCACACCGCGGCCAGCGCCGACAGGCCGATCACCGGCTTGGCGATGATGTCCACCGGCACCACCGGCGCCGGCCGCGTCCGCTCGCGTCGGACCAGCAGGACTGCCGAGACGACCCCGAACAGAGAAATCGCCGCGCCGGTCCAGACCGTACCGGCGTGGGTCGCGATCTGGATGCCGCCGATGAGCATCAACACGGTGATCGCGCTCCACACGCCGCTGAGCACCTCGTGCTCGCGATCGACCGTGAACGGATCGGGCAAGGCGCGGCCGAGCAGCAGCGAGACGATCGCCGCGGGCACCGCCGCGACGAACACCCAGCGCCAGTCGAAGCTGGCGACGATCCAGCCGCCGAGCGTCGGCGCCAGCGCGTTCGACGAGGCGACCACCACCGAGTTGATGCCCATGCCGCTGCCGAGGTTCTTCGCCGGGTACACCTCGCGCAGGATCGCCGCCGAGACGCTGAGCGCCATGCCGGCGCCGAACGCCTGCCCGGCCCGCGCAAGCAGCAGCAGCGGGAAGCTGTCGATGAACAGCACTACCGCCGAGGCGACGAGAAACACGATCTGGCCGATCTGGTACAGCTTCCTCAGGCCGATCCGGTCGCCGACGTTCGAGAACGGCAGCAGCACCATCACCAGCACCAGCTGGTACACGGTGACCACGTTGGTCACCGACGCGTTGCTCACATGAAGGTCCTGCGCGATCGTCGGCATTGCCACGTTGGCGATCGCGCCATCTATCACGAACAGCGCGGTGCCGAACGAGATCGCCGCGATCGCCCAGTAGCGGCGCGGCAGCGGCAGTCCATCCATTGTCCGGTTGGGGCGAACGCGCGGGCCTTCGCGGACGGGAGGAGAACTGTCGCCGAAGTCTTGCGAGCGGAGCACGGGAGGGGAACGATCAGCCACGGGAAAGGTCCCGCCGGCGCGTAACTTGCCGCTGTCTGACGGAATTCTTCATCGCGCACGCTGTGGCGGCCGAAGTGTTGGGGTTCAAGCCCCGGCGCGTGATCAACCGCCAGTTGGGGCAGCCGTCGCAAGCTCGAAATCGATGATCACGCTGCGCACGTAGCGGACGGGCTTGCCGCTGTCGAAGTTGATGGTGCCGAAGGTCAGGCCGGCGACCTGCGTGCAGGCGACATCGGCAGAGGCCTGAGGCATGTCGCCCACCGCAAGGCACGCCTGGGGCTTGCCCGCCGCGCCGACAATCACGTTGGTAGCCACCCGCAGTCTCGGCTGGCCGCCGGGAAGCTTGTTCACGTGAAGCTCAAGGTCTGCCGATTCGATTGCCGCGCCGCCTGATTGTGTGCCGCCGATCACGTTGTGGACCACTCCGTATGCAGCCTCGCCGACCACGCAGGCGGGTTTGATTTCCAGGCCGTTGGCATGTCGGCAAAGGCTGTTGGCGACCTCTGCGTCGCCCGACATCGCGACCGCCTTGCAGGCGCTTGTCTTGCCTTTCGCATCGAACCGCGCATCGATCACCTCACTGGCGTTTGCCGCGCCCGCGTCTTGCAGCACCTGTCGATCGTTTTCGGCACGTAAAGCTTGGCGCAACGAAATTCCCGGCCGCGGCAGCGAATAACAGCGCAGAGATCATCGGCTGTCCCCTGTGCCCTCACGATGGCTCCCGAGGAAACCGTTTTTCAAGCGTACCGCAGGCTTTACTTCGCGCTTGCCGTTTTCCTCGCCCCGGCTTTCCTCCGCCCGCCCTTCTTCTTCGCCGGACCCTTCGCGGCGCGGGCATCGATCAGCCCGATCGCCTGCTGTTCGGTGATATCTTCGGGCTTCACGGCCTTTGGCAGGGTGGCATTGGTAGTGCCGTCCGTGACGTAGGGCCCGTAGCGGCCGGGCATGACCCTGATCTCGCCGCCGCTGGCCGGGTGGGCGCCGAAGGTCTTGATCGGCTCGGCCTTGGCCCTGCCCTCGCCCCGACCGCCGCGATTGGCGGCTTCCGCAAGGAGCGTGACGGCGGCGTTCATGCCGGTTTCGAATACGTCGCGGGTTCCCGAAAGCTTGGCGTACTTGCCGTCATGCGCGAGGTACGGGCCATAGCGGCCGATGCTGGCGGTGATCGGCTTGCCGGTCTCCGGATGCGGGCCGATCTCGCGCGGCAAGGCGAGGAGCTTCAATGCCCATTCCAAGTCGAAGTCGGGCAGGTCCTTGGGGATCGACGCACGGCGGGCATCCTTGCCGTCGCCGAGCTGGACATAAGGCCCGAAGCGGCCGACCTTGCGATGAACTTCGAGACCGGTCGCCGGATCGCGGCCCATGCCCTCGTCCTCCTCGCCGCCCTCGCCGTTCGGCTGGCCGAACTTGCGACGGAACGCGCATTCGGGATAGTTCGAGCAGGCGACGAACGCGCCGAACCTGCCGCCGCGCAGGCTGAGCTTGCCGCCCTCGCGGCCCTCGGCGACGCACTTGGGACACTGCCGCGGATCGCCGCCATCAGCCTGCTTGGGGAACAGGTAATCGGACAGGAACTCGTCGAGCACCTCGGTGACTTCGGAAGGCTTGCGCTCCATCACCTCGTCGCTCTTCGGCTTGAAGTCGCGCCAGAACGCATCGAGCACGTGCTTCCATTCGGCACGGCCCCCGGAGACGTCGTCGAGCTCCTCCTCCATCTCCGCGGTGAAGTCGTAGGCGACATAACGCGGGAAGAAACGTTCGAGGAACGCGGTCAGCAGGCGGCCGGAATCCTCGGCGAAGAAGCGGCTCTTCTCCATCCGCACGTACTCGCGGTCGCGCAGCGTCTGGATGGTCGAGGCGTAGGTCGACGGCCGGCCGATGCCGAGTTCCTCGAGCCGCTTGACCAGGCTGGCCTCCGAGAACCGCGGCGGCGGCTGGGTGAAGTGCTGGTCGGCGGTGACTGCCTTCTTGGCCGGCACGACACCTTCGTGCATCACCGGCAGCAGGCCGTCCTCGTCGTCCTCGCCCTTCTGGTCGCGGCCTTCCTCGTAGACCGCGAGGAAGCCGGGGAATTTGACGACCTGCCCGGTCGCGCGCAACTCGTGCCTCCCGGTGGGATCGCGCAGCGTGACGGTGGTCCGCTCGAGGCTCGCGCCGGCCATCTGGCTCGCCATCGCCCGTTTGAAGATGAGGTCGTAGAGCTTCGCCTCGTCGCCCGAGCCCGCGTGGCTGCGGGTGAAATCGGTCGGACGGATCGCCTCGTGCGCCTCCTGGGCGTTCTTGGCCTTGGTCTGATAGAACCGCGGCTTGTCCGGCAGGTAGTGTCCGTCGAACCTATCGACGATGGCCTTGCGGCAGGCGCTGATCGCGCCCGGGTCCATCTGCACGCCGTCGGTGCGCATGTAAGTGATCGAACCGGCCTCGTAGAGAGCCTGGGCGAGGCGCATCGTGTGGCTGGCCGAGTAGCCGAGCTTGCGTGCCGCTTCCTGCTGCAGCGTTGAGGTCGTGAACGGCGGCGCCGGATTGCGCTTGAGCGGCTTGGTTTCAACGGCCTCGACGGTAAAGCGCGCCGCCTCGACGGCGGCCTTGGCAGCCGCCGCCATGCCCTTGTCGCCGATGCTGAGGCGCTCGAGTTTCCGCCCGTCGAAGGTCACCAGCCGCGCCTGGAACTCGGTGCCGTCGTGCTCCATCGTCGCGGCGATGGACCAGTATTCCTGCGGCACGAACGCCTCGATCTCGAACTCGCGGTCGACGATCAGGCGCAGCGCCACCGACTGAACGCGCCCCGCGCTCTTCGCGCCCGGCAGCTTGCGCCACAGCACGGGACTCAAGGTGAAGCCGAACAGGTAGTCGAGCGCCCGGCGAGCGAGATAGGCGTCGATGAGGTCCGTATCGAGCGCGCGCGGGTGCTGCATCGCGTCGGTCACCGCCTGCCTGGTGATCGCGTTGAACGTGACCCGCTCGACGTCGGCGGGCACCGCCTTGCGCTTCTTTAAGAGCTCGAGCACGTGCCAGCTGATCGCCTCGCCCTCGCGGTCGGGGTCGGTTGCGAGGATCAGCCGGTCGGCCTTCTTCGCGACATCGGCGATTTCCCGCACTCGCTTCTGCTTGTCGCCGTAGACCTCCCAGTCCATCGCGAAGCCTTCGTCCGGGCGCACGCTGCCGTCCTTCGGCGGCAGATCGCGGACGTGCCCGTAGGACGCGAGGACCTTGTAGTCCCCGCCGAGGTACTTCTCGATTGTGCGCGCCTTGGCTGGCGACTCGACGATGACAAGCTGCATGGAAACGAACCGGAGCCCCTAACGTGTATACGTACGCGCGAGGGTGCTGCGTCCAAAAGGGATTCGTCAAGCCGTCGACGCTGTGCCGAATGGGGCCTCGGCTCAATGAAGCTCCGCCTGGGCCTGCTCCGAGGGCGAGCTCACCCGCATGGGCTATCGAGGATCAAGCCTGGCGGCTCGGTCGCGGGCTTCGGGCCGCCGTTACCGCACGCACCCGCCGGCGCCAGGCCCGCGGCTAACAGGATCGAACGGCGGATTGCTTCTGTCACGGCGCTTGCGAAAGGCAAGGCCGCGGCGCCCTCCTCCCAGGGAGCGATGCCCCCCTTCACCGGCGACGACGTACCCGGGCGAAGAGCATGCCCCGAGGTGGATCGCGTTCGTCGCCAACGATCGCTCCCACCCCGGAAAAATCGGGACCGAACCGATTGCCTGCATGCCGAAGGGATGAGCGCCGAAGCGCTCGATCTCATTCGAAGACGGCGGCCATTTTCTGCGGTGTGCCGACGATCAGCCCGTAGAGAGCCACGCTCATGGCCAGCGCCAGCACGCTGGTGGCGCTCGAGGCGACCTGCGAGATGATCATGCCCGCGACGCTCGCCTGGCCCAGCATGAGAGTGCAAAGCGCTGAAATCGCAATCGTCGGTACGAGAAAGATGAGGACCACGATCAGGATCTGGAAGGCGTTTTCCTCCGTCTCCTCCCAACTGTTCCCGAGTGCCTGCATCGGCCCGTCACCCCGGGCGATGAGCATCGGCTGAGAAATGCTCCAGCGCGCCATGATGTAAAGGCCAGGGAATATGATCAGGACGAACCCGAGGACGACGCCGATCGTGTAGACGATGTAGAGGCCCAGGAAGGGGAGGAACGCGTCTCCCGCCGTACGGGAGCGCAGGCCCGTCTTGCGCACCATCGCATCGATGAAGAAATAGGCGCAGATGAGCCCGGCCAACGATTGCAGCAGCCGCATCTCGACCTGCTGCAGGGGCGCGGTCATGCCCAGGGCGAAATAGCCGATGGCCGCATTGATAACGGTGAGCCCGACGAAATAGATCAGTGTCACCGTCGCGCAACGCTCGATGACGGCAAGCGTCTTGTCGATGATCGTTCCGATCTTGAGTTCGCGCGGCGCAACGGTCGCCATATCGACTTCCCCCCTAAGCGGCCCGCGCCATCCTCGGATTATCGGCGCTCCAGTCAAGAGTATTCAAGCGAAGGCTTCGGCGACGTCACCATGCGCGCTGGAAAGGAGCCTGCAAGCCGATACGCCGAGTAGGCTGAATCAGACTGAGGCGCACTTTCGAGTTCGTCGAGCGATATCGGACAATCGGTCGAATCATGGAAGTACAGGCGAACCGGCACCGGCGCAGCGGGCCTCTGCCCTGGGAAATTGTCACGACTTCGCGCCGACCTTCGGCTCTTCGCCGGCGACAAGGCGCTTGATGTTCGAGCGGTGCAGCCAGATCACCAGCAGGGCAATCACCGCGAGTACCGGCACGAACCGGCCATATCCCAATACCGCCGCCGCGATCACCGCGGCGATCACCGCGCTCATTCCGGCAACAGAGCTGATCCGGCCGAGCGCCAGCACCGCCAGCCACACCGCGCCGTAAGCGACGCCGATCGGCCAGCCGAGGCCAAGGCTCACGCCCGCGTTGGTCGCGACGCCCTTTCCGCCCTTGAAGCCGAGCCACGCGGGAAAGCAGTGGCCGACGACCGCTGCGAGCGCAGCCCCCGATACGGCATCCGGGAACCAGCGCCAGGCTACCATCACCGCCGCAAGGCCCTTGGCAAGGTCAAGGATCAGCACGGCCGCCGCGAGGCCCTTGCTGCCCGTGCGCAGCACGTTGGTTGCTCCCGTGCTGCCAGAGCCGATCTTGCGGATGTCACCCTTGCCCGCCGCCTTTGCCAGCAGAAGCCCGAACGGGATCGACCCGATGAAGTAACCGAGCAGAATGGCGACAATCCAGTGCATTCACCCCCCTTACCCTTCGCCCCCAAGCTTGTCGAAGCCCTGCCTTTTCTTCTAGCGGCGTAAAGAGCAAGAATGGCCCTTCGACAAGCTTGGGGGCGAACGGGATTGATCTGACTTGGACCCAACTGCCCCGATCCTGCTGTTCGATTCCGGCGTCGGCGGACTGACCGTCCTCGCGCAGCTTCGCAAGCTTCGCGCCGAAGCACCGTTGATCTACGCCGCTGATCTCGCTGGCCTGCCGTACGGGGAGAAGTCCGAAGCCGAGGTCGCCGCCAGAGTGGCCGGGCTGCTCGGGCGCATGAGCGAACGCTTCCGGCCGCGGCTGATCACGATTGCCTGCAATACCGCAAGCACGATAGCCCTCGGCATGGTCCGCGAGGTGCTGCACGTGCCGATCGTCGGCACGGTGCCGGCGATCAAGCCGGCAGCGGCGATGACGAAGACCGGTTCCATCGGCCTGCTCGGCACCGCGGCAACGGTGCGCCAGCGCTACGTCGACGACCTCGAGCGCGAGTTCGCGCAAGGCAAGCGCCTGATCCGCTATGCCGCGCCGGGGCTCGTCGAGGCGGCGGAGGCGAAGTTGCGGGGAGCAAAGCCCGATTCGGCGGTATTCGCGGCGGCGGCCGCCGGGCTGCGCAACCAGCCTGGCGGAGCGGACATCGACACCGTCGTCCTCGCCTGCACGCACTTCCCGCTGATCGAGGACGAATTGCGCGAGGCGATCGGGAACAACGTCCGGTTCGTTGACGGAGCGCAAGGAATTGCCCGGCGGATAGCTTACCTCACCCAAGGGGAGCCATTTCTCCGGACATCTCCGGATGTTGCCGTCGTCACCGGCAACATAGCAGACGCGGCACCTCTCGAACCGGTGTTGAAGAGCTATGGCCTCGAACGACTTGAATCGCTCTAATGCGAATCCCTCGCAAACTCTGCGCTTTAAACTGCCGCTGGCATCGCTTAAGTCGCCGAGGACTCCCATGCCGCCGCACAACGACGGTGCAGAACGGACAGATCCGTTGAATTACGACCAGATTTTCGACCAGGCGATCGAGCGGCTCCATCAGGAGGGCCGCTACCGGGTGTTCATCGACATCCTGCGCAACAAGGGCGCGTTTCCCAACGCGCGCTGCTTCGCCCATCACAACGGTCCGCAGCCGATCACCGTGTGGTGCTCGAACGACTACCTGTCGATGGGCCAGCATCCGAAGGTCATCGCCGCGATGGAGGAAGCGCTGCACGACGTGGGCGCCGGCGCCGGCGGCACGCGCAACATCGCCGGCAATACCCACTTCCACATCGAGCTCGAGTGCGAGCTGGCCGACCTCCACGGCAAGGAAGGGGCGCTGCTGTTCACCTCGGGCTACGTATCGAACGACGCGACCCTTTCGACGCTCGGCAAGCTGCTGCCGGGCTGCGTGATTTTTTCCGACGAGCTCAACCACGCCAGCATGATTGCCGGCATCCGCAATTCCGGCTGCGAGAAGCGTGTCTTCCGCCACAACGACGTCGAGCACCTCGAAGAGCTGCTCGCCGCCGAGAGCCCTGATGTTCCGAAGCTGATCGCCTTCGAGAGCGTCTATTCGATGGACGGCGACGTCTCGCCGATCCACGCGATCTGCGACCTCGCGGACAGGTACAACGCGTTGACCTACATCGACGAGGTTCACGCGGTCGGCATGTACGGCGCGCGCGGCGGCGGCATCTCCGAACGCGACCAGGCCGCGCACCGGATCGACATCATCGAAGGGACCCTCGGCAAGGCGTTCGGCGTAATGGGCGGTTACATCGCCGCGGAATCCAAGATCATCGACTGCATCCGCAGTTACGCGCCGGGTTTCATTTTCACCACCTCGCTCTCCCCGGTGCTCGCAGCCGGGGTGCTGGCAGCCGTGCGCCACCTCAAGGAAAGCTCGGTCGAGCGCGAAGGCCAGCAGGCGGCCGCCGCTCGCCTCAAGGACATGTTCCGCGAAGCCGGCCTTCCGGTCATGAACTCGACGACCCATATCGTGCCGCTGATGGTCGGCGATCCGGTGCGGGCGAAGAAGATCAGCGACATCCTGCTCGCCGAGTACGGCGTCTATGTGCAGCCGATCAACTATCCGACGGTGCCGCGTGGCTCGGAGCGCCTGCGCTTCACCCCGGGCCCGACGCACAGCGAAGAGATGATGCGCGAGCTCACCAAGGCTTTGGTCGAGATCTGGGACCGGCTCGATCTCGAGCTGGCCAGGGCGGCCTGACGCCAGGGGCGGCACAGTCGAGGCCCTGTGCCCGCCTCATCGCAACCGACGACCCTGATCCGATCGCGCAAGCCCGGCCTGCTCGCACGCCAGTTCGAGCATCGGTCCGGTCGGATCATCGCGCTGTGCCGCTTCCTGCTGGCGACGGCGTTCTTCGTCGCCCTGCTGGTCGATCCGAGCCAGCCGGCACGCAGCACGGTTGCCGGCTACGGGATGCTGTTCGGCTACGTCCTTATCGCCACCGGCTTGCTGATCCTGGCGTGGAACGATTGGTGGTGGGACCAGCGTCTCGCCCTGACGATGCACGCTTTCGACATCTGCGCCTTCTTGAGCGCGGTGTATTTCACCGAAACGACTAACGATCGTTTCACCAGTCCATTTCTCGCGTTCTTCTCGTACCTAATGCTTTCGGCGACCATTCGCTGGAACTGGCGGGTCACCGCGCTGACGGGACTCATCGTCACCTTGCTCTATCTCCTCGGTGGCCTGGCGATGAATCACATGGGCATCCACATCGACATGTTCCGCTTCGGCCGGCGCGTGAGCTATATGGTTGTCCTGGCGCTGATCCTGATCTGGTTCGGGCTCCAGCGTCGCGAGCAATCGGTGCAACGTTTCGTGGAGCCTCCCGGAAGCGCGGACGACCGCCTGCCGCCGCTGATGGATGCTCTGCGCTACGCCATGACGCAGACCGGTGCCGGGCGGGGCGCGATTGCCTGGGCGGACGACGAGGAACCGCACATAGAGGTTCGCTCCATCGGTTTCGACAGCCTTGTCAAGCATCTCGCGCCCGAAGATCTCTCGCCCGAGGCGCCGTTCGCCAGGCAGGCACAGCTTTTCGATAGCACGATGGGGCGTGTGCTGACCGTCGGCGGATGGCGTAGCGCCACGTCGAGGGAGCCGGTCGATGATCCGTTCGCCGCCTACTGCGATATCCACGAGGGGCTGGCCCTCCCGTTCTCCGCCGTGACGGGCCGGGGCGAAATCCTCCTCGCGGGCATCCCCGGAATCTGCGCCGATCACGTGGAGCTGGGAGTCTTGCTTGCGCGCGAGGTTGGGGCAGGGTTCGATCGCCAGTCGACCCTGGCGCTCGTCCGCGAGACAGCGCTCGCGCGCATGCGCGACGCCCTCGCCCGCGACTTGCACGATACGATTGCGCAATCGCTGGCCGGGGTCTCCCTGCGCCTCGAGGGCTTGCGCCACTGGATCCAGGGCGGCGGCAATCCGGACGAGGAAATCCAGGCGATCAAGAGCGCCCTGCGTGCCGAGCAGACCCAGGTGCGCGGCATGATAGACAGGTTGCGCAGCGGCGACACGGTGCTTCCGAACGCAACCGCCACCCGCATACTCGATCCGCTCCTGCGCGATCTCGCAAAGTATTGGGGCGTGGCCATCGAACTCGACGACGAAGCAAAATGGATTGTCATTCCCGGTTGGTTGGCGCACGAAGTGCGTCAGGTGCTGCGCGAAGCAGTCGCCAACGCAGTACGCCACGGCGGAGCGAGCAGGGTCGCAATCGCGCTGGTCGAGGAGGACGCGATGTTGCACCTGACGGTGACCGACAACGGCACCGGCTTTCCAGCGGAAGGCATGATCATGCGGCCTCGTTCGATCGGCGAGCGGATCGATGCGTTGGGCGGCTCGCTCGAGATTGAATCCGGGCCGGCTGGAGCGGCGCTGCGTTTCGCCATGCCTCTGGGGAAGTCCTGATGCCGTCCGTCCTGCTTGCCGACGATCATCCGTTCATGCGAGCGGGCGTGGAAGCCGTCTTGCGGGGCACTCGCTTCGAGGTCGTCACGATGGTCAATGATGGCGAGGAGGCCATCGCGGCCACGGCGCGCTTCAATCCGGACATCTGCATCTTCGACATTCGCATGCCGAGGCGCAACGGCGTCGAGGCCCTGCAGGCGCTGCGTTCACGGGGCGACACCCGGCCGGTCGTGATCCTTACCGCGGCGCTCGAGGATCATTCCCTGCTCGCGGCCGTGCGCGCGGGGGTCAACGGAATTGTCCTCAAGGACGGCGCCGAGGATGCCCTCATCGATGCGCTCGAGAGGGTCGCGCGGGGTGAGAAGGCCATTCCCCAGCCGTTGCTCCAGCGCGCTCTCGACCTGTCGCTGTCAGGCGGCAAGGCCGACCCGCTCGGCCCCCTTGCGCCGCGCGAGCGCCAGATCGCTGCCGAGGTCGGCAGAGGTTTACGCAACCGCGAAATCGCCGAGTGCCTGTCGATGTCGGAAGGTACCGTGAAAGTGTACCTGCACACCATCTACCAGAAGCTTGGCATCAAGAACCGCACCGAGCTTGCGCTCATCGCGCATACCACCCAAGCGGACTGACCTACCTTTCGTTAGGTAATTTCTGGCTGTGCGACAGATACCGCGCGGAGCCTCGATCCGGTAAGAAAAGGCTCGAACAGAAGCCGACTTGCAGCCGTAGGACCCCCTTCCGATTCGGCTGTGAACCGGTTTTTGGGCATGGTCCTTCCGGGAACCCTGACTCCTGGAAGCTTGGCGGGGCGGATGGGTTGCCTTCCGTCCCGCCGACCTTTTTCAGCCCCCTTCAATTTCCCTCGTTAGGCCGATGGTAACCAAACAATGCCATCGCATCGTCCGATCGGGCACGCGCATCGTTGCCCGCAGGAAACCGGGCCTCAAGGCATGGAGCTGTCGAGTTTTTTCAGGAGCCGGACCGGATCCGGCGGTCAGGACGGCGAGGCCGGCCATGACTTGCCCGCGGATGTGGTCACGGTCGCCGATTCGGCCGGCCGTCTCGGGATCCTCGACGACTTCGAACAGGCCGCGATCGTGTGGATCTGGGCGACCGACGCCGAAAACCGTCTGATCTACATTTCCGAGAGCGCTGCCGAGCAGCTCGGCCGCCCGGTTCTCGACTTGCTCGGTCATCCGCTGATCGAGCTGTTCGAGACGGATCCGGATAACCCCGATGAGCGATCCGACCGTCCGCTGAAGTTCCAGCTTTCGGCGCGCAACAAGCTCAGCAACCTCGTGATGCGCTTCGTCGCCAAGGGCGACAGCGGGCAAGAACGCCGCACCTGGTGGTCGTTCTCCGGCCACCCGAAGTTCGACAAGGCGGGCAAGTTCAAGGGTTACCGCGGCAGCGCCAAGGACGTGACTGTAGATTACGAGCGCAAGCTCGAGGATTCGCGCCTCGCCGAGTACGATTCGCTGACCGGCCTTGCCAACCGACACCGGATGACCCGCCGGCTCGATGGAATTCTCGGGGCCTACAAGAACGCCAAGCGGTCGTGCGCGCTGATGATGCTCGACCTCGACCGATTCAAGCAGGTCAACGATTCGATGGGCCACCCGGCGGGCGACGAGCTGTTGCGCCAGGTCGCCGAGCGCCTGCGCGCGATCATCGGCGATCGAGGCGAGATCGGCCGCCTCGGCGGCGACGAGTTCCAGGTGATCCTGCCCGACCTCGACGACCGCGGAAAGCTCGGCGAGCTCGCCAACAAGGTGATCCAGATCGTCAGCCAACCTTATCCGATCGACGGCAAGCGGGCGATCATCGGCACCTCGGTCGGCGTCGCCATCGCGCCCTACGACGGGCTCGAGAAGGACGAGATGACTCGCGCCTCGGACCTTGCGCTCTACGCGGCGAAGAAAGGCGGACGCGGCCAGTTCCGCTTCTACTCTGCCGACCTCAGGGACGAGGAGGAAGAGCGCCAGGAACTGCTCGACGACTTGCGCGAAGCGCTGACGACCGAGCAGCTCGAGCTGCACTACCAGCCGGTCGTGCGCACCTCCGACAACACGGTCGTCGGCTTCGAGGCGCTGATGCGCTGGGAGCACGAGGAGCGCGGCTCCGTGAGCCCCGGCGTGTTCATCCCGGCGGCCGAAGAAGGCAACCTTATCAACCCGCTGGGCGAATGGGCGCTGAAAACGGCGTGCAAGGCAGCGACGGCGTGGCCGAAGTCGGTCCGCGTGGCGGTCAACGTTTCGGCCGTGCAGTTCGCCAACCCCGCCCTGCCCGACATCGTCGTCCAGGCGCTCACCGCTTCCGGGCTCGAACCGGACCGGCTCGAGCTCGAGCTGACCGAGAGCGTGTTCATGGGCGACAGCGAAACCGTGGACCAGACCTTCAAGCGCCTCAAGGAACTCGGCGTGCGTCTCGCGCTCGACGACTTTGGTACTGGCTATTCATCACTCAGCTATCTGCGCTCGGCGCCGTTCGACAAGATCAAGGTCGACAAGAGTTTCGTCGATTCGTGCACTCAGAAGGACCAGAACAGCGCCAAGATCATCACCGCGATCATCGGCCTTTCCGAAGCGCTCGGCATGGAGACCACGGTTGAAGGGGTCGAAGCGTTCGACCAGCTCGACCTGGTCATCTCCAAGGGCGCCAAGTACATCCAGGGGTGGATCTACTCGAAGGCCCTGCGGCTGGCGGAGATCGACGAGAAGATCGCCAACCACGATTTCAAGATCGAGCCCGACGGACCGGAAATCTATCGGCCGGACCGGCGCAGCGTTTTCCGCCGCATCGGCGTGATCCATGACGACCATCGTTACGAAGCGGTCATGCGCGATCTTTCCAAGACCGGGGCCAAGATCGAGGGCCTGATCGGCGTTCCGGTCGGCACCGGCCTCGTGCTCGACCTCGGCGGCGGCCAGCTCGCCGTGTGCGTGGTCACCCGCAGCCAGGACGCGCATATCGCGGTCGAGTTCGAGACTCCCCTGGTGAACGACGGCGCCGGCGGACTGGTGACCCGCCACCGCGTCAGCCCTTACGCCCTCGCCGCGGCCGGAATGCCTCTCGCTTCGCTGCCGCAAGGCAACTACCCGCTGCAGCAGGTCGCAGGCCCGCCGAAGTCGAAGCCGCAGTTCATGCAGGTGGTCGTCGGCGGAGTCAGCTAAGTCCTCCGCGCCTTTCGGCAGCTTGGGCCCAACCCTTGACTTTCCGTTGCCAGGCCCCATCCTCGGGTCATGAGCAACGCTGACTCGATCCTTCGCGCCACCGCGCATCCGGGCAGCAGCACCGCACGACTCCAGGCTCCGGAGCGCGGCGCGTTCTGACGCGCGCTTCGGGGCACGACCGCATCGGGAATCCGCCCGCGGCCAGCCGCTGAACGTTTCCCAACCCACCATCACCGCAGCCTCGGCGAACGCGTGCATCGCCACGCGGCGCGCTGCGCATCGGCCAGGAGCCTGACGTGTCAAATCGTAACCCCAATGACCCCAACATCGCGGCGTACCGCCGCGAGAGCGCATTCCATCTCGGCGAAGATCGTGGCACCCGCACGCGCGCCGAGGCGATACTTGCCCGCTACCCCCATCTCGAACCCGACGAGCTGCAGGAGCTGCTTTTCTGGTACCGCCGCCAGGCCTCGGCGATGGACGTGGCGCTCATCGCGGGCAACGCGCGCGTGGCCGAGGCCTACCAATCCTTCTACCGCGACCACCTGAAGCGCTTCTCGTGGAAGGAGCGGCTGGTGACGGGGGTTCTCGCATCGGGCATCGTCGGCCTGCTGGCCATCGGCTTGCTGCCGGAGGCGTTATGAGCGCGCGCAACCGCCAACCCTTGGGCATCCCGCCGATCCTGCTGTCCGAACCGGAAGCCGATGCGCTGTTCGAGCTCGCCGTGGCGTGGCAACGCAGGCATCCCGTCTCGGCCCGGTTGCTGCTCGCCGAGCTCGAGCGCGCGGCCACGGTGCCGTTGCGCGAGCTGACTGCCGACGTCGTGACGATGGGCTCAAAGGTGGTGTTCGTCGACCGTGCAACCCGGGAGAGGCACTGTGTGCAGCTGGTCTATCCAGGTGACGCCGACATGGCGCGGCAGCGGGTCTCGATCCTAACCCCGGTCGGCGCGGCGCTGATCGGCATGCGGACGGGAAGCGCCATCGACTGGCCCAACCGCCAGGGCGAGCGGCGCCTGCTGGAGATCGTCGCGGTCGAGCAACCGCCGCCGCAGGAGCAGGCGGCGTGAAAAGCTCCCAATGGCGGCAGTACCGCGGTCACCTCATCGTCAAGCGACGCACATGGCTCCTCGGACTGCGTCGCTTCGAGGTGTGGGACGGCAGGCTCCTGGTCGCCTCGTTCCCTGACGTCATTCGCGCCGAAGTCTGCGTCGACGAACGCTTGCGCGGGAAAAACAAGGGGTGATCGCGGCTGAACAACCGTTCAGGAACTTACCGGCCGCTGTGAACGTTGGGCGAGGACACAACTCGGAGACCTCGTCATGCTTTGGACCATCGCAGTCATTCTCGTGATCCTGTGGCTCTTGGGCTTCCTCGCCTTCCACGTCGGCGGCGGCCTCATTCACCTGCTGCTTGTGCTCGCAGTGATCGTGATCATCTGGCAGCTCGTCACCGGCCGGCGCTCGGTCTGAACCCTGTTCCCGTGTCGCCGGGGTGGCGGCACGGGCCAGGAGCCATCCCCCGGGAGCCGTTGCCGATGTCGATCGGGCTGATCCTCGTCATTATCGTCGTCATCGCCCTGCTCGGCGGGTTTAGCGGCCGCGTGCGCGGATACGGCTATGGCTACGGCCACCGCGGCATCGGCTGCCTCGGGCTGGTCTTGATCATCATCCTGGTGCTGTGGCTGATGGGTCGTCTGTGAGGACTTACATTTCCCGGCTGTCGTAGGCCCATTGCAGCAGCGCCTGGCGCTGCCGCGGCCGGCAGAACGGATCGCCCGGCTCGCAATTCCGGCGCACTTGCGCCGCGTGGCGGGCGAAGGCGCGCCAGCGGGCGATCTGGCGGGCGTCGTCGTCCATCCGGCGGCCCGAGTAATAACGGCAATACCACTGGAACCAGCCGCGCGGGTCGTCCGGGTGGATCCATCCTCTTGCGCGCCACACCGAGAGCGGCTGACTGGCCTCGACGCCGTAGTAGTTGAGCGACGAGTCGGCCTGATCGGGCGAAAGCTTGGCGTGGGCGAACCAGCTCGCCGGGAATTCGGCGCGGCAATCGGTCATGTACTTGCCGCCGAACACGCCAAGCGCGAGCGTTTCGGCCGGGGTCAGGTCCGGCTTGAAGCCGGGGTCGAACCGCTCGCCCATCGGAACGACGCGGGTATAGCGGTAACCCTGCTGCATCCTATCGTTGACGATGATTGTGGCGGGCAAAAGTGAAAGCCTCAGAGGTCCGTTCGCCTGCGCGTCAGCAGCGAGAGCATGGCCAATGCCGCCCTTCCGGCAAGGAAGATCCGCTCGGTCAGGTCGTACCAGAAAGCGGGATGGCGCGAGATGAAATGAACGCCGCTACCCGGAGCGGCGAACTTCATCGGATCATGGACCAGACCTGGATCTTTCATCTGTTCGACCGCGGCGGGCTTCCAATACGCGGCATGACAAGAGCCCGAGACCAAACTCACGCCGCCAGCGCCCCCAATCAACCATTTCAAATGTCATTTCAACATGACCCCAGCAACCGGCCCAATCCGCGCCGCAAGTCCATCGCCGCCTGATCGGCAAGCGTCGTTTGCGGCACCATCTCGAACGCGTGGATTGCGCCAGGATAGACGTGCAGCTCCACCTGCACGCCGGCGTCGATCAGGCGGCGGGCGTGGTCGAGATCCTCGTCGAGGAACAGGTCGAGCGCGCCGGTGACGATGTAGGCGGCCGGCAGGCCGGAGAGATCCTCGGCGAGCGCGGGAGAGAACCAGCCCTTGCGGTCGTCGGTGGGCGCGTAATCGCCGCGCAGGGCTTCCCAGCCGAAACGGTTCTTCTCGCGGGTCCACAGCCATTCGCCGGTGTGGCGGTTGCGGTAGGGGCAATCAGGGCCGCCGGTGCGCCAGTCGAGCATCGGATAGACCAGCACTTGTCCCGCGAGCCTCGGTCCGCCGCGGTCGCGGGTCATCTGCGCGAGGCTCGCGGCAAGGCCGCCGCCGGCGCTTTCGCCTATGACGAGGATGCGAGCGGGATCGACCCCGAGCTCCTCGGCATGCGCGGCCAGCCACAGCAGCGCGGCGTAATTGTCCTCCTGTGGCCCGGGGAACGGTGTTTCCGGGGCGAGGCGGTAGTCGACCGAGACCACCACGCAATCGTGCTCCAGCGCCAGCGGGCATTTCGTAACCGTGGCGGTGTCGGGCACGCCGACAACCATCCCGCCGCCGTGGAGATGGAGGATGGCGGCACGGCCGGCCTGCGTGCTCGGTGGATTCATCACGACGAGCCTTACATCCGGTCCGTGCTCGTTGGGCGCGAAAGCTTGCGTGACGGGGAATGGCGGCGGGGGCAGGTCGGCGCCGGCAAACAGCGGGTCGCGGCGGATGGTCTCGAGCGTTTGGTGGGTTAGGGCCCGGTCCGGCATCTCCAGCATCAGGAGGATTTCCGGATCGACCAGGTGACGCGTCTTGCTCATGCGGCCCTCCCCTTGCGGCGAGGGCAGGCTACGCGATTGTCGTCCCGAAGGGGAGAGGGGTCAGGCGGCGCGCAACTCGGCGAGCTGGCGGCGCACGGCGAGGAGGCGGCGGCAGGCGCTGAGCGGATGGGTGATCACGAACAGGGTCACGGGGCGTACTCCTCCTTGGACTTGCCGTCCGTTCTCCCCTGACATGGTTAAGAAAGAGCTAACGTAGAGTGCGTACGCGCTCACCCTACTCGGGCGCGATGTGGAAGATGCGTTCTGCATTGCCGTGGCACAAGGCGTGGCGCTCGGCGTCGGTGCACTCGAATTGCTCGATGAAGCGCACCGCCGGCTCCATCGGCTGGTAGGGGTAGTCGATCGCCCACATCACGTTGTCGATGCCGAGCTTGTCGATCGAATAGCGCAGAGCCAGCGGGTCCTCGACGCCGCTGTTGGTGACATAGAAGTTGTCCTGGAAGTATTCCGCCATGCTGCGCTTCGTCTTCTTCGCCCGGCCGGCGCTCTGCGCGCGGGTATTCATGAAATTGAGGCGCCAGAGCCAGAACGGCACCGCCTCGCCCATGTGGCCGATGCAGACCTTGAGGTTGGGGAATTCGTCGAACACACCGCCGGCCATCATCCGTACCACGTGGGTGCCGACTTCCATGCCGTAGCCCCACATCGCGCTGTCCATTCCGTAGTCCTGCAGCGGGCCCTTGAAGCCGTAGCTGGCGGCACGCGGGTGGATGTAGAGCACGCGGTCGAGCGCCTCGGCGGCTTCGAGGATCGGCCAGAACTTGGGATCGTCCAGATACTCATCGTAGGTGTGAGAGTTGACCATGAAGCCATTGAGCTTGAGGTCTTTTATCGCCCTTTCCATCTCCTTCGCAGCGCGCTTGGGGCTGTGCGGGGCGAAGCTGGCGAGGCCGGCGAAGCGCGTCGCGTACTTGTGCGTCAGCTCGGCCAGGCGGTCGTTGGCGAGCACCGCCAGCTCGTGCGCGGTGTCGGCGTCGAACATCTGCACGCCCGGCGCGGTGAGCGCGAGGAGGTGCATGTCGACGCCGTACTGGTCCATCTGCTTGAGGCGTGTGTCCTCGGCATCGAGCAGGCCGCCGAGGAACGGGAACGCATCGTACCCTGGCTCACCCGGCTCCACGGTGTAGATCCCGCCGACGAGCTGCTTGTCGAGGCTTTGCGACGGACCTTCGGCCACCTTCTTCAGCTCTGCGGCGACTTCGGGGATGGTCCAGGCTTCCTCGGTGGCGATCAGGCGCATGCGTCTCTCCTCGTGAGTTTGCGCGAAGACACTAACGCGCGAAGACACGAGGGCAATGCCTCTCAGCCGAGGCGCGAGGGGGTGAACCCGAAGTGCTTGCGGAAGGCGGCGACGAAGGCGCTGGTGCCGGAATAGCCGGCGTCGAGGGCGGCGTTGGTCACTGACATCCCGCCGCCGAGCAGCGTCGCGCCGTGGAGCAGGCGCAGCCGCTGGCGCCAGGCGCTGAACGAGAGGCCGGTCTCATCGAGGAACAGCCGCTGGATCGTGCGCACGCTGGCGCCGGTCTGGCTGGCAAGTTGCGGCAGCTCGGCCGATGACGCCGGTGCCTCCTGCAGCCGCTCCGCCAGCCGCAGCGCCCGCGGGTCTCGCGGGAGCGGCAATCGCAGCGGCAGCGTGTGGGCCTCGCCGATCAGGTCGATGCCGACCTGCGCGAGGCGCAGGTCCGCTTCGTCGGCATCGCCGATCGGGCAGCGCTCGACCAGCTCGAGCACCAGCTCGCGCAGCAGGGGGGTCACGTCGAATGCGGTGCACTGCCCGGGCAGGTGGGCCACCATCCCACCCGGAAAATAGAGCGTGCGCATGGCGAAATCGCCGAGGCCGTGGATTTCGTGCTCCGTTCCGGCGGGCACCCACACGGCCCGCGCCGGCGGCACGATCCACATCGTTCCGCCCGACCGTACGCGCATCACGCCCGAGCCGGCGTAGATCAGCTGGCCCCAGTGATGCTTATGCGGCTTGATGTGGAAACCGCCGTAATAGGTCGCCGCCAGGCAGCGGATCCAGGTCGCCACGGTTTCATTGCGCCTGGTCGAGGTAGAACTCGTTGCCGTCGGGATCGACGAACATCGCCATGTAGCCGCCCCACGGCATCTTGCCCGGGCCCATGGTGAACCTGACGCCCTTGGCGGCCAGCTCGGCATGGGCCGCGTCGAGGTCCCTCACCATGAAGCCGATGCCGGTGTTGCGGCCGCCGGTGCCGTGCGTTTCTTCGGCACCCTCGGCCAGCGAGAAGCGCATGTCGCCGACCCTGAAGCCGGCGAAATGCATCTCCGGCTCGCTGAACTCGAACTCGAAGCCCATCGTGTCGCGGTAGAAGGGCACCGCCGTTGCGAGCGATTTCACGCCGACGATGACGTAACCGATCCTGCAGTCCATGCGCGATCTCCCCACTCATCTTCGGCCAGCATATCGCGCGAGGGAGCGGCGCGCTATCGAATGAATGGCAAGTTATGTCGCACAGGCGCCATTCCGCCCTCGTCAGGCTTCTTGACCGCGGCCCGCGGGCCAAAGTCCCGCTGGTCCCGGACGCCGAACGGGCAACAGGGCCACTCGATCAAGTCCTGCGTGACGCGGAACGGCTAGGGTTCTAGGGCTCTCGCCATGCCCAGGAGCGCCCCGGCATCCGAAGACAGCAGCTGGACTTCCGCCGGCCTCGGCAAGCGCGAGGCCCTCAGGGAATGGCGCGAGTGGGCGGCGAGCACGATCGCGCCGATCGAGGTGACCGTATTCGACCAGGACGCCTTCGCCGCGCGCTGGGTCATGCACGGGATAGGCCAGCTCAGGATGCTGCAGCTCCAGGCGCCGGCGCAGCGGGTGACACATACCGGCGCGGAAGGGTCCAGCGGGCGCGCGGCGCCGTCGATCCAGCTGGTCTATGCGAGGCGCGGCGCGCTCAAGACGCTGATGGGCGGCAGGCGCTTCGTCGTCGAGCCCGGTCGGTTCGTGCTGCTCGACAACACCCGCTTCTACCAGATGGAGATGGACACCGAGCACGAGGCGATCGACCTTATGATGCCCCAGGGCTGGCTGGAGAAATACCTGCCGGATCCCGAAGCGCTGCTTGCGCGTCCGATCGATGCTCGTGCCGGGTGGGGCGCTCCGCTCGGCGCGCTGCTCGAGACAATGGTGTCGGGGCTCGGCGGCGCACCTCTGCCTCGCCCGCTGATCGCCGAGCAGGTCGGCCACCTGCTCGGCCTCGCCACCGGCTTTCACGAGCCTGGCGAAAGCAGCCGCCATCGCGGCCAGCTCACGCGCCGGATCCTGCGCCTCATCGAAAGCGGCTACCCCGATCCCGAGCTCTCGTCCGAGACGGTCGCCGCAGCCGTCGGTATCTCCAAGCGATACCTGCAGACGCTGCTGGCCGCCAGCGGGACCAGCTTCGTGCAGGAACTGAACGCCACGCGGCTCGACCGGGCAAGCGACATGCTGTCCGACCCGCGCGCGGCCGGCCTTCCGGTCACCGAGATCGCGTTCCGCAACGGCTTTCTCGACGCGGGCTACTTCACCCGGCTCTTTCGCAAGCGCTTCGGCATAACCCCGCGTGAATGGCGCGCAGGGCACGCGCCGCAAAGCTGACTCCCGCTTGCAATTGCTCATTGACCGCCAAGGAGTTAGGCTGTCGCGGAGGCTTGTCATGGGAGTGGATCGAATGCGATATCTGATGCTCGGGCTCGCGCTTGCGGCGGTTTCAGCGGCGGCAACGGCGCAGGATTCGGTGTGGGGCTTCTTCAATGGGGACGGCGGCGCGATGGGCGCCGGAGTGCAGGCCTCGGACGGCTCGCAGCTTCTTATCAAGTGCGACATGCCCGGCAAGCACTCGGTATATGCGGTCGTCGTTTCGTCGCTGAATCTCGCCCCGCCACTTCCGCCGACCCAGTTCGCGAGCGGCCCCGTCACGGTCAGGATGGATGCGAATGCGCCGTGGGACGACAACTGGCGTTTCAACGACAAGTTCGCGATGGCCGTCGACAAGGGCAACGTTCGTTCACTGACACGGCTGCTCGAAAAGCTGCAGAACGCCAGGGCCTTCGACATCACCATGAAGCCGGTCGCAAGGGGCGAGGTTCACACCAAATTCAATGTCGCGGGGGCAAAGGACGCCATCGACAAGGTCTATGCCGGCTGCAAGGACAATAACCCGCTCGCCGGCAGCGCCTGACCTCGCCAACAAGACAAAAACTCCTGCGCTTTTGTCCTATTCAGCTTGCGCACGAATCCTTGCCCGCGCAGCGGGCAAGGGCGTAATCTCGCCGATTAATGGGGAGTCCATCCGCCAGACGCCAAAGGCGCGGCGGACCCTGCGGAGAGGTTGCGACAAGCGATGAGCGAGCACAAGTCATTCCCCCTGCCGAGCGATCTCGAGGTCGTCCCCGGCACCGAAGCCGCGCAGGCGGCGTATCCGTACTACACCCAGTTCGTGCCCGAGGATGACCAGAAGTTCTGGTTCTACAATTCGATGCACTTCCCCGAGCCGATGCATCACTTCGACATGATCACGGCGGAAGCGGCCTATGTCGCGCTCGGCGCGTTCAACACTCGCGTCCACGTGCTGCCGACCGCCAAGGGCATCGAGCACCGGGTCATCAACGGGCGGGTCTACATCGGCGGCGTCGCGGTGACCGACCCGGCTGAGATCGGCGAGCGGGTCGAGCAGTTCCAGCAACGGGCCTTCTACTACTACGAGCACTGGGAGCGGCTCTACGACCAGTGGAAGGACAAGATGAAGGCGCTGATTGCCGATGCGCAGGCGCTGCCCAAGCCCTCGCTGCCCGACTACGAACCGATTGAGACGACCCACACCGGCAAGGGTGTCGCCTCCAACCACGCGCTGCTCGAGATCTACCAGAAGCAGATCGAGGGGTACCACCGGATGTGGCATCACCACTTCGAGTTCCTGCTGCTGGGCTACGGCGCGTACATGACCTTCTTCGATTTCTGCAAGAAGGCCTTCCCCGAGATCAGCGACCAGGCGATCAGCCGCATGGTCGCCGGCATGGAAGCCGAGATTTTCCGGCCCGACGAGGAAGTGAAGCGCCTCGCCCGCCGCGCGGTGGAGCTGGGGGTCGACCAGCACTTCACCGACAACATGGACATCGACGAGGTGCTCGCCGAGCTCGACCGGGTCGGCAACAGCGGCAAGGAATGGCTTGGCGAGCTCGAGGCCAGCCGCAACCCGTGGTTCAACGTGTCCAGCGGCGACGGGTTCTACCACTATCACCGCAGCTGGAACGACGACCTCAGCCTGCCGTTCGCCGCCCTTCCCGGCTACATCGAGAAGATCAAGGCCGGCGAGAACATCGAGCGGCCGACCGAGCAGCTGGTGAAGGAGCGAGAGCAGCTCGTCGCCGATTACCGCGAGCTGCTCGACACCGAGGAGGACAAGGCGACCTACGACCAGATGATCGCCTTGGCCCACCGCGTGTTCCCCTATGTCGAGGGGCACAAGTTCTACTGCGAGCACTGGTACACCAACCTGTTCTTCAACAAGATCAGGGAGTTCGGCGCCCTGCTGGCGGAGCACCGGTTCTTTGGACCCGAGGGCCGCGAGGACGATGTGTTCCACCTGACGCAGTACGAGCTCGAAAGCGCGATCATCGACCTCATGCTGAGCTGGGGCATCGGCGCCCCGCCGCGCGGGCCGGCGCACTGGCCGGCGATCGTCGCCCAGCGCAAGGCGGCGATCGAGGAATGGGGCAAGCACGGCTGCCCGCCGGCGCTCGGCGCGGTGCCCGACGCGATCGACGATCCGGCGATCAACATGCTGTGGGGCATCACCCGCGAGAACCTCGACAAGTGGCTCGACGACGGAACCGAGAACGCAAACGAGCTGCGCGGCTTCGCGGCGTGCTCCGGCGTGGTCGAAGGGACGGCCCGGGTCGTCAAGTCGGTCAGCGAGATCGGTCGCATCCAGGCGGGCGACATCCTCGTCTGCCAGGTAACCAACCCCACCTGGAGCCCGTTGTTTCAGAAGATCAGCGCGGCGGTGAGCGATATCGGCGGGTCGATGAGCCACATGGCCATCGTCGCGCGCGAATACGGACTGCCCGCGGTCGTCGGCACGGGCAAGGCGACGCAGACGATCAAGGACGGCGCGCGGATCCGCGTCGACGGCGGACGCGGGGTGGTGACCATTCTGGACGATGAGCGGGTGCTGGTAGACGCGTGATGGAGATGACTGGTGTTTCCTCCCCGACACGGAGAGGTGGCGCCCCCCGCAGGCGGGTGACGGAGGGGACTCTCCTTGAGGCGCAGCGGTTCGGGCGAGGCCCTGTCGCCGCACTTCGTGCGATTCTCATCCCCGTCAAGGGGAGTATTTCATGAGCGCCGTCGCCTGGTTCAAGGACGTTGGCATCGCCGACCGGCCGACCGTCGGCGGCAAGGGCGGCTCGCTGGGGGAGCTGACGCGCGCCGGGATTCCCGTGCCGCCGGGGTTCGTCGTGACGACCAGCGCATTCGAGACCTTCCTGGCAGCGCTCGAAGCGGGTGGGACGATCCGCGAGAGGGTCGAAGGGCTCGACCCGCACGATCTCGCCGCGGCGAGGAAGCTCTCCGAGGAACTTCGCCGACGGGTGATCGAGGAGCCGATGCCTCCGCAGGTCGAGCAGGCGATCCTCGCCGCCTACCGGGAACTGGGCGCGCACGCGGTTGCGGTTCGCTCGTCGGCCACGACCGAGGACGCCGAGGACGCAAGCTTCGCGGGCCTGCAGGACACCTTCCTGTGGGTGCTGAGCGGCACCGAGATGATCGCCAGGGTGCGCGAGTGCTGGGGTAGCCTCTACTCGGTCGAGAGCATGACCTACCGTCGCAGGCAAGGTCTGCCGGAGGACGGCGTGGCGATGGCGGTTGTGGTGCAGGCGATGGTCGACGCGCGTTGCGCCGGGGTGATGTTCACCCGCAGCCCCACGACCGGCGACAAGTCGGTCATCACCATCGAGGGCGCGCCGGGGCTCGGCAGCGCGGTCGTCTCGGGCGAGGTGACCCCGGATCGCTGGGTCCTGGGCAAGATCACCGGCGAGATTTCGGTGCGCGACATCTCGGACAAGCACGCCAAGCAGGTACCGGCCGAGGATGGCGGGATTCGCGAGGTGGAGCTGGAGGGAGACGAACGCACGCAGCCGTGCCTGTCTGACGACGAGCTGCAGGCGCTGCGCGACATCGGGCGCCGGATCGAGCGGCACTACGGCAAGCCGCAGGACATCGAGTGGGCGATCGACAAGGCTGGCGAAATCCGCCTGCTGCAATCGCGCCCCGAGACGGTGTGGGCGACGAAGGACGCCGCTGCGCCGGTCAAGCCGCCGGAGGACAACCCGCTCAAGCACGTGATGAGCATCTTCGGCGGGGGCAAGCGGTGAGCCTGACGGCGGCCGACATCGCCGAAATCGCAAGGCTGCTCGACGAGAGCCGGTTCAGCGACCTGAAGCTCGAGACCGGGGGCCTGAAGCTGCGCATCCGGCGGAGCGGGAGCGGATGGGCGCCGCGTTACGAAGACGAGGAGGAGCAGGCCGAAGCGCCCCCTCCCGCCCCCTCGCCCGAGCCGATGCCGCTCGGCCAGGAAGCGGGCGCCGCGCGCGCGGGCGAGGTCGACGTGCCCGCGCCGCTGCTCGGCAACTTCTACGAGGCCCCGCGTCCCGGCGACCCGCCTTTCGTCAGGCCGGGCGACCGGGTAACCGAGGAAACCGTCGTCGGCATCATCGAGGTGATGAAGCTGATGAACCCGATCCGCGCCGGGGTTTCCGGTACGGTGGTGGCCGTGTTGGCGCAGAACGGCAGCGCGGTGGAGGAAGGCGAAGCCCTCATCAGGGTGCGGGTCGAGGGGTGATGCAAGGCCTTGTCATTTCCTCGAGCGTCACCCTTGCCTTGGCTCAGGGCCCCTCTCCCGCGACGCACCGTCCGACCGAGCGGCGCGATGGATGGCGCAAACAAGTTCGGCCTGACGAAGGCGCGACAGGAGGACGCTGAAGGTGGCCACCCTGCAAATCGTCGAAACCAGCCTGCGCGACGGTAACCAGTGCCTGTGGGGCGCGCTCGGCATCGATACGGCGAGGACGCTGACCATCGCCCCGGTGATGGAGCGCGCCGGCTATCGGGCGATCGACTTCACCACCAGCACGCACATGGGCGTGGCGGTGCGCTACAAGCAGGAGGATCCGTGGGAGCGGATCCGGGCGATGGCCGAGATCTGCAAGGACACCCCGCTGCAATTCCTCTCGACCGGCTTCCGCTTCATCGCCTGGGAGACGGCAAGCCCGCAATTCATGGAACTGGCTTTCCGCACCCTCGCGTCCAACGGCATGCGCCGGTTCGCGCTGGCGGACCCCAACAACGATGCCGGCTCCAACGTCGAGGTGGCGAAGCTCGTCAAGCGAGCGGGTGGCGAACAGGTGGTCGGGGCGCTGGTCTATTCGATCAGCCCGATCCACGACGACGCGCACTATGCCGCGGCCGCGCGCACGCTGGCGGCGAGCCCGGACATCGACGCGCTCTACATCAAGGACCCGGGCGGCCTGCTCACCCCCCAGCGTGCGCGGACGCTGATCCCGGCGATCCTCGCCGAGATCGGCGACAAGCCGCTCGAGCTGCACAATCACTGCACCATCGGCCTCGCCGAGCCGGCGTGCCTGGAAGCCGCCGACCTCGGCGTCGTCGCGGTGCAATGTGCGAGCGGCGGCGCGGCCGACGGGACATCGAATCCGCCGATCACCCGCACGATCGCCAACCTCAAGGCGACGGGCCACACGGTCGACATCGACGAGGACGCCGCGCGCGAGGTCGCCGAATATTTCACCGCGCTGGCGGAAGCGGAAGGCTTGCCGATGGGCAAGCCGATGCATTTCGACGCCGCCTACCTCAGGCACCAGCTCCCCGGCGGCATGGTCGGCACGATGCGCCGTCACCTGACCGACCATGGCGTGCCGCACCTGATGGAAACGGTGATCGAGGAAATGGGCCGTGTGCGCGAGGAGCTCGGATGGCCGATCGTGATGACCCCGTTCGCGCAGATGCTGCAGACCCAAGCCGTGCTCAACGTCACCGGCAAGGAGCGCTACGGCGTTATTCCGGATGAGATCATCCGCTATGCCCTCGGGCGCTTCGGGCGGCCGAACGTGCCGATCGAAGCCGCTGTCATGGACAGGATCATGGCCAACCCGCGAACGAGGGAGCTGCAGGCGGAGCGGGGCATGGCGGAGCTGTCCGAGCTGCGGACGCGCATCGGCAAGACCCTGTCCGACGAGGAATTCCTCCTTCGCGCGACGATGCCGGCGGAAATGGTCGACGCCATGAAAGCGAAGGGCCCCGCGCCGCGTGAGTATGATCCCTCCAGCGTGGCCCTGATGAACTTGCTGCGCAACTTGCTGCAAAGGACCGACGTGGACGAGCTCGAGATCGAGAAGGAAGACTTCAGGCTGGAGCTCTCCGCCGGTTGATCGACAAGGCCGCCTTGCGCGTCAATGTCACCTTGGACTTGCTTCAGGGTCCATCGTGCCGCAAGCGCGGGTGTTGAAGGCGCGAGGGGCCCGGACGGCGTTTTCCGCGAACGCACGGCGCGAGGGCGAGGAGCGGATGCCAAAGCAAGTTCAGCACGACCAATGTGGGATAGGTTGATTTCAGGGAAGTGAACGCAGTCTTGGATGCTCTACCCCGCAAGCCCAAGGGCTTCATGTTCGACCTCGACGGCACGCTGATCCTGTCGAACCGCAAGCTCGGCAGCTACCGGGTGATCCCGGGCGCGGTCGAAGTGCTGGGCGAGCTGGAACGGCGCGGCCTGCCCTACCTCGCGCTGACGAACGGCAGCGCCTACCCGGCGGCGAAGCAGGGGCCGAGGCTGCGCGAGGTCGGCCTGCCGATCGTCGATGGGCACCTGTTCACGCCCAACTCCGTCGCCGGCAAGGTGTTCGCCAAACGCGGCTACGACAACGTGCTCGTCCTCGGCACGCCGGGCGTGGTCGAGGCGATCGAGGGCCACGGTATCGGCTGCTCGCTGCCGGGTGACGAGAATGCAAGGGATGCCGACGCCGTCTACACCGCCTGGTACCCCGAATGCTCGATGGCCGACATCCACGCCGCCGCGGGCCGGGTGCTCGATGGCGCGCCGTTCTACACCGCCTCCGACGTGCCGTTCTTCGCAACGCAGGAAGGGCCGGCGTTTGGCTATTCGTGCGCGATCAATGGCGCGATCCATCGGGTAACCGGCATCGAGCCGCAAGTGACCGGCAAGCCGAGCCAGCTGGCGATGGACTTCGTCTCCGCCAAGCTCGGCCTCCCCCCCAGCGAGATTGCGGTGATCGGCGACGACCCGGGGGTGGAGATGGAGATGGCGGTCGCCGGCGGCGCGATCGGAATCGGCGTCACCAGCGGCACCACCAGCCGCGAGCAATGGGCCGCTCAGCCCGCTGCGCGTCGCCCGGACCTGGTGATCGACAATGTCGGCGAGCTGCTCGAGCAGGGTTGGCTCGGGTAGGCGCAAAATAAGAAAATGGAGCGGGAGTAGGCATCCCCCGCTCCATCTCTTCGGTCCTCGGTTTACGTTGGGACTGCAACCTCATGACCGTCGTGGCGGGACCGGTCGCCCGATCCCGAACTGACATCCCGAAGGTGTCCGCCATCGGCGCCTTCGGCAATTATCTATTCTACGAACTGCTTTCGCAGTCCGACAAATTCCAATGATGTCCCCGTCGCTTTTCCGAACGTTACGTTCCCATAACAGCCTCAAAGGTTCAATGTCCAATCCAGCTGCGGGTCAGTTCATCGACGAAAGTCAGGGTAAAGAGGAAGAACAGCCACACGAAGCCGGTGGCGAACGCCAGCCGCTCGAGCCCGTCGCGCGTCTTCATTTCCATGAACAACCAGACGATCAATGCCGTCTTGGCGATGGCGATCGAATAGGAAACGAACGGCAGCACGGGGCCGAGCGGTGCAAAGCTCGCCCCGATCGTCAGCGCCAGCAGCATCAGCAACGCCGCCCAGGTGCAGAGGATGGCGCGGACGTTCTTCATCGGGCGAGGTACAGCGTGGGGTAAAGGAACACCCAGACGATATCGACGAGGTGCCAGTAGAGCGCAGCGTTGCCCGCGAGCACCGCCGTCCGATCCCGCCGCGCGCGGCCGAAGGGCCACAGCAGCGATCCAAGCAGGCAAAGGCCGATGGTAACGTGCAGCGCGTGCAGGCCGGTTCCCGCGAAGTAGAGCTCCATGAACAGCTCGTGCGGGCCGCCATGCAAATTGGCGGCGGACAGTTTCGGCACGACGCCGTCGCGATACTCGATCGCGTACTCGGTGACCTTTACGCCGAGGAAGACCAAACCGAGCGCAATCGCGCCACCGAGCAGCCATCCAGCCAAGCGTGCCCGACCCGCTCTCACCGCCTCGACCATCAGCGCCACCAGCGCGCTCGAGGTCAGCAAGACCGCCGTGTTGATGCCTCCGAGCCAGTAGTGCATCGCCCGGGAAGCCATGGCGTATTGCGCCGAATGCTCGATGCGCAGCGTGAATGCAGCCGCGAACAGGCCGCCGAAGATGAGCACCTCGGTGGCCAGGAAGATCAGCATGCCGAGGTGATCGGCGTCGTTCTGGCGCTCGAGCGTCGGAAATTGCGGCTGAACCGCACGCGCCTCAGCCATCGCCGTCCTCCGCCTGCTGCGCCGCCGGCTCGCCGGCTTCACCGATGGGGGGATAGCAATAGGCCGGCTTGTCGACGAGAGGCGTCGTTTCGAAGTTGTCCTTCGGTGGCGGCGAGGCGGTCGTCCATTCGAGGCCGGTCGCCCCCCACGGATTCGGCCCTGCCGGTTTGCCGTAGCGCAGCGACCAGAACAGGTAGATCGCCGGCAGCACGTATCCGCAGGCCAGCACGGACGCGCCGATGGAGCTCATCACCATCAGCGGCTGGAACTCCGGCGGATAGAAATGATAGCGCCGCGGCATCCCTTCGTAGCCCATGATGAACTGCGGCGCGAAGGTCATCACGAAGCCGAAGAAGATCAGCAACGCCGCAAGCCGCGCCCACAAGTCATTGTAGAGCCGCCCGGTAATCTTGGGCCACCAGAAATGCAGGGCGCCGAAGAACGCGCTGACGCTGCCGCCGACCATGATGAAGTGGAAATGCGCAACGACGAAGTAGGTGTCGGTCACGTGCACGTCGATCGTCAGCATCGCCAGCATCAGGCCGGTGAGGCCGCCGATAGTGAAGAGACCGATGAAGCCGACCGCGTAGAGCAGCGGACCGTCGATGACGATCTCGCCTTTGTGCAGCGTCGCCGTCCAGTTGTAGACCTTGATCGCGCTCGGCACCGCGACGAGGATCGACAGGAACGAGAAGATCGCGCTGGCGTAGGGCGACTGGCCCGAGACGAACATGTGGTGGCCCCAGACCATGAAGCCGATCACGCCGATGGCGATCGCGCTCCCCGCGACGAACCAGTAGCCGAAGATCTGCTTGTGCGCGGCGTTGGTGATCAGCTCGCTGACCACGCCCATCGCAGGCAGCACCATGATGTAGACGGCCGGATGGCTGTAGAACCAGAACAGGTGCTGGAACAGCAGCGGGTCGCCGCCTAGCGCGGGGTCGAAGATGCCGAGCCCGAAGACCCGCTCCAGAGCCACCAGCAGCAAAGTGATCGTCAGCACCGGAGTCGCCAGCACGAAGATCATCGAGGTGGTGTAGATCGCCCACACGAACAGTGGCAGCCGCCCCCACGTCATGCCCGGGCAGCGCAGCTTGTGCACCGTGACGATGAAGTTGATGCCGGTGAGGATCGAGGAGAACCCGCTGACGAACACCGCGGTGATCGCCCAGAACACCGCGCTGTTGGAATAGGTCGAGGAGAACGGGGTGTAGAACGTCCACCCCGTGTCCACGCCGCCGGCCACCACCGTCACCAGCGTGAACAATCCACCGAGCACGAAGATGTACCAGCTCAAAAGGTTCAGCCGCGGAAAGGCGAGGTCCCTCGCCCCGATCATCATCGGCACCAGGAAGTTGCCAAAGGTGGTCGGAATCGACGGGATCAGGAAGAACCACACCATGATGATCCCGTGCAGCGAGAAGGTGCGGTTGTAGCCGTCGTTGCTCAACAGGTCCGGCGTGGGGGTAAGCAGCTCGAAGCGAATGAGCGCCGCGGCGATCCCGCCGCAGAGGAAGAAGAACGTAATTGCGATGAGAAAGAGAATGGCGATGCGCTTGTGATCGGTCGTCAGCAGCCAGCTGCGCAGCGAATGACCCTCGGCGAGATAGGAGCGACGCTCCTCGGCAGTGTTGGGAATGGCTTGCTGCGACATGCGCTGGTTCATCTGCGTCGGAGCCTGGCTCATTGGTCCCCCTTCCCGCCGAGCGAACGGACGTACGCCTCGAGTTGCGCCACCTGCTCCTCATCGAGCACGTTTCCGAAGGGCGGCATCCTTGGCTCGTAACCTGCGGCGACCTGCTTGTTCGGCAGCACGATGCTGTCGTGGATGTACTGGTCGCCGGCCCGGACGATGCTGCCGTCGGCGAGCGGCACGGGGCGGCCGTAAAGTCCCACGAGCGACGGCGCACGGATCGGGCCCGCGCTGCCCTGGGCATTGCTGCCGTGGCAGCCCGCACAGCCCAGGCGATCGAACAGTTCCTTTCCGCGTTGGGCGAGGCTGTCGTCGGCGCCGGCCCGCGCCTGCCACCGAGCAAACGCGGCCGGGGTCTGCACAACCAGTCGCCCGCCCATCAGGCTGTGATCGGTGCCGCAGTATTCGGCGCAACGCAGCGCGAACACGCCGGTCTTGTCGGCAGTGAACCACTCCTGCGTGTAGCGGCCGGGCAGCACATCCTGCTTGATGCGCATCGCCGGCAGATAGAGGCTGTGGATCACGTCCTGGCTGGTCATCGTCAGCCGGATCGGCTTGCCGAGCGGAACGTGCAGCTCGTTGATCTCGGCCTGCCCGCCTGGATGCTGGAATTTCCACATCCACTGCTTGGCGACGACGTCTATCGTTATCGCCGCGTCAGGCGGGCTCTGCTGGTCGAGGTACATCCTGGTCGACCAGACATAAAACAGCATTGCGAGAAGGAACGGGATCACGGACCACGAAGTCTCGATCCAGACGTTGCCTCGCTCGGCCTTGCTGCGGTCGGCTCGCCGCCCGTAGCGGAAGCGAAGCATGTAGATCGCCGAAAGGATGAACACCGGGGCGGCGAGCAGCGCCACGAGGACCGTGAAACTGCCGAACAGCAGGTCGACCTGTCCCGCGTGGCGAGACGCCTCCACGGGCCAGAAGAACGGCGAATTCATGCCGCTTTCCTTCCCCGGCGGGAGAGGAGAAGGATCGTCAGACCAAGCAGCAGGACAGTCGCGATGCCGGCGATGCGCAGCGCCTTCGTGATCGCCAGCGAGTAGCGGCCGGTCTCGGGGTCGTAGTGGAAGCACAGCAGCAGGATGCGCTGCATCACCCCGCCGGAGCGATCGGCCGCGGCCTGGGCGAGCGCCCGGTCGAGCTGGGCGGGTCTCGGCGAAAGCCCGTAAAGCCAGCTCGACATCCTGCCGTCCGCCGTGAGCACGGCGGTGCCCGACACGTGCGCGTATTGATCAAGCTGGCTGGACCAGGCGTATCGATAGCCGAGCGCGCCGGTGACGGCGTGGATGGCCGCGGCGCTGCCTGTCAGCGCGACGGGCTCCCATCTGGCGTCGGGCCGCTGCCGGGCGAGGCGGCGGAGATCCTCGCGCGCCTGCGCCGGGCCTTCGCGCGGATCGATGCCGAGCGCGACGATTTCGAAATCGCGCCCTTCCCGGTACTTCGCCTGCCCGTCGATGGCGCCGGTGATCCCGGCAAGGGTGACGCTGCAGATATTGGGGCATTCGTGCTGCACCGGCACGACCAGCAACGGCTTGCCGCCGGCGATCTGGCGGAGCGTGACCGCCCTGCCCTCCTGATCGGCGAAGGGCCCGTCGAGCGGAATCCGCGCCCCCGGACGGTCCTCGATGGACGCCGACTTGAAGGGATCGTTGGGATCGACGGCGCCCGTCACAAGCAGGGCGAACGCCATCAGGGCCAGCAGCCGAGCGATCATGGCCGTGCCTCGGCGCGTCTCGTCGCCACGTCTGCGCGGCCCGGCGGCGGAAACGAGTCGTCCCAGCCCCGACTCACGACCTCGTCCATCGCGCGCTCGATCGCCGCATCGGTCGGGGCGCCGTGCGCCCGTTCGATCGCGGCGCGATCGGCACGCCCCGCTATCTGAAGCGGGGGCCCCGTGGTGCGGAAGCGCGCCGCGGCGGTGCCCGCGAGCAGCGGCGTGCGTGGCTTGATGGCGTTGGCGAAAGCCAGCACGCCGCCGACGACCAGCAGCAGCCCGATCATCATCCCGACGATGGCCCTGCCCAGCGAACGCATCGGCGCATCGCGGTGCTCGACCTGGTCCGCCGTGCGCGGCGGCGAGGACCAGTGGCCGGGCCACCCGGCTCGCTGGGGCAAGGTCTTCGGATGGAGGCCCCGCGGCATGCTCACAGCCCCGCCTCCCTCAGCCTGGCCGCGCGCAAAATCGCAGCGGCCGCGAGGCACCCAAGCCCGGCCAGTGCCACGAGCCACGCCATCACAGCCAGCCAGGCCAGCCCCGGCAGCGCGAGCCAGCCGAATTCCATTACCCTGCCGCCGAGCGCGGCCGCGGCGCAGCGACCGACCCACCGCGGGCTGTTGCGCACCTGCGGCGCGAAGAGCGCCAGCATGGGAACGCCGCCGAGCAGCGAAGCAACGGCGATGAGGACTTGCCAGCCCGGCGCGGCGCGATCGGCGTACCAGTGGACGCTGTCGGGAATGTTGCCCGACCACACGATCAGGAACGGCATGAACTGGAAGTAGGCCCACATCAGCAGCAAAGTGACGAGCAGCGCGCCGATCACGCCGGTATGCCGCGGCGTGCCGGCCGCCAGCCGCAGAAGGATCATGGCGCAGAGCGCCTCGGTGGCATCGAACGCGATCACTTGTGCCCCGAAGGCCGAGGAGGCGAAGTCAGGGTCGAGGGTCATCAGCCAGTCGCTGTTGACGAAGTTGGCCCACAAGGTGAGCGCGACCAGCATGCCGGCGGCGAAGCCTTCGCTGATCTCCCCGCCAGCGCGGACCGCGACCCACCAGGCGAGCGCGAACCAGCCGACGGTGCGGGCGATGAAGAACGCGGGATTGAGCCACACCGCCGAGAACGGCGAATGCGGCGGGGCGCCGAACCACGGGTAGATCGCGGCCATGCCGGCAAGCACCGGCACGTAGGCCAGCGCCGCCAGCGGCCACAGGGCGCCGAGCAGCCGCGCCGGCCCGCGCAGTTCCTCGGCCCACTTGCCGGAAACCAGGCGCATCGTCAGCAGCAGGATGAGAGCACCGGCAGGAAGACCTTCGAGCGTGGCCGCGGCGCCGAGCCACCCGGTCAGCGCATCGCGCGGGCCCAGGAACGCGAGCAGCAAGGCGGCGACGGCGGCAAGCGCGCCGAACGTCGCAAGGGCCCGCTCTCCTCGCCGCAAGCTCAATGAACGTCTCTCGCGGGCGCAACCGGCTGCGCCTGCTGCAAAACGCGGATGTAAGCGGCGATCGCCCAGCGGTCAGCCGGGGAAACCCTGTCCGCGTAGGAGTACATCACGCCGTAGCCGTTGGTCATCACGTCGTAGAAGTGCGCCACCGGGGCCGCGCGCAGCCGGGCGGAGCGGTAGTCCGGCGGCTGGGGGAACCCGCGCGAGGGTATCATGCCGTTGCCCGAGCCGTCGGCGGCATGGCAAGGCGCGCAGTAGATGCCGAAACGCTCGCGCCCGCGCTCGATCAGCGCCCTGGTCAAAGGCGGGCGTCGCGCGGCGGCCGCCCTCGCCGGCGTTTCGCGAGCCACCACACCGTCGGGCGGGTGCTGCATCGCCATGCCATTGGCGAACAGCGCGGTTCCTTCGTATTCGTCGTAGCGCGGCTGCTGGACCATGTTGTTGCAGCCGGCGAGCGCCAGCGACACGACGAGAAGCGGCCCGGCCCTCATTCCGGCACCTCGCCGCCGACTTTCTCGATAGATGATGGCGCCTGCCGTTCGAGCGCGTTGCGGGCCTTCTCCTCGTCGGCGCCGTCGCCCAGCGCCAGCGAGACGAAGAACCGGTCGTCGCTGGCGAGGTGGAATCTGCTGGCGTCGAACAGCAGGTAATGCAGCCGCGGCAGGCGGTTCCTGGCGAACATCGTGCCGATGCCGGCCAGCACCGAGCACAGCACCAGCAGCTCGAAGGTGATCAGCATGAACGCGGGCACCGCCACCATAGGCCGGCCGCCGATGTCGAGAGGGTAGACTACGTTCGGATAGACCTGCATCAGGAACCCGCCGACCGCGCCGACAAGGCCGCCGACGACAAATGCGCGCGGCACCGTGCGGTCGGTGAAGCCGAGCGCTTCCTTCATGCCCTTGACCGGGAACGGGGTGTACAGCTCGACCTGCCAGCCTTCCTCGCGCAGCGCCTTCGTGGCCGCGAGCATCGGCTCCGGATTGGGGAACTCGGCGACAAGGAAAGCCGGCTCGAGTTCAGCCATGGCGTTCCTCCTCGAGCTGCTCCTTGACCTCGAACTGCGCGATCACCGGCAGGAAGCGGACGAACAGCAGGAACGCGGCGCAGAAGAAGCCGATGAATCCGATGTACAGGGCCCAGTCCCAGAAGGTCCCCTGGAACGGGTTGACCGAGCTCTCCAGCCAGTCGCGGTACAACGACGTGACCAGGAGCATGTAGCGCTCCATCCACATGCCGACCGCGACCGAGAGGCCGATGAGGAACGCGTAAACCGGATGAATGCGGATCGCGCGCCACCAGAGGAGCTGGAGCGGCACGAAGTTGAAGAACACCGCGCCCCAGAAGCTCCACCAGTACGGCCCGGTGAAACGGTCCATCACGGTCTGCGCTTCGTAGCTGCCGGCGTAAAGCGATGTCCAGGTTTCGGCGACGTAGCCGAAGCCGGTCATCAGCCCGCTGGCGAGCGTCAGCCGCCCGAGCATGTCGAGGTGCAGCTCGGTGACGAGGTCCTTCAGCCGCAGCATCGAGCGGACCACCACCGCGAGCATCGTCACCACCGCGAAGCCCGAGAACGCCGCGCCGAGCACGAAGTACGGCGGGAAGATCGTCGACGTCCAGCCGGGGACTGGCCCGGCGGCGAACAGCATCGAGATCTCCGAGTGCACCGAGACGACGAGCGGCACGGCGATGGCCGCCGTGATCGCGTAGGCCTGGCGCCAGCGCAGCCAGTGCGTGCCGCTCCCGCGCCAGCCGAGCGCGAACAGTCCGAAGAACACCTGCCAGCGCCGCTTGGTCGCCCGGTCGCGCGCCGAGGCGAGGTCCGGCACGAGGCCGATGTACCAGAAGCACAGCGAGACGATGAGGTAGGTGAGCACGGCGAAGAAGTCCCACGTCAGCGGGCTGCGGAACTGCGGCCATACCGTCATCGTGCTGAAGTAGGGAGCCATCCAGTAGAACAGCCACGGCCGCCCGAGGTGCACGATCGGGTAGAGCCCGCCGCAGGTGACGGCGAACAGCGTCATCGCCTCGGCGAAGCGGTTGGTCGTGTTGCGCCAGTTCTCGTTCATCAGCAGGAGCATCGCCGAGATCAGCGTGCCGGCGTGGCCGATGGCGATCCACCAGATGTAGTTGGCGATGGGAAAGCCCCAGCCGACCGGGATGTTGTTGCCCCAGATGCCGGTGCCGCGGGTGAACACCATGATCACCGACAGGACCAGGAGGCCGACACCGATCATCGAGATTCCGAACAGCACCGCCCAGGTGATCGGCGCGGGGAAGTTGGGCGGGATCGAGACGACCTCGCCGGTGATCCGGTGGAAGTTGCTGGCCTTGCTCCTGTCGCTCATACCTTGCGTCCCTGGCGGATGCGCGCGCCGTAAGTCGTGCGCGGGCGCGTGTTGGCTTCAGGAATGAGCGCGAAGTCGCGCGCCTCGGCCTTGCGCTGCGCCACTTCGCTGCCCTTGTCGGCGATGTTGCCGAAGACGATCGCTTGGGTCGGGCAGGCCTGCTGGCACGCGGTCCTGACCTCGCCCATCGGCCGTCCGCCGGCGTCGGCTTCGATCTTCTCGCGCTCGATCCGCTGGATGCAGTAGGTGCACTTCTCCATCACACCCCGCTCGCGCACGGTGACCTCGGGGTTGCGCGCCGCGCGCCGCTCCGGCGGGTCCTTGCCGGTGTAGTCGCGCCAGTTGAAGCGGCGCACCTTGTAGGGGCAGAAGGCGGAACAGGTGCGGGTGCCGATGCAGCGGTTATAGACCTGCAGGTTGAGCCCGTCGGGACTGTGGACCGTGGCGTTGACCGGGCAGCCCATCTCGCATGGCGCGTTCTCGCAATGCATGCACGGTACCGGCTGGAACACGTGCTGCGTCTTTTCCGGCTCGCCGGTGTAGTAGCGGTCGATCCGCAGCCAGTGCATCTCGCGGCCGGTGCGGACTTCCTCCTTGCCGACCATCGGGATGTTGTTCTCGGCGACGCAAGCCGACACGCAAGCGTTGCAGCCGATGCACAAGTCGAGATCGATCGCCATGCCCCAGGCGAGCTCGTGGGTCCTCGCCTGCGGCGGATACATCGTCGCGCGCGGGGGCTCGATCGGCACGGCATCGTTCGCCTGCTCGACGAAGCGGACGAAGTCGTGCCCGGCCATCGTGGTATGGGTCTGCGTGGACGCGAGCTCGTAATCGCTGGCGAGGCCCCGCAAGCTTGCACCGGCGCGATGCCACGGCGAAACGGCGCTGCGCATGAGGTAGGCGTCGAAGCCCACGCCCTCGCCAGTCCGTCCGCCGGAGCGGCGGCCGTAGCCGAGGTGGAGCAGAACGGTCGCCGGCGCGATGCCGGGGAGGATCCAGATCGGGGCGACGGTCTTCTGCCGTCCTATCGTCAGCTCGGCGAGCTGTTCGTTGTGGAGGTCGAGGCGCGCGGCGAGCTCGGGAGCCACCTGGATCGTGTTGTCCCACACCAGCTTGGTGAACGGCTTTGGCAGCTCCTGCAGCCACGGGTTATGCGAGAACTGCCCGTCGTGAACGCTTGGGTCGGGGCGGATGATGACATCGAGACCGCCGGCTTCCTCGACCACGGCAACGTGACCGCTCGGTGGAGCGGCGGGGGGGGCAAAAAGCGCCGGCTCGACGCGGCCGGCCAGCAGCCATTGCTGCCAGCGCGGATCTGTGTCGGACGCGTTCCAGGTCTTCTGTACGATCGCCCGCCCCCCGCTGCCGTCGCCCGCCAGCCGCGCCAGCACTTCGTGGCGCGTCCGCACGTCGTAGAAAGGTCGCACCAGCGGCTGCACGATCAGCGTCGAGCCGTCGGCCGCGCGCACGTCGCTCCAGCTTTCCAGGAGATGGGTCAGCGGCAGGTGCCAGTGCGACAACTCGGCGGTCTCGTCGGCGTGCAGGCCGGCGTGGAGCCGCAGCGACACCTTCGCGAACGCGGCCGCGAAGCCAAGGTCGGGCGGCGCGGTATAGGCGGGATTGCTCTCGAGCACGAACACCGTTCGCGCGCCGCCTGCGCGCATCGCCGCAACCAGGGCGTCAAGGTTTTCGGCATCGGTGTTCGACGGGGCGTAGGCGAGCGGAGAGGGTGCGCCGAGCCTCGCATTGAGGGCCGCTACCTGCGCATGTAGCGCCGGCGGGTGATGCGCGCCGAGGGCGACCATCGATGCGCCGCGGTGATCGAGCAATTCGACGGCAGCGTGTTGCAGCCATGCGAGTTCGTGCGTGTCGAAAGGCTCACTGGGCGGCCCCGCCCCGAGCTCGGTGGCGAGGCCCGCGAGCAGCGCGGCGATGCGGCCGTGGCGCGCCGTCAGCCGTTCGCCGGCGGCCGCCCCCGTCAGCGTCGGGACCGGCTCGGCCACGAACAGCAGCGCGTCACCCTGCCCTGCCTGGTAGCGGCGCCGCCGCGTGGACCAGCCGCGTGCGTGAATCGTCTGCATCGGTCCCGGTCCCAGCGGATCGTCATCGAGCGCGACGAGGCACTGAATCTTGTCGAGCGGCAGCACCGCCCGCGGCACGGCGGTGCCAAGCGGCGCGTGGACGTGCCAGCGCATCTGCGGCCAGCGAGCACGCATCTGCGCGATCTGCCGTAGCAGCGTGGGCGAGCCGACCGGGCCGGTGAGCAAGTGAAACCCCTCCCCCGCCGAACCGTCGAGAGAGCGCGCAAGGTCGAAGGCCGCACCGTCGAACTCGCCCCAGGTTACGGGCAAACCGGCGCGCACGGGCGCCTGCGAGCGATCGGGATCGTACAGCCCGAGCAGCGCCGCCTGGGTAAACGAATCGGTTGCGCCGCCGCTCGCCGGGTGATCGGGGTTGCCCTCGAGCTTGACCGGCCGCCCGTCGCGGCAAGTGCCGATGACCGGCTGCCCGACGCCATCGAGCTCGACCGCGCTCGCGTAATGGCGCTCCGCTCCCGGGCCTCCGTCGGGATTGACCACGAACGGCATCGCCGTCTCGTCGGCGCGACGCTCGCAGCCGTCGAGCCCGGCAACGGCCATCGTCGCGGCGAGGCACTTGAGAATGTCGCGCCGGCCCAGGGCAAAGTCTCCCAGGCCGGGAAACCGCTCGGCAATCCGCGCACGGAATTCCGGCTGGTCGATCAATTCGTCGAGCCCGCGCCAGAACACGCGTCCCTTCGTGTGCGAAAGGCCCGCTCGCCCGCTCACCTGTGGCAGGTCTCGCAATTGGTCAGCCGCCGAGGATCGATACCTTTGCGCGCGGCGGCTTGGGCCCCATAGATCTTCAGCGCCGCGCTATCGGCGCCCGACCAGTCCATTCGCGTCATCATGGCGGGCGGCCGCAAGGCGTCGGCCGGGTGCTTGTGGCAATCGAGGCAGAATTGCATCGTGAACGGCCTGGCCCGCCAGGTCAGCGGCATTTCGTCCACCCGCCCGTGGCATTCGACGCAGGCGACGCCGTTGTTCACGTGCACGTGGTGATCGAAATAGACATAGTCCGGCAGCTGGGCGACGCGGTTCCACGTGAGCGGCTTGCCGGTGGCGTAGCTCTCGCGAACCGGCGCCAGCGCCGCCGCGTCGGTCCACAGCTGGGAGTGGCAGGTCATGCAGGTATGCGTGGGCGGAAGTCCGGCGTCGGCGCCCGTCTCGACTCCGGTATGGCAGTAGCGGCACTCGATGCCGTCGTCGCCGACGTGATGCTTGTGGCTGAACGGCACCGCCTGGTCCCGGACCATGCCGACTTCGGTCCGCAGCGGATTGCGGACATAGCCTGCGCCCGCCGCGCTCGCCGCGACGACAAGGCCGACAAGACCGACCAATGCCAGCCGTAGCCACGTGTCGGCGGAAGGGGAGAAGATCTGTGCCAGCGCGGGTCCCTGCTCTGCGCGGGACATCTGGCCAAATGCGCCCTCTCCCCAGAGGCGGACCGTGCCGTGCGTCCCCGTTCCTCGACAAAGACAACCGAGAAGGCGCGACTTATTTCCGTTTGTCGGCGAAAAAAGTCGCCTCGGCCCGTCACGCGGCGCGGCTGGGGACGTGATCTTCCACCGCGTTGCGATCGGTCGCCTCGCCGCCTGCCAGCCGGTGCGCCGCAGCCGCAAGCGCGAGGTGCGACAAGCCCTGGGGGAAGTTGCCGAGCTGCCCTTTTCCTTCGGCGAGCTCCTCGGCCAGCAGTCCGACATCGTTCGCTCGGGCCACCAGCCGCTCGAACAGCGCGCGAGCGTCTGCCGTCCGGCCCTGCAGCTGGTACACATCGACCAACCAGAAGTTCGCCGCCACGAACGCGCCCTCGTGCTGTCGATCGAGACCGTCCCTCGTCACCGCGGGCCGATAGCGCATCAACAGCCCATCGCCACGGCACAGCTCGCGCTCTATCGCTTCGAGCGTGCCGCACATCCGCGGATCGTTCGCTGGCAGAAACCCGACCAGCGGGATACGCAGGTTGGCTGCGTCGAGCTCACGATCGTCGTATCCGCGCGTGAAAGCGTTGCGCTCCTCGTCGAAGCCGTTTGCGAGGACCTCGGCGCGAACCGTCTCCGCCAGTTCGCGGTAATGGGCGCAGAGACGTTGGTCGCTCGCCTTGAGCCAGCCGGAGGCGCGGTCGAACGCCACCCAGCACATCACCTTCGAATAGACATGCTGACGCGGCGGGCCGCGGAATTCCCAAAGGCTCGCGTCGGGCTCCCGCCAGATCTGCTCCAGCTTGGCGGCCAGCATTCGCATCAACTGATCGGTGCTGTCGACGTCCGCGTAGCCTTGCTCGCAGGCCTGGTAGAGCGCGTCGATCACTTCGCCGTAGATGTCGAGTTGGAACTGAGCTTGCGCGGCATTGCCGAAACGGACGGGACGAGCGCCGTTGAAGCCTGCCAGCCAGTCCGCCTCCCATTCGAGCGCGCGACGCTGGCCCACCACCGAATAGAACGGCTGGACGTCGATCGGATCGCCGCCGACCGCGCGGCACAGCCAGCCGATCCAGTCGCGCGCTTCCTGATGCAGCCCGAAGCGGGCGAGCGCCATCAAGGCGAGAGTGGCATCGCGCAGCCAGCAGTAGCGATAGTCCCAGTTGCGCGATCCGCCGGGATTTTCCGGCAGCGAGGAGGTCGGCGCCGCGACGATGCCTCCGGTGCGGCGATGGATCAGCGCCTTGAGGGTGATCAGGGAGCGGATGACGATGTCGCGATGCGGCCCCTCGTGACGCACGTTCTTGAGCCAGTCATGCCAGTAGCATTCGGTCTGCTCCAGCGCTAGCTGCGGATCGACGCGGTCGGGGACGTCCTCGAAGCTGCGAAACCAGGTGAGCACGAAGTTCGCCCGCTCGCCCTCGCGCAACCTGAAGTGGCTGGAAAACCGGCGATGGGCAAATTCGATCGGCACGTCGAAATCGAGCTTCACGCCGTCCGGCCCGCTTATCGCGATCGAGGGGCCATCGCCGCCGCTCCGTACCAGGGGATGCACGCGGCCGTAGTCGAAGCGGATGATCAGCTCGCTGGCAAGGTCCGCTTCGCCTTCCAGGCATTCGACAATGCGGACTATGTCGGGTGCCTCGGCACGGGCTGTCGGCATGAAGTCGGTCAAACGGACTTTCGCGTCGTCGGTGACGATCTCGGTTTCGAGGATCAGCGTATCGCCCCGATAGCGCCGGCTGGTCCCGCGAATCTCGCCGCGGACGAGAAATTTCCAGCAGCCGTTTTCCTCGTCACCCAGCAAGGAGGCGAAGCAGGCCTCGGAATCGAACCGCGGCAAGCACAACCACTCGATCGTGCCGTTGCGATGGACCAGGGCGGCGGTTTCGCCGTCGCCGATCAGCGCGTAGTCCTCGATACGTTTTTCGCTCATGCGGTGCGGCGGGAGCCTAGCCACGCCATGCCGCCCGCGGCCAATGCCAGCACGGCGCCGAGCGCCGCCTGTGCGCGGTGAGTGGTCAGCCAGACCTGGCTGCTGCGCGTGCGGGCGCTCGCGTCAAAGCGGCCGTGGGCGCCACGGTCCCCCGGCACCGGCTCGTAAAGATTGTCGCGTCGCCCGGGCGATACCGCTTCCTTGTCCTGCTGGCCTTGGAAACCGGTGGCGGCGAGATAGCGATCGAGCAGCGGCGAGGCGAGCCGGTCGCCCCAGATCGCCTCGATCGTCGGCCAGCCGACCCTGATCTCCTTGCGCCTGTGGTGGGCCGCGTAGTGGATCGCCTCGGCGGGGATTTCCGGCTGGTAGGGCACACTGGCCGGCTTGGGATCATTCGGCATGGTGGTCCTGATCCAGTCGAACTGCGGCGTGTTGACGCCCGGCAGCTGGACCATGCTGACGTGCACGTTGGACATCATGTGGAGCAGTTCGCACCGTAGCGAATCCATAAATCCCTGGATCGCGTGCTTGGCTCCGCAATAGGCGGATTGCAGCGGGATTCCGCGATAGGCCAGCGCGCTGCCGACAAGCACGATCGAGCCCTTGTCGCGCGGCAGCATTCGCTCGAGCGCGGCGCGCGTGCCATGAACCTGGCCCATGTAGGTGACCTGCGTGACCCGCTCGTAATCCTCCATCGTCATGTCCATGAACGGCGCCAGCACGCCGGCGAAGGCCGCATTGACCCAGATGTCGATCGGGCCGAGTTCCTTCTCGATGCGCTCTGCCGATGCTTCGACCGCCCGGTAATCGGCGACGTCGCAGGGGCAGACCAGCGCCTCGCCGCCTGCCGCCTCGACATCGCATTTCGCGCCCTCAAGGCCCTCGATCCCTCGCGCGATGAGCCCGACTTTGGCCTTGTCCTGCGCAAAGCGGCGAACGACGGCCCGGCCGACACCGGCCGAAGCGCCGGTGACGACGACCACGGGCGGGTCGCAGAGCTTTCTCTTCATAGTTCACTAAAGCTCGCCCCGGCGTGCAAGTTCCGAAATTCGGTCCCCGGTGCGGCAGGCGATGGCCTGGATGGTCAGCGACGGATTGCAGCCGCCGACCGTGGGAAACACCGACCCGTCGCAGATCCAGAGGTTGGGAATGTCCCAGCTGCGGCAATCGGCATTGACAACGCTCGACGCGGGGTCGTCGCCCATCCGAGCGGTGCCGTTGAGGTGGCAGGTATCGTCCCATTCCCTCCATCGATCGGTCGCTCCGATGGCTTGCAGCGCCTGATCCATGAATTCGACCGCATGGCGGATCATCGCCCTTTCGTTGTCCCCGTTCGAATAGGTGACGCGCGGAATGCGCAAGCCGTACTGGTCCGTTTCATCGGCCAGCGTGACGCAGTTATGGTGGTAGGGCAGCACTTCGCCGACCATCTTCAAGCCGACACCGTGGTTTGCCCGCTCCATGTCGTTGAGAAGCGTCTCGCCCCACAGGCCCCGATTGGCGGCCACGGACTGCGCCCTGGTGATCGGCAGCGGCCCCTGGCTCATGTAGCACCAGCCACCGACATAGTCCTTGCCGCTGTCCTCGTAGTTCCAGTGCTCGCTGATGGCGAGGCTCGGCGGACCTTTGTAAGCGCGGACCTCCTGCTCCATCATCCCCCAGGCGGCCTGGTTCAGCTGCACCATCAGGTTGCGCCCGACGAGGCCGGACGAATTGGCGAGGCCGTCGGGAAACGCGTCGCAGGCGGAATTGAGCAGCAGCCGCGGGGTCTCGATCGAGTAGCCTGCGACGACGACGTTGCGTGCCTTCTGGAAGCGCCACGCGCCTTCGCGATGGTAATGCACGCCGGTCGCGCGACCGCCCTTCGTCTCGATACGACCGACCATGGCGAGGTCGCGGATTTCCGCCCCGGCCGCGAGGGCTCGGGGCAACCAGGTGACCAGGACCGATTGCTTGGCGTTGGTCGCGCAACCGATTACGCAGAACCCGCGATAAACGCACGGATGCGCCTTTCCTCGCGGGGCGGACAGCGTCGCTATGGGCGTTTCCGTCCATGCGATGCCCATCGCTTCCGCACCCCGCGCCAGCAGGATCGCCGGAGCATTGAGCGCATGGGCGCGATAGGGGTAGCGAGGGCGCTTCGGCCCCCAGGGATAGGTGATCGGGCCGGAGATGCACAACGCCCGCTCGACCTGGGTATAATAGTCCCACATCTCGCGCCAGTCGAGCGGCCAGTCGACGCCGTAGCCGAGCTTGCTGCGGCTCTTGAACCACTCCGGGCGGAACCGCAGCGAAACCATTGCGAAATGGACGGTCGAGCCGCCGACCGATTTTCCGGAATTGTTGGAACCGAGCCGCAGGGGATCGGCGCCATCGACGATGCGCTCGTCGTTCCAGTAGAGCTTCGCCTGGTGCACCTCGTCCGAGGCGAAATCTTCGAGCGGGCGCCAGTAAGGGCCGGCGTCCATGGCGATCACGCTGAACCCCGCCTCGGCCAGTCTGCACGCCAGCGTGCCGCCGCCCGCGCCGGTGCCGACGATGAGGAAATCGACCTCTTCCTCGCCATACTCGCGCATCGGCACCCATCCACCCGGCGTGAACACATCCGGCGCGCGACCGTTCTTGGCGCGAGGGATGATCTGCGGGTCGTCAGGCACGGTGACGGGGCAACCCCCTGAGCGGCTCGCCGGCCTCGATCGCTTCCCACGGATCACGACGGTCGAGACCGGTGCGCACGTAACCTCGCGGCGCCGCAGGCCCGCCGAAGCCCATCGCGCTCCAGAGCGAAGGCTGCGACCAGTGCGCAGCCACGCAATCAGGCAGCAGCCGCCATTCCCAGAACAGCCGCGGCGAAAGATCATTCCATTGGCATGCCAGAACGTCGCCCAGCGAAATGAGGCGAAGCACGATATCGGCGTTCTCGTCGGTAAGAGAAGCGAACGCGACGGCGTAGCGCTCCCTCGCCTCGGCATCGAGCGCGTCGAGCCCTCGGCGCCACGCTTCAGCGGTTCTGGGCAGGCCGGCAGGGCGGAAGCCCACGCCGGTGTCGTCGGCTATCTTGTCGACGATCATCGCCAGCGTGGTCGTCGATGAACGGCCGGGTGGATCGGGGCAGATGCGCCCCACGACCTTGCGCAGGGTGGCAAGCTGCGCCGGAGCAAGGACCCCCTCGCGGACCTCGAGCGCGAGCCGCTCGTCGATCGTTTCGCGGGTCTTGTCGTTCCAGCTTGGGGTGTCGCGCTTGGCGAGCACGTCGTAGCCCATGAACAGGTCACGCACGGCGCGCCCTCCGCATCAGCAGCAAGGCGCCGAACGCCGCGATCGCGAGTCCCGTGTAGGCCGGCGGCGCCGGCAGTGGAGGCCCCGACAGCAGGTTCTGGCGCCAGTTGCGCCAGCCGCCCATGTTGCGCGAGATGCCGTAGGCGTGGAAGCCCGCGCCGACGAGACCGATCGCCGCCGTCATCGCCACGGCCGCCGTCGTGATCCAGCTTGCGCGACCGGTCAGCGCGGCGCGCGCGAGGGCCAGCGCCGCCAGCGGCGTGAGAGTCACCGGCAGCCACATCACCGGATTGTGGTAGGCGCCGCGAAAATGCAGCAGCGCGACCTCGGCGGCGGTGCCGGCGATGCCGAAAGCGCAGGTTGCCGCGAGAATCCGCCCCGAAGCGAGCGGGACGGGGCCGAGCGCGCCCGGTCCGCTCGCCAGCGCCTGCGCCGCTGCCCCCAGGGCGCCTGCAAGGATCAGCGCGGCCGGCGCCCCGATCGGCGCCTGGTAGAAGATCGAACCCCAGCGCACGCCGCCGACCTGCCTGGCGATGTTGTAGGCGTGAAAACCGAGCCCGATGGTACCGATGGCGACGTTTGCGGCGTGCACGCCCGTCGCCAGCGGAGCGAGGCCTTGGGGGAGAGATCCTCCCACGGCAATCGCCCCGTCCGTGCCCAGTCCGAACGTCGATCCGATCAGCGGAGCCGGCATCAGACGGTTGCCGAACGAGCCGCGGTAATGCTCGATCGAAGCGTCGCCGAGCACGGCTCCTGCCAAAAGGGCCGCGCCTCCGGCGACCAGCCGGGCTGCCTGCCGCCTCGCAGGAACCGCCATCGCTGCCCTAATCCTCGGCGAAGACCGAGCTCAATACCTGCTTGATGCTGCCCTTCAGCATGTTCCCCTCGTCAGGATCTCCCTGGACGGCAGCCGTCATGAAGGCCCTGGCCTGGGTGAAGGTGATGTGCGGCGGCAGCGGCGGCACCTCGGGGTCGGTCTTCACGTTGAGGACGCACGGCCGCCCGGCGGCGAGGGCCTGGTCCCAAGCCGCCCCGATCTCGTCCGGATCGTCAACGTAGATCCCTTCGAAGCCGATCAGCTTGGCGAACTCGTGGAACGGCACGTCCGGCAGCTCCTGGGTGATCTCGGCCTTGGGATTGCCGTTCATCACTCGCTGCTCCCAGGTGACCTGATTGAGGTCGCAATTGTCGAGCACGCAGACGATGAAGGTCTGGTTGGGCCACTTGCGATGGTACTTTGCCGCCGTGATCAGTTCGGCCATGCCGTTCATCTGCATCGCCCCGTCGCCGACCAGCGCGATCACCGGCCGGTCAGGATAGGCGAACTTGGCGGCGATCGCATAAGGCACGCCCGCGCCCATCGACGCGAGACCGCCTGACAGCGAGCCCATCATGCCCTTGCGCAGCTTGACGTCGCGCGCGTACCAGTTGGCGGCCGAGCCGCTGTCGCACGTGAGGATCGCCCGGTCGGGCAGGCGCGAGGAAAGCTCGGTGAAGATGCGCTGGGGGTTGATCGGGTTCGCGGCGACCATCGCACGGTCGCGCAGCGTCTCGTCCCACTCCTTCCGCCACCCGGTAATGGTGTCGCGCCACTTGGTGTCGGTCTTCTGCTCGAGGAGCGGCAGCAGGGCGTCGATCGTCGCGGACACGTCAGCTTGCAGGTTCACCTCGTGCGGAAAGCGGATCGACAGCATGCCGGGGTCGATATCGACCTGGACCCCGCGCGCATGGCCCTTCTTGGGCAGGAACTCGGAATAGGGGAAGCCCGAGCCGAGCATCAGGAAGGTGTCGCAGCCCATCATGAGATCGTAGCTCGGCTTGGTGCCGAGCAGGCCGATCGAGCCGGTCACCCACGGCAGGTCGTCGGGCAGCACGTCCTTGCCAAGCAGTGCCTTGGCGCATCCGGCGCCGAGCTTGTCGGCGATGGCGATAACTTTCTCGGTGGCGCCCTTGCAGCCGGCACCGACCAGCATCGCGACCTTCTTGCCGGCGTTGAGCACGTCGGCGGCGCGCTGAAGGTCGGCTTCCATCGGCACGACCTTGGGTCGCGACCAGCCGACGCCGGAAAAGACCGCCCCGTGCTTGCGCGGCGGTTCGCTGTATTCCATCTCCTGCAGGTCGTTTGGGAACACCAGGGCGGTCACGCGCCGCTCGGCCATGGCGATGCGCACGGCCCGGTCGACCAGATGGCGTACTTGCGCCGGGACCATGGCATAGCCGGTGAACGCGCCGGCGACATCCTTGAACATCGTCGTCAGGTCGATTTCCTGCTGGTAGTGCGCGCCGACGGCGGTGCGCGCCTGCTGGCCGACGATCGCCAGCACCGGCATGTGGTCGAGCCGCGCATCGTAGAGCCCGGTCAGCAAATGCGAGGCTCCCGGTCCCGACGTTGCCAGGCAAACGCCCAGCTCTCCGGTAAACTTGGCATGGGCGCTGGCCATGAAGGCGGCCATTTCCTCGTGCCGCACTTGCACGAACTCGAACAGTTCCTTCTTCTTGTCGAGCGCGCCGATGAGGCCGTTGATGCCGTCGCCCGGATAACCGAAGATTCGGCGCACGCCCCATTCATGGAGCCGATCCCAGACGAACTCGGAAACGCTCTGCGCCATGGCACTGCTCCTCGGGCAAGTCAGTTCTTCCCCTTCACCCTCCCGTGCAACGCCGGCGGCAAGGCCCTGTTCCGGAAGAAATGTCGTGATGCGATGCAAATTGCCTAAAGCGGCAAGGCGTCGGCGCGCACCAGCAAGTCGGGCGAAAGCGCCTCCAGCCCGGGGATTCCGTATTGCCCGAGTTCGTTTGCCATCTCGCCTTTGAGAGTCTGGATGGCGCAATGCACGCCGTCCGCCCCGTAGGCGCACAGACCGTAGAGCGTCGCGCGCCCGGTCATGACCACGTCCGCGCCGAGCGCCTTGGCCTTGAGGATGTCGGTGCCGGTGCGAATGCCGCCCGACAGATAGAGCCCCTTGCGGTCGCCGACGATCTTTCGCGCCCGCTGCAGAATGTCGAGCGGCGCCACCGCCCAATCGGCCTGGCGGCCGCCGTGGCTGCCGAGCATGATTCCGTCCGCGCCGCTGTCGCACGCCTTGCTCACGTCATCGAGGTTCAGCACGCCCTTGACGAACAGCGGCTTCTTCCAGCGGTGACGGATCATCTCGATGTCCTTCCAGGCAAGGGAGCGCCACATCTGCTCGCGAATCCAGAAAGCGCTGCTGAAGAACCCCCGCCGGTCCTTGGGCACGAATTCGAGCACGTTGGCGAACTCGGGCATCCCGCGGGTCAGCGTCGTCGCCAGCCAACGCGGGTGCAGCGCCGAATCGATGATGGTGCTCCATGACGGCCGCTGGCCCTCGACGCGCGTGCGGCTGTCCCAGTCGCGTTGCCCGAAGATCTGCGAGTTGGTGGTGACCACCAGCGCCTCGCAGCCGCAAGCATCGGCACGGTCGACCAGTTCCTGCCAGATTTCCTCGCCGCCAAAGACGTAAAGCTGCCACCAGTGCCTGAGGCCCGGGACCTTGGCGACGTCCTCCATCCGCTCGTTCGACATCGTGCTCTGGACGAACGGTACGCCGGAGCGAGCGGCGCCTTGCGCCACGGCGGTGTCGGCCCCGCGCATGAACACGCCGTTGAGTCCCGTCGGCGCGACCACCAGCGGCAGGGGGGCGGCCTTGCCGATGATCTCGGTGGTGAGGTCCACGTGGGCCTCGTCGACCAGCGTGTGAGGCATCACGCGCCATTCGGCGAAAGACTGACGCTCGCGCGCGAGCGTCGCCTCATCGCCCGCCCCGCCTTCGAGATATTCGAGCACAAAGCGCGGCATCAGCTTGTGCGTGCGCGCGCGCAGGTCGCCGATCGTCTGGACCCGCGCGATGTCGCCGCCGGTGTAGAAGCGCCGCCGCGGGCTGCCGTCGAGCTGCGCGACCGAAGGTGTCGGCTTGAAACTCAGGGCGAAACTCCGTTCGTCTCGCTCGATAAACCGGCTGACCGGCAGGGATGTTCCGAGAACCCCTTGTTTCCCTGGCGACCGTACCCGCCGCAAATGAAGGGTTGAACATCGCCGCGCGACGTATATAACTGACTGGTCAGTAAGGAACCGGTCTTGGCACAGCCACGGTGGCAACGCAGAGCCGAGGACCGTCCGCGCGAAATCTGCGCGGCGGCGCTCGAGGTGTTCGCCGAAAAGGGCTTTGCCGCCGCACGCCTGGAAGAGATCGCCCGCCGGGCGGGCGTATCCAAGGGCACGCTGTACCTCTACTTCAAGGACAAGGAAGACCTGTTCCGCGCGGTGGTGCGCGACACGGTGGCCCCGAACGTCGTTGCGATCCGTCACACGGCCGCGTCCACCGACCTCCCCTTCGCCGACGTCGTGCGTGCCTTGCTTCCGCGCTTCGCGGGCCTCGCCGACGCGGTGCCGATCGGGGCAATGGCCAAGATCGTCATCGGCGAATCCCGCAACTTCCCGGAGCTCGCCAAGACCTATTACGACCTTGTCGTCAGCCAGGCCGTCGCCGTGATCTCGGGATTGATCGAAAGGGCCCAGGCGAAGGGGGAGGTTCGCGCCGGCGATCCGCGACTTTATGCGATGACATTGGTCGGGCCCCTGCTGATGGGCTTGCTCTGGCGCGAGACGCTGGAGCCGGCGGGCGGCGCGCCAATCGATCTCCAAAAGCTCGCGCGCCAGCATGCCGACGCGGTGTTGGCGGGACTGCTTGCGTGAGGCGGTCGGTCTTCCTCGTGACGACGCTCGTATCGGCATGCACCGTCGGTCCGAATTACCAGCGGCCCGAGATCGCGGTCCCGACCAGCTATTCCGCCGGTCCGCAGGCGAGCCCCGTCGAGCGAGAGCTGGCGAACTGGTGGAGCGCCTTCGGTGATCCCGAACTCGACGCGCTCGTCCGGCGGGCGTTGGCGCAGAATCTCGATCTCCAAGCCGCCGAAGCGCGCATCCGCGAAGCTCGGGCGCGCGAGACCCTCGCGGGGGCGGCGGCGCTCCCGCAAGTGGACGCGCAAGGCTCGCTCACCCGCCAGCGGATCAGCGAGAACGCGCTCCCGGTGCCGCCGGGGAGCGGTGGCCAGCAGGGCGGCGCATTCGGCCTCCCCGGAAGCGAGTTTACCACCTGGCGCGCAGGCTTCGACGCCGGCTGGGAAATCGACCTGTTCGGCCGGACCCGCCGCAGCGTCGAGGCGGCTAAGGCGCGCACCGAAGGGGCGGTCTGGAACCGGCGGGACCTGCAAGTCACCACCGCGGCCGAGGTCGCCAACGCCTATTTCGGCTTGCGTGTGTTGCAGGCGCAAATCGCCAATGCCCAGGCCGACCTCGAAAGCGAGAGGCGCAACGCACAACTGGTCGCCGCGCGCGTTCGCGCAGGACTGGCAAACGGAGAGGATCTCGCCCGGCAGAATTCGGCGGCGGAGGCGGCAGCAGCTGCCATCCCGGCCTTTCGGGCGCAGGCCCAGGCGCAAATCCACGCCATCGCCGTTCTCACCGGACAGGTTCCCGAAGCCCTCGACGCCGAGCTGGCGCAGGCAGGGCCCCTGCCTACGGCGCCTTCCGTCCCGATCGGCTTGCCCTCGGAGCTGCTGCGACGGCGACCCGATATCCGTCTCGCCGAGCGCGAACTGGCTGCCGCGACTGCCGACATCGGCGTGGCCGTGGCGGACCTTTACCCCCGCTTCTCGCTCACGGCGGCCCCCGCGCTGGTCAGCACGGCCCTTTCGTCGCTTCTCGAATGGGGCAGCCGGAGTTTCAGCATCGGCGCCGCGGCAGACTGGCCGCTGTTCGCAGGCGGGCGCACGCGCGGCAACATCGCCGTCGCCAACGCGCGGCAGGAGCAGGCTTTGATCGCCTATCGCAAATCGGTCCTTGCGGCGCTGCAAGACGTCGAAGACGCGCTCAGCCGGATCGAGGGGGATCGAGGCCAATTGGCCAGCTTGCGCAAGGCGACGGCCGATGCCGCCCGCGCCGAGGACCTCGCCGGGGCGCGCTATCGCGGCGGGCTCGTCACCTATTCGGACGTGCTGCTCGCCCGCGGGCAGCGCCTTTCGCTGGAGAAGCAGATGATCGACGGGCAAGGCGCGCTCGCGCGCGACACGGCGTCGCTGTTCAAGGCGCTCGGCGGCGGCTGGCCCGAGCTTGCGGAACAAGGAGCCCGGCGATGACGCGGTCGAGATCCCTCATGGTCGTGGGCCTGTTCGTCGTGATCGGTGTCGTTGCGTGGCTCGTCCTCGGCGGCTCGGACAAGCCGCGGATGCTGTCGGGCTACATCGAAGGAGACGATCTGTACCTGGCAGCTCCCGTGTCGGGAACCGTCGCGTCGATTTCGGCGGTCGAGGGCACGCGCGTGGTGGCCGGGCAGCCCTTGTTCGCGATCGCGCCGGCGACGCTCACCGCACAGGGCGAGCAGGCCCAGGCCGACCTCGCCGCCGCCCAAACCCAGATTGTCGCCGCCGAGGCGAACGTTCGCCAGGCCGACGCCGAGGCCACTGCGGCCGCCGCCGTCGCCCGCAAGGCGCGCAGCGATCTCGACCGCCTGCTGTCGGTGCGCAGGGACGATGCCGCCGCCGTCGCCGGCAAGGATATCGACGCCGCCCGGGCGGCGCTCGGCGACGCCCAGGCGCGCGTGGACGCGGCCCGCCGGGCGGTCGACGCCCGCCGCGCCCAGGTTGCCTCGGCCCGCGCGCAGGCGGCGCAGGCCAAGGGCGGCAGCAACGAAGTCGCGATCCGCAAGGACCAGCTCTCGCCGCTCGCGCCGGCGGCAGGTCGGGTGGACGAGGTGTTCTACCAGCCCGGCGAATGGGCAGCGGCCAATCAGCCGATTGTCTCGCTGCTGCCGGACGCCAAGGTGAAGGTGCGCTTCTATGTGCCTGAGAAGGAGCTGGCACGCTATCGCGTCGGACGCACGGTGCGTTTCTCCTGCGACGGTTGCGCCAAGGGTCTCAGCGCGACGATCCGCTATGTCAGCCCGCAGCCCGAGTTCACCCCGCCGGTGATCTTCAGCCGCGATTCACGCGACCGGCTGGTGTTCATGGTGGAAGCCTATCCGCCTCATCCGGAAAGCCTCCAGCCCGGCATGCCGGTGGACGTCGAGCCATTGCCATGACCCTGGCGATCGACGTCGACGGTCTCAGCAAGTGCTTCGGCCAGCTCCAGGCGGTCGATCATGTGTCGATCAAGGTCGACGAAGGCCACATCACGGGGTTTCTCGGCCCCAACGGCTCCGGCAAGACGACGACCTTGCGCATGCTTTGCGGCCTGCTCACACCGGACAGCGGGCGTGGCCACGTGCTCGGCCTCGACTTTCCGGCCGAGGCGGAGCGGATCAAGCGCCAGACCGGCTACATGACCCAGCGGTTCTCGCTCTACGAGGACCTCACCATCGAGGAGAACCTCGCCTTCGTCGCCCGCGTCTACAGCCTGGATCGGGTGCACCGGCGCGTGAGCGACACCCTCGAAAAGCTTGGCCTCGCGGACCGGCGCAGGCAGCTCGCCGGCACCCTGTCGGGCGGCTGGAAGCAGCGCCTCGCCCTCGCCGCCGCGGTGATGCACGAGCCGAAGCTTCTGCTGCTCGACGAGCCGACGGCGGGTGTCGATCCCCAGGCCAGGCGCGATTTCTGGGACGAGATCCACCGCCTCGCGGAAGAGGGCATCACCGTGCTCGTCTCGACTCACTACATGGACGAAGCCGAGCGCTGCCATGACATCGCCTACATCTTCAACGGCCACCTGATCGCGCGCGGCGCCGGCGCCGAGCTGATCGCGCAATCGGGACTCATCACGTTCGAGGCCGAAGGAGAGCGGGCCGATCGCCTGGCGCGCGACCTGATCGGCCAGCCGGGCGTCGACATGGTCGCCCCGTTCGGCGCGGCGTTGCACGTCAGCGGCACCGACCGCGCCGCGCTCGAAAAGGCGATCGGGCCCTTCCGGCGCGGTCCCTGGCGGTGGAGCGAGGTGAGCCCCACGCTCGAGGACGTGTTCATCCAGCTGATGCGCCGGCACGGCGGCGACAAGGCCGACCTCGCGGCATGAACGGGCTCTCGCTCTCGCGCATCACGGCGGTAATCGCCAAGGAGTTCACCCAGCTCGTGCGCGACCGCCTGACTTACGCGATGATCATCGGCATCCCGATCATCCAGCTGCTGCTGTTCGGCTATGCGATCAATTCCGACCCCAAGCACTTGCCGACGGCCGTGCTGGTGCAGGACCAGGGCGCGTTCTCCCGCTCCGTCGTCGGCGCGATGCAGCGCAGCGACTATTTCGACATCGTCGCCAACGCCCGCTCTCCGGCTGAAATGGACAAGCTGATAGAGCGCGGCGAGATCCAGTTCGCGGTCACGATCCCGGGCGACTTCACTCGCCGAGTCGTGCGGCATGACAATCCCCGGATACTCGTCGAGGCCGACGCGTCGGATCCCGCCGCGACCGGCGGCGCGGTGGCCGCCCTCGCGCAACTGCCGCAATATGCGCTGGTCCACGATCTCAAGGGCTCGGTCGCGCCGGCGGCCGCGCCAGTCCAGCCGTTTCAGGTCATCGTGCAGCGGCGATACAATCCGGAAAACATCACCTCGTACAACATCGTGCCGGGCCTGATGGCAACGATCCTGACGATGACGCTGGTCATGATGACCGCCCTCGCCGTCACGCGCGAGACCGAGCGCGGCACCATGGAAATGCTGCTCTCAACGCCCGTCCGCCCGCTCGAAGTCATGATCGGCAAGCTCACGCCCTACGTCGTCGTCGGGGTGATCCAGGCGCTGATCATCCTCGTCATGGCGCGGCTGATGTTCGGCGTGCCGCTCGAAGGCGGCTGGCTCGCCCTGATCGTCGGGATGGCGTTGTTTATTGTCGGCAACCTGGCCCTCGGCTTCCTGATATCGACGGTCGCGCGAAACCAGCTGCAGGCGATGCAGATGGGGATGTTCTACTTCCTGCCGTCGATCCTTTTGTCCGGGTTCCTGTTCCCGTTCCGCGGCATGCCCGAGTGGGCGCAATGGCTCGGAACGATCCTCCCGATCACCCACATGCTGCGGGTGGTGAGGGGATCGGTGCTGAAAGGGATCGGCATTGCCGACCAACTTCCCAACCTTGGTGCGCTCACCCTGTTCGTAATGGTGGTGGCCGGCCTCGCCATCAAGCAATACCGCACGACGCTCGATTGAACCGAAGGCCCTCGCAGGGGCATCAAACCCGTGTGAAGGCAGGGCACCAAGAGCGACGTCGAAGGACAACGACGCGGGTGACCGACTGCGGATCGTCGCTATCCGAAAGAAAGGCATGGGCTCTGCGCCGGGGTGATCGCTTGTGGCTGTGGCCCGAGGTCGAACCCCGCGAGTGGCAAATCGCAATGGCCGAAATCGAGCGGACGTGCGCGGCCGTGCTCGGCGGAAGCACCGCCCGGCTTGGCGGAGCGCCGGCACCCATCGGCCTGGCGGCATTTACTTCAGGCGTCGGCCCCTTGCTCGGCTGGTGGATCGATCAGGGTCTGGTTTCGCCCTCGTCCGCCGAAGTAAGGGATATTTGCCTGCATCAGCTTCACGCCAACGGCGAGCGAATGGAACGACTGCTGGGTCACGCCGGTGAGATCACTTCGCGCTTCGCGTCGGCGGGCATCGGGGTCTCGCTGCTGAAGGGTGCGCACACGGCGCCGACCTATTTCCCGCATGCCAGCTGCCGGCCCATGGCCGACATCGACCTCCTCGTCGGATCGGACGATGGAGCGGCCGCCTGTGTCGTCCTTCGATCGAGCGGTTATCGCGAAGCCGTCCGTTCGTCGATCGAAAGCACGTGGAAGCACGTCGACAGCGCCCGGGAACCCCGAACGGTGCTTTCGCTCGAAGCAGACGATCCGTGGGCGGTCGACTTGCACACCTCGCTCGACATACCGGGGCCGCCCGGCGCCTCTCGGGCTCGCCTTTCCTTGGCCTCCCACCTGACCTCGCCCTCTCGTGATCTTCCCGGGGCCAGGCAACTGCGACAGCCCGTGCTTCTAATGCATCTTTCCGCCCACGCGGGTTCGGGATTTCACAGCCTCACCCTCCTCAGGCTCGTCGAGATCGGCCTCGTGGCGCGGAAAGATCGCGCTGACGGTTCCCTCGACTGGGATGAGTTCCTCGATTTGGGCGAAGCGACCGGTTCGCTTGCTTTCGCCTATCCTGCGCTTGATCTCGCGCGGCGGCTGTCGCCGGAAGACATCCCGCAGCCGGTGGTGGAGCGGTGCGCGAAGGAAGCCCCGTCGAGGATAAGACGCCTCGTCGGGCAGCTGCGGCCAGCCACCGCACACCGCATCCACGAGCCGACTTTGCTGGAGCATTTCGCCTGGACACGGGGCGTCGGGGGCTGGTTGCGCCGTCTCGCCGCCGATCTCGTTCCCGAGCCCGGATCGATGAGCACGACAGCGGCGATCCAGGCTTCGCGCGTGCGCGGCCTTGTGCGCCGGGGTGCTAGTCAGCCGATGCCCTGAGATGACCATAGGCTTGCGAATCCTCGGGCTCGATCCTTGCGGCCCGGCGAATTGACCTCAGCAGCCTGGGATTGTCGTAATCCTCGCGCGCCCAGCGTCTGCGGGCAGCAAGGCTCCCGAGCGCCTTGCCCCACGAACGCGTGCGCTTGTCATGAACCGAAGGGAACCGGCTCTTGAGCACGGTCTCGAAATCTTCGACCCGGCGCCGCGCCGCGGCGTCGAGCCAGGGTGTTTGCGGGTTGACGTGGGTCATCCAGTCGACCCATTCGGGCTCGATCCATTCCTCCAGCCTCGTCGGTGTCCCCGACAGCGGATCGACGCCGCCGTAGGTTCCGGCCCGCTGCGGTGTCGGCGTGTAGAAGTAGCTGATCAGTTCCATCGACGGATTGGCGCGCTTGAGCCGGCGGATGAAAGCGAGCGTGATGTCGATCTCGGCATCCGGTTCGTCGGGGTCGCCGAAGACGAAGCTGAATTCCGGAATGATCCCATGCTCGCGGGTGCGGTGGGCGACTTCGAGGATCTGCTCGGTGGTGATGCCCTTGTTCATCTTGGCGAGCACCTCGTCGGAGCCGGATTCGGCGCCGCAGAATACCATCGCCAGGCCCGCCCGGCGCAGCAGGCGCCAGGTATCGGCCGAGAAGCGGCACAGCGTATCGACCCGCGCCTCGCACCACCAGCGCAGGCCGAGTGGCATGAGCGCCGCCGCCATCTCGCGCGCGTGCCGTTCGTTGAGGAAGAAGTTGTTGTCGTAGAAATGGACTGAATCCATTCCGTGTTCGCGCCGGAGGAAGCCGAGGTTGGCGCCGACTCGCCCGGGTGACTGAATCTTCTCGCGCCTTCCGAAAACCGCGATCACGCCGCAAAAGTTGCAGCCGAACGGGCAGCCGATCGAGGCCTGGTACACGCCCGAGCGTTGTCCCAGGAAAGTGGGGCGGAGATACTCGTCTACCGGGATCTTGTGATACGGCGGGTCTGGTAAGTCATCGGGTCCGACCCAAGGCCGCTCCGGCGTGAGGACATGAGCCCCGGCGCCGTCGCGAAAGCCGATCCCCGCCACCGAATGCGGTTCGCGCTTTCCACTGATCACCTCGAGCAGCTCGAGGAAAGTCTGCTCGCCCTGCCCCCGAACCAGCCAGTCGACGTAGGGGGCGCTGAGCACCGGCGCCGGATAGAGGCTGCCGAAGTTGCCGCCCCAGACGATCGGCACGTCGGGGAAACGGTCCTTCAGCGCCCGCGAAAGCGGCACCGCGCTGACCAGCTGTGGCCCGGGCATGACGGTGAGCGCGATGGCCTCGACACTGTCGCCGCCATCGCGTTGGCGAACAACCCATGCGGAAATGGCTTCCAGCAGGTTCATTCGCGGCAGGTTGCCATCGACGATTTCCCAGGACCGCTCGGCAGGGAGCGCGGCGCCGAGCGCCATCAGCGACAGCGGAAAGCGCCGGTTTCCCGGCCGTGTCGCGCGAGGATTGACGAACAGAATCATGGCGCTCTCGCCGTCCACAGGTCGAACCGCGACGGGCGCCTGCGGCCAAGGAGCGCAGCAATGAGGGGCCGCAATTCATAGGCAAACGGATAGAGAACGCGATGACGACGCCATTCCAGCCCCAACGCCCTGGAAGCCGCCTCCAGGCGAGCGCGCGTGAGGAATTCGACCATATTCAGCGACGTCAGGATCTCGGCATGCGTGCCGAACCATTCGTATGCTCGGCCCTGCTTCTCGGCGACCATCGCCTCGCCATCGGCCGTGCGCGGGTAAAAGGGGCTGTCGAGGATGGCGAAGACGCCGCCCCGCCGGGTTACGCGGCGTGCCTCGGCCAGTACCGACGCGAGGTCAGTGGCATAATGCAACGACGCGTTGAAGACGCTGAGGTCGGCTGTTTCGTCGGCCAGCGGGAGAGCATCGAACGACGCGACGATCCGCTCCAGCCGGCCCGGCGAGTGGGCGACGAGGCAATCGGCCGCCCCAAGGCCGTCGATCTTGTCGGCCCTGATGTCGATGGCGATGGCGAGGTGCCCCTCGCACCCCACCCGGTAGCTAAGCCAACCGTTGCCTGCGCCAAGGTCGAGGACTGTGAGCGGGCGCGCGATCCTGGCGGCCAGCGGATGAAGCACCCGCTCCATGAAGGCCTCGAAGGTTCGGGCGCGGATCGCCCATTGGTTCGCCTGCGGGCCGTGTCGCAGCCACGGCAGGGCCAGCAGGTCGTCCTTCGACAGGCGCCGACCCTCGGCCTCGCGATGGTCCGCATAGGCCCTGGCGAACGCGGTGAGCTTCGGATCGAGCATGGCGTCAGCCATCCGCGCGGCGTACGAAACGGTACAGGACGTGATCGCCGAGCGCCGCCAGGGGAGCCGACAGCCGGCTATCCAGTCTTTCCAGAACGGACAGCAGGCGCGGGTGCCGCGAGATCCAGGGTTCGGCCGCGCTTGGCGGGACGAATACGCCGACCCCCATGCGCCCGGTCAGGTCGAACCACGGTGCCATCGCCGCGACCAGTTCGGAGCTCGTGAAATAGCGCACCGAAAACGCGTTTGCGCCCATTCGCGCATGGACGGGCTTGCGGGTCAGGCGGCGGAACATCGCGGCGGGCCTGCGGCGGATGCCCTCGACGAGCCATTCACCGGGGCAAAAGGTGCCGAAAACGACCAGCAGGGCGCTGCCGCCAGGACGTATCAGGCTGGCAAGGCCGCGGGCCACCGGGGCAAGGTTCTCGACGCAATTGAGTCCCGCGAAGTTGGAAAAGGCCCCGTCGAAGCGCTCACCCTCCAGAACAAGCGTTTCGAGCCCCTCGGCTGCGGCTACCCGGGCGCGCAGCCCTTCGCGCCCGGCGAACTTCGCGCGGGCACACTGCACCATGCGAGGCGAGATGTCGGTAAGCAGGACGCTGCGGCCCCGTTCTATAAGCCAAATCGCGTCCTCGCCGGTGCCGCCGCCGATCTCCACTATGCTGGAGCCGGGCGGGAACGCCGCCGCGAGCTCGCTGCGAACCGCGCGCCGCTGCGCGGCAACGCTTTCCCAGGCCGCAAATCGGCGGTCGAAATCGCCGGCGATGGCGTCGAATGCACGCGCGGCGAGTGGCAACTGTGCGCAAGTCACGGCTCAGCTTCCGGCGACGAGGCACATCGGGGCGGGCGAGCGCCATCTGTGCGCTTCCCGCTCCAGCACTTCCCATGCCAGCATGTGCGCCTTGCCCGTCTCGACCTCGCGATGCAGCAGATCGCGGATGCGGCGGTAGAAGCCGGTTTCGTAGGTCCCCTGGAACAGCATCGCGAGGTCGCCGGTGTCGTGCCAGTTGCGCTGCGCGCCCAGCTGCGCGCGGACGCGATCGTAGAACACGGTTCCGGGCAAAGGATAAGCCACCGAGACCCCGATGTCGTCCGGCAACTCGTCGCGGATCAGGTCTCGCGTGGCGACGATGTCGTCCCATTCCTCGGACGGATAGCCGAGCTGGATGAACCAGCAGACCCTGATCCCCTCCTGCCTCAGCAGGCGAGTTGCCGTGCGCGCGCCCTCGACTTTCGTTCCCTTGTCCATCGCATCGAGAATTCGCTGCGATCCCGATTCGACGCCCAGCCACACCTCCGTGGCGCCCGCGCGCGCCAGTCCCGCCGCAACGCGCGGCGTGATGAGATTGACGCGCGTCTGCATCGAAAACGGCACCCTGGCGTCATGACGCTCCACTTCGGCGGCGAAAGCGTCGATCCACTCGGGATCGAGGCCGAGGATATCGTCGGTGAACCACAAATGGGCCGGCGCTATGTCGCGCTTGAGGGCCGCCATCTCCTCGACAACGTTGTGCGGAGATCGCACGGTGTAGCGCCGACCGAAGGTCGGCTTGGCGCACCAGTTGCAGGCGTACGGGCATCCTCGCGAGGCGGCGATGCTCCACGACAATTCGCCGCCCCAGGCGCGCCGGTAGCTTGCCACGTCGAGCAGGTCCCAGGCCGGCAGCGGCAGCGCGTCGAGATGCCTTTGCGCGCGGTGGGGCCCGGTCGTTCCGGTGTCCGGGAGGACGAGGCCCGGAATTTGCCGCAAGTCGGTATCGCCGCAGGACCACAGTTCGGCGATGCGCAGCAAAGGGGTCTCCCCCTCGCCTTCGATGACCGCCTGGGCCCCCGCCGCGAAATAGGCTGCGGGATTGTCGCTGGCATCGGGGCCGTTCACCGCAACGTGGCAGCCGCTCGCGCGCGCCAGCCTGATCATCGCGAGCGCGCTCTCGCGGCGCACGGTGGTGCACATCTTGGTGAGGAAATTGAAATTGTCCTCCATGATCGCAACCGCGCTCGGCCGGACCTTACGCAGCGTCCTTTCGAACGCGTCGATGCCCAGCGCGAACGTGGCGTCGAACAGCGCGACATCATGGCCCTCTCGCCTCAGAAGCGCCGCGGCGATGAGCGTGGAGAGCGGCGCATAGGGCCGCATGCGCGCCATTTGCTTGTCGTCTTGAACCATGAAGTTGGAGTGAGCGAACAAAATCACGGGCGAACCGCCCGATCGCTGCAAATAGGGTTCATCGGCATGCAACTGAAGGTCAGCAAGATGCGGATGCAGCAGGCGGGATCGGCGCTCCGGTTCGCGCCGCTCGGAGTTGTTGCCCAGGTCATCGCCGATGATTCCGCCCTCCTCAACGCGGCGATTGCCAACTTTGCAGACCTGACCGCTTGCCCCGCACGGGGCGACCCGATTGTCAGCATTTGCCTGCGCTGGAACGGCCTCGCCACTGCCAGGGTAGGTTTCTCGGTTTCGGTCAAAGGTTCATGCCTTACCCTTGAAGGCGAAGGGATTCTCGGATTTGCCGATGCCGCGGCCGGCACCGCCGAATGCCTGCTTTCGCGCGCCTTTGAGGCCCATCCCGCGGCGCTTGCGGAAGTCGGCGAGATGTTGCTGTTGTTCCTCCTCACCGGGTATGGCCGGACGCCAATCCACGCCGCCGCGATCATGATCGGCGAAACGGCGTTGCTGCTGGCTGGGCGAAGCGGATCGGGCAAGAGTTCCCTGGCGCTCGCCGCGCAGCGTCAGGGTCTCGAGGTGCTTTCCGAAGACACCTGCTTCGTCCAGCTCGAACCGAGCCTGTCCGTCTGGGGCTGGCCTGGTGCGATTCACCTTGCCCCCAAAGACGCGCCTGAGGGTCAATTCGCGCAACGCACGCGCGGTGGTAGGGACAAAGTGGCCGTGCCGCGGCCATTTTCGAGGCCGTTCGCCGGCTATGCGCTCCTCATCGCCATCGAGCCGGGGGAAAACCTTCGCCTCGAACGAATTACCGCCGAGAAGGTTCGCGGCCTGCTGCCTCCGGTCGAGCCGGGCTTTTCCCGCATGCGCCGTGAAATCGGCGATGCACTGCAAGTGCTTGCGGCGGAAGGCAGCTGGCAATTGACGCTCAGTGGCAACCCCGACGAAGCGATCGCGCTGCTGCGCCAGCGTTTTCGGGGCGCGCACGTGGCTCGCCAGCGGGGAGCCCTGTCGTCTTCAATGTGAACGTGCGCGCCGCGGCGAGGGACAAACAAGCCGATAGGATTCCTGCTGGGGGATTGGCTTGGCGCCTGAGGGCATCTTTACCGACTGCACGCTGATGATCACGGGCGGCACCGGATCGTTCGGTTCGACCATGCTGCGCCATTTCCTGCGGCTTCCGGCAAGGGAAATCCGCATAGTAAGCCGCGACGAGAAGAAGCAGGACGACATGCGCCGGCGTTTCCGTGACGGCAGGGTGAAGTACCACATCGCCGACGTACGCGATCCCGGCGCCATCGACCTCCTCAGCCGCGGCGTGGACTTCATCTACCATGCCGCCGCCCTGAAGCAGGTGCCGTCGTGCGAGTTCCACCCGCTCGAGGCGGTCGCGACCAACGTTCTCGGCACCGCCAACGTGATTGACGCCGCCATCCGCAACCGCGTCCAGCGAGTGATCTGCCTGTCGACCGACAAAGCCGTTTATCCGGTCAACGCGATGGGCATGTCCAAGGCGATGATGGAGAAGGTCGTGATCAGTCGATCGCGCCTGGCCTCCCAAACGGGCGTGGTCCTTGCCGCGACGCGCTATGGCAACGTGCTCGCCTCTCGCGGCTCGGTCGTGCCGCTGTTCGTCGAGCAGGTCCGCTCGGGAGCGCCGATCACGGTCACCGATCCGCGGATGACCCGCTTCGTGATGACGCTCGATGAAGCGGTCGACTTGTGCCTTTACGCATTCCAGCACGGACGCAGCGGTGACCTGTTCGTGCAGAAGGCCCCGGCGGTGAACATCGGCGATGTTGCCGAAGCGGTTCTCAAGGTCATGGGGCGCGAGGACCACGAAATCAGGGTGATTGGCGCGCGCCACGGCGAGAAACGTTTCGAGACGCTGCTGAGCCGCGAGGAGATGGCCGCCGCCGAGGATTGCGGGCGCTATTATCGCGTGCCGTGCGACGCGCGCGATCTCAACTACGACGCCTATTTTACAGAAGGCGACGCTCGCCTTCTGCACAGCAGCGAATTCAATTCCGACAACGCGCGCCAACTTGACGTCGACGAGATGGCGGCTCTGCTCGAGCAGGTGCTCGAGCTACCCGACGGTCGAGTGCGGGAACCGGCCTATGAGCTGTAACGTCCGCACCGTCACGGTGACGGGCGCGAACGGTTTCATCGCGCGCAACCTGACGCTGCGGCTGAAAGAACGCGGCCTCGAGGTGCTCCTTGTCGTTCGCGACACCCCGCAGGCGGACATGCGCGCAGCGATAGCGCGAAGCGACGCGATCTTCCACTTGGCGGGCGCCAACCGGCCGACGGATCCGACCGAGTTCATGGCCGTCAATCGCGATTTCACGCTCAGCCTAGCCGATGCAATCGTCGCATCCCGCCATAGGCCCCTCGTGATGTTCGCGTCTTCGGTCCGCGCTACGGGCGACGACGACTATGGGCGCAGCAAGCGAGCCGGTGAAGCGGCAATACTGGCGATCGGGGATGCCGCGCAGGCGTCGATCTGGCGCCTTCCCAACGTGTTCGGCAAATGGGCTCGCCCCAATTACAACTCCCTCGTTGCGACCTACTGCCATAACCTTGCGCATGGATTGCCGCTTCAGATCAACGATCCAGCCGCGCCGCTCACGCTGCTTTATGTCGATGACCTGATAGAACAGTGGATGGGCGCGCTCGAACAGGGCGACGGGGAGTCCGGCGTCATCGAGCCGACTGGCGCTCACCGGACTACTGTCGGAGACCTGGCGGCGATGCTGAGGCAGATGGCCGAAGGTCGCGTTGCCGGCCACATCGCGAAAGTTGGCTGTGGCCTGGAGCGCGCGCTTTATGCGACCTACGTATCCTATCTCCCCCCGGATCAGTTCAGCCTTGATGTGGCCAGCCACAACGATGCGCGGGGCAGCTTCAGCGAATTCCTGCGCATGCCCGACTGCGGCCAGGTTTCGGTCCTGACGGCGCATCCGGGCGAAACGCGCGGAGGGCATTACCACCACACGAAGGTCGAGAAATTCCTCGTCGTGCATGGCGAAGCGCGGTTCCGCTTCCGCCACGTGCTCTCGGGCGAAACGGTGCAACTGACCGCCAGCGGCGACCGACTGACGGCGATCGAAACGATTCCTGGCTGGACGCACGACATCACCAATATCGGCGATGACGATCTCGTCGCATTGCTGTGGGCCAGCGAAGCTTACGACGCGGCGCGGCCCGACACCGTGGCGAGCCCGCTATGAGGGCAGCCCCGCTGAAGGTGATGACCGTCATCGGCACGCGGCCGGAGATCATCCGGCTATCGCGCGTGATGCCGGCGCTTGATCGGGTGACCGACCATGTGGTGGTTCACACCGGTCAAAACTACGATCCTGAGCTTTCCGAGGTATTCTTCCGCGAACTCGGCCTCCGGACACCCGACTACCAGCTGGAGGTCGCGGGCGGAACGCCTGCCGAAACGATCGGCCGAACGATTATTGAGGTCGACAAGGTGCTCGAAATCGAGCGGCCCGAGGCCCTTCTCGCGCTCGGCGATACAAACAGTTGCCTTTCGGTCGTTGCCGCCAAGCGCCGGCGCATCCCGGTCTTTCACATGGAAGCGGGCAACCGGTGCTTCGACGAGCGTGTGCCGGAGGAGATCAATCGGCGCATCGTCGATCACACCGCCGACATCAATCTGCCCTACACCTCGGTCGCCCGCGAATACCTGCTGGCCGAAGGCTTGCCCGCCGACCGGATCATCAAGACCGGCAGCCCGCTGTTTGAAGTCCTGGCGCATTACCGCGCCGCCATCGAGTGTTCGGGAGCAATAGCTCAGTTAGGGTTGGAACGCGGGCGGTACTTTCTCGTGAGCTGCCACCGGGAGGAGAATGTCGACGCGCCCGAACGGCTGAGAACTTTCGCCGCGACGCTCTCCGCACTGGCGCAAGCCTACGGCTTGCCGATCCTGCTCAGCACGCACCCGCGTACGCGGACGCGGATCGAGGCACTCGGGCTCGAGTTCGATCCCCTGGTACGCCTGTGCAAGCCGTTCGGCTTCCTCGAATACAACGCACTCCAGATAAACGCGCGCGCGGTGCTTTCAGACAGCGGCACGATCAGCGAAGAATCCGCGATGCTGGGCTTCCCGGCGCTCAATCTGCGCGAGGCGCACGAACGGCCGGAGGCGATGGAGCAGGCCGTTGTCATAATGAGCGGAATTTCTCCCGGGCAGGTGCTGCGATCGCTTGAGGTCGAGCTCGCGCGCGAGACTCGGCCCGCATTGCCCGCCGACTACGCGGTGCCCGACGTATCTCAAAAAGTCGTCAGGATAATCCTGAGCTACACCGATTACGTGCGCCGGACCGTCTGGCGCGAAGCGTTCTGAGGCCATGCGCTTCCTGCTGCTGCCGATGAAGTTTCCGGTCGAGCCGGCTCGCTCGTACCTCACCACCGAGCTTGCCGATGCCTTGCTCGACGCGGGGCACGAGGTCGAAGTCCTGCATCTCGATTGGGACGCGAGGCCAGGTGAAAGGACCCGGCGGCTGACGAGCCGGCGCGGAATCCCGGTGGTCCGCGTCGGTCCGCGCGCGGTCGGAAGGCCCGGCAGCGTCCTCTACAAGGCTTCGAAATTCATCCTCAGCTCGCGCCATGTCGGCCGCGAGGCGATGCGGCACCTGGAAATCGGGGGATTCGACGTGATCGTCGCCTGGATGCCGGGCAGCGCTTTTGCGCCGGTGATCCGCGATGCCGCCCGAGCCGGTGTTCGCGCAAGGTTGCTGTTCGTGGGTGATTTCTTCCCCGACCATCATTGCGAAATCGGCGTGATCCCGCGCGGGCCGTTTCGCTGGGCGGCGAAATACCGCGAGCAGGGCGTGCTGCGCCGGTTTACGGCGATCTTCTGCACGCTTCCCGCCAATTGCGAATACCTGAGGCAGCGCTTCCGTCTCACTTCCGGCCAGCAAGTGCGGGTCGTTCCCAATTGGACTTCGCTCGAAGCCGCGACGGCCTGCGATCGGGCAGACGTGCGTGCCCGATATGGTCTCCCGGCAGCGGCGCCTATCGCCGTCTTCGGCGGGCAGATCGCTGCCGGCCGCGGATTCGACCAGATGCTCGAGGCGGCCGAAATCGCCCATCGCTGCGGCTCGCCGTTCGTGTTCCTGTTCGTCGGCGACGGCCCGCTCACCGGCGAGCTGGCGAGGAACGCCGCGCTCAAACCCAATGTCCTGCACCTGCCGGCATTGCCCACTGACCGCTTCCGAGAGCTACTCGGCGCCTGCGACGTGGGAATGGTCGCCACGGTGCCAGGCGTAACCTCGCAGACGACACCGTCGAAGACCCTCGACTATCTCAAGGCCGGCTTGCCGTTCGTGATCGCCGTCGAGCCGGGCAGCGAGTTCGCGACCCTGTTCGAACGCTACAATGTCGGACGCGCCGTCGCGTTCGGCGACGCGTTTGCGTTTCAGCGCGAGGCCGCCTTTCTTGCCGGCGATCGGGCGTTTCGCCGCGGTCTCGGCGAGCGGACCTATAAATGCCTCGCGGAGATCTTCGATGTGAGGCTCGCCGTATCGGCCGTCCTCGACGCGGCAAGCGAGCGCCAGGAGAACAGCACCAGCATCATGAACCCGGCGCTGAACGCCGCATGCGTCGCGAAATAGGCCCATTGCGGCGCGCTCGCGTATCCTTGGCCCATCATGACCAGCGACAACGCCGCGATCGAGCCGAGCACGGTCAGCTCCAGCGCTGCGTATCGCTCGGCCTTGCCGGCGGCGAAGGCGGTGTAGATGCCGATCGACGTCCAGACACGCAACATGTCGCCCGCCATGTAAGTCCGGATCGCCGGGATCGCCGGGAGGAACGAGGGTGAGAGGAACAGCCGCACGAGCGGCTCGGCGGCCACGCTGAAGGCGATCAGCGGCAGCGCCATGGCCGCCATGCCGCCCGCTCCGCAAACCAGCGTGAACCGCCGACGAGCGGCCGGGTCTGTCAGCCGGGCGACGTGCGGGACGAAGACCTGCAGGATGAACAGGCCGATCAGCTGGGTCGAAAGGTCGGAAATCCGGTTGGCGGAGAGCCAGCGGCCCAGCGCGTCGCCGCCGAAATCCGCGCGATACTGCCAGCGCAGGGCAAAGAACGTCAACGGAGTTGCCGCCGCTACCGTGCCGAATGCAAGCGAGTAGCGAAGCAATTGCCGCGCCTCGCCTGCCAGCGCGGCGAGAGGTGGCCGGACGAACGGGCGAAGTGCGAGCGGCAGCACCGGGAGGCTGGGCACGATCGAGCCGCAGGCGAACGCGAACGCCGCCAGGGTTCCATTGCCGCGAACGGCAAAGACCGCGGCACCGGCAGCGCCGGCGAGCAGTCCCACGCTCTGTACGGCGAGGCTGGAGATCATCCGGCCCTGCCCGCTCAACATGCTGCAGCGGATCTGCCCCGGTCCCGCAAGGATCGCTGCGAGCGTGAGCGCGACTATCGCCGCGCTCTCGCGGGTGTGGCCGACGAGGACGACGCCGATCGAGTGGGCGGCAACGAGAGCGATGATGATGAGCAGGCCGCTGGCGGCGATCCAGATCGCCGCTGCCGCGGCCAGCGTCTCTTCGAGCTCCCCATGTGACCGCGCCGCGGCGACTTGCCGGATCAGGCCGTTCTGCGTGCCGCCGACCGCCAAAAGGGTCACCAGCGATGCGAAGGCGAGGTACTGGCTGAAATCGGCAAATCCGGCGACGCTGAGCCGGCTTGCCGCGAGCTTGAGCAGGATCAGCGCACAACCGATCCTGAGAGCAAAGAACACGCCGATGGCGCCGAGCCGCGCGGTCACGTGGCCACCGCAACCGGCAAGGCGGCGTACACCCTCTGCCGCGACCGATGCCACCACCAGACCGCAAGCCACAGGAAGAATATCGAATAGCCCTCGTAGGCGGCAAACACCTGGTTGTTCGCCGGCAGGTAGAACACCATCGTCGTCGCCTGGACGAACAGAACGGCGGCGGGATCGCTCATCCCGGCGGCGGCCTCGCGCCACCACAGGCCCCAGGCGAAACCCAGCAACGCGAGCACACCTACCGCGCCGGAAAATCCGACGTCGTTGGCAATCCACGCAATGAGGGTCGACCAGTAGTTGTCCTCAGGCCATTCGTCGTCGCCGTTGCGGTAGGTGTAGGTCCGCTTGTGCGGGGTGTCGTCGCCGGTGAGCGCCTCGTAGACCGACAGGGCTGCCGGCGAGTGGCCGACGCCGAGCGAAGACTCGAACGGCTTGTGCATGGCAAGGTGCAGGCCGAACCAGCCGGAGCTGGTTGCAAGAATGAACTCGCTCAGTCCGAAGCGTTGATTGAAAGGCAGCCAGGCGATCATCCCATTGTCGAGGTCGGCACAGATGCGGCTGGCATTGGCGCACACGATGGTCTTGTTCTCGAACCCGCGCAGGCGCGCCTGCTTGCGCTCGGTGAACAGCCCCTGGGCGAAGAACAGCAGCACCAGACCGATCAGCACAGGCAACCACAACCGCTTCGCGACGCGCGCGCGCTTGCCCGTCAGCGTCAGCGCCCTGCCAAACGAGACCATCAGGGCAGCAAATCCGATCACGAACAGGTCGGCGATTTCCTTGTCGGTTCCACGCATGATCGAAAAGACGACCGAGCAGGCGATGCTGACGGCAAGCGCGAGGCGGCCTATCCAGCCGATGCGCCGCCAGTGAACGATGGCCAGCGGCAGCACCGCGAACATCAGCGGGCTGGCGAGGAAGCGGGTGGCGACGACGAGCGCGCGCTCGCGACTTTCGCCGAAATAGAGCTGGAACTGCAGCCGCCGGTAGGCTTCGCCCTGGTTCTGCAGGGCGTCGAGCACTTCCCATGGGCCGCGGCCGGTGTAGGCAAGGCACGAAGGCACGAGCAGCGCTGCGGCGGCCGCTGCCCCCGCGACGAGCAGCCATGATATTCCCGGCATCGGCGCGGCCATGTGCGTCGGGCCCGCCGCCCCCACCATTGCGGCCGAGGCCAGCGCGAAAAGGCACAACAGCACGTAAAGCGTCAGGATGGCCCAGTCCCAGCCACTGAAGATCGGCCAGTTGATCGGCCAGGTGAGGAACATCACGAACGTGAAGCCCACGTAGGCCATGATCACGTAAAGCGGCGCGCGCGTCAGGCGGCCGGTGGACATGAACGGAAGCAGCTGCAACTGCATGGGAGCAGGCCTGACGGTGTCGTTCATGCGGCGGCTCCTGCCGAACCGATCACCGACAAGGTCGCCGCCACGCCGGACGCAAACGACAGGTTCTCGAAGTAGTAGCGACGCCCGGCCGCGCCCATCTTCCGGCGCTGTTCATGCGCCAGATCGGCCATTTGGGCGATCGCACCGGCGAGCGCCTGGGCATCGCAGGGACGCACGACGATCGCGGCGCCGCTCGCGGCCAGCAGTTGCGCCGCTTCACCGGCCACTGCCGCAACGATCGGTTGGCCGTAGGCGAGATAGGCCTGCGTCTTCGAAGGTACGGTGATCCTGAATAGCGGCTCGTCACGCAAGTGCATCAAGACCGCGTCGGCGCTGGCGATGACCTCGTCGATCTCTTCGGCGCAGACCCGCGGCTCGATCGAGATGCCCTGCACCCCCCGCGCTCTCTTGCAAAGCTCCCCGAACTCGAGCCCATCGCCGATGAGGCGGATCTCGATATCCTGCCTGCGGCGGGCAAGAATCGCGGCCGCGTCCACTACCGTTTCGAGGCCCTGGGCGCGCCCGAAGTTGCCGGCATAGACGATGCAGAGCCGCTCACGCGCTTCGCTCTCGATTGAACCGCTCCCGACAGGCCCCTCGCGCACGGCCCAATTGTGAATGGTGGAGATTTTCGTGACCGGCACGCCGCGCGCCGCCAGCGCCTGCCGCATGCCGTCTGACTGGGAAATGATGAGCCTCGAGCGGCGATAGACGAACCGGCAGGCGAAGCCGATCGGCCGTGCCAGTGCCGCCGCGCCGCGAAACCCGGTGGAGCGGACCGTGTCCGGCCAAAGATCCTGCACGTCGAGGACGAACGGCAGGCGGCGCACGCACCCGGCGAGCGCCGCCGCGAAGCCAACCGTGATCGGCGGATGGTAGACATAGGCGAGATCGTAACGCCCCGCCCGCCACAGGCAGTAGAGCAACACCGAAAGGAAGAACGACAAGAAATTCAATGATCTGCGCAGCGTGGAAGCATCATGACTGGCGAACAACGGCAGGCGCGTGACGCGCACTCCGTCGATGTCCTCGTGCTGGATCAGTCGCAGGCGGTAACCGGGGTAGACCTTTCCCGTCGGGTAATTGGGCAATCCGGTGACAACCCTCACCTCGTGCCCGGCAGCCTGAAGCCGGCGGACGAAGTCCAGACCCTTGATGATGTTCGGCTCGGGCTCGAACCACTGCGTCAGGTAGAGGATTCGCATCCGCGCTCCCGCCGTTAAACCCCAGCCGCCGTCCCGGGCACTCACCTGAAGACGCGCTCGATGTGGGTTAGTGGGCGGAGAGGGCACCTTAAGTTCATGCTTGCGCCAGACCAACCGGTTCCCTTTTTCGACTGGGCCTCGCTCTACGCCGAACAGGCGGAACGGTATGGCCGGATCATCCAGGAAACGGCTGCCGCCGGAGGCTTCATCCTTCACCACGCGGTTGCCGAATTCGAGCGCGCGCTGGCGAGCTACCTGGGGGTGACGCACGCGATCGCCCTCTCGGATTGCACCAGCGCCATGCAACTGGGCTTCCTCGCGAGCGGATTGCAGCATGGGGACGAGATCATCCTGCCGAGCCACGCCTTCATCGCGGCGGCGCAGGCGATCCATCATGCCGGCGGCCGCCCCATCCCGGTCGATATGGACGGCGCCGGCCGGTACGTCGATCCGGCCGCCATTCGCAAGGTCATCACGCCCAGCACGAAGGGCCTGATGATGGTCCATGTCAGCGGCTCGGTCTGCAACATGGACGAAGTGCGCTCCATCGCCAGCGAGCACGACCTTCCGATCTGCGAGGATGCAGCCCAGGCGCTCGGCGCATCGTTCGCAGGGACGCCGGCGGGTCGCTTCGGTCACTGGGCGGCATTCAGTTTCTATCCGTCCAAGACCCTCGGCTGCTTCGGCGATGCCGGCGCGCTGGTCACCGATGACGACGACCTCGCCGATCGGGTGCGCGCGATGCGCAATCATGGCGCAGGCCCCGACAAGGTCATTCGGGAAGATTGCGCCGTCTGGGGCACCAACTCGCGGATGGACAACATTCAGGCGGCGGTTCTGGTCGACAAGTTCAGGTGGTACGACAGCGCGCTTGCCCGCAGGCGCGATATCGCGGCCAAGTATCACGAAGGCTTGTCGGACATCGCGGCGCTGCAGTTGCCGGCGCCTCCTGCCGCGGACCCCCGGCGCTTCGACATATTCCAGAACTACGACGTCTGTTGCGATCAGCGCGATGCGTTGCGCGAGCACCTTTCGGCCCAGGGCATCGGTGCAATCCTCCACTGGGGCGGTATCGGGCTGCACAGGTTCCGCAACCTGGGGCTGGGCGGCGACCTGCCGAACACCGACCGCTTTCTCAACCGCGCCCTGCTATTGCCGATGAACCACATGCTGCGGGACGACCAGGTCATGCGGATCATCGCCGCCGTGCGGTCGTTCTTCTGATGGCGACCGCAGTCCTTCCGCAGGAAGATACAAGGGATCTGGCGCTGCGCCTTCGCCGCCATGCCGTGCGCATGTGCAACAGCGGCGGAAGCGCGCACGTCGGCTCGTGCCTCTCGATGGCGGATATCGTCGCCGTTCTGTTCGGCGAAATCCTGCGCATCGACCCGCACGAGCCACGGTGGCCGGGCCGTGACCGCTTCATTCTGTCGAAGGGCCATGCCGGCGCGTGCATTTACGCGGCGCTCGCCGAGCGGGGTTTCTTCCCCGTGCGCGAGCTTGCCGGCCACTACCGCAATGGTTCGAGATTTTCCGGCCACGTCAGCAGCAAGGGAATTCCCGGCGTCGAAGTATCGACCGGCTCTCTCGGTCACGGCCTGGGATTGGCCGTCGGCGTCGCCACGCAGCTGAGGCGCCAGGGCGGCGACCGGCGCACGTTCGTGCTGATGAGCGATGGCGAATGCGACGAAGGGTCTGTTTGGGAAGCGGCCCTGTTCGCCTCCCAGCACCGCCTCGGACAGCTGTGCGCTATCATCGACTTCAACAAATTGCAGGGTCTCGCGGCGGTCGCCGAAACCGTTGCCCTGGAGCCTTTCGGCGCCAAGTGGCGCGCGTTCGGCTGGCGCGTTCTGCGCATCGATGGCCATGACCATGCGGCGTTGCGCGAAGCGCTCTCGACCCCGTCAACGCCTGGCGACCGCCCGCTGTGCATCATTGCCGATACCGTGAAGGGCAAGGGCGTCTCGTTCATGGAGAACCAGGTCCTCTGGCATTACCGCGTTCCTGCGGGCGATGAATTCGCTGCCGCCTTGCGCGAGCTCGGCGACACGGAGCCGGCGCGCGATGCGTGACGCCTTCGTCAAAGCGCTGAGCGAATTGGCGGCGGAGGATCCGTCGATCGTGCTCGTCAGCGGCGATCTCGGGTTCAGCGTCCTCGACGATTATCGGGCTCGCTTTCCCGACCAATTCATCAACGCCGGGGTGGCCGAGCAGAACATGACCGCCCTCGCCTGCGGCATGGCGCTCGAAGGCGCCCGTGCCTACACCTATTCGATCGCCAGCTTCCCGACGTTCCGCTGCCTCGAGCAGCTGCGAAACGACGTTTGCTATCACGGCGCCGCGGTGACCGTCGTGGCGGTGGGCGGCGGCTTTTCATACGGGCCGCTCGGCATGTCGCACTTTGCCACCGAGGACTTGGCGATCATGCGCGCCATTCCCGGCATGACCGTCGTCGCTCCGTCAGACCCGTGGATGGCTCGCGAATTGGCCCGCCAGCTCCACGCTGCCGGCAGGCCCGCATACCTGCGCATCGACAAGGGCAACGCAAGCCTCCCGCCGGGTCGGGTCGAGCTCGGAAAGGTCCGCATGATCGAGCATGGCAAGGACGGTGTGATCTTCGCGATCGGCGGGATCCTGTCCGAGGCGCTCGCGGCGGTGGAAATTCTTTCAGCGGAGGGCCTCTCGATCGGCCTCGCGGATGTTCACACCCTGAAGCCGTTCGACGTCGATGGCGTGCTGCAAGCCGCCAAAGGGCAACCGATCGTCGTCACGCTCGAGGAGCACAACGTGATCGGCGGGCTCGGAAGCGCGGTGGCCGAAGCGCTGCTCGAAGGTGGCGTTGTCCCGCCGGCTTTCCGGCGCATCGGGGTGGCCGATACCTTCCCCGGGACGGTCGGCGACCAGCAATACCTGCGCTCAGCGTGCGGACTGGACCGTCACGCCGTCGTCTCAGCGTTTCGGGAGGCGCTTGCAAGATGCTGACGAAGCGACTGCTCGACATCGCGTTCGCGCTGCTCGCCATCACCTTGCTGTGGCCGCTCATCGCGATATTGGCGCTGGCGATCTGGTGCCAGGATGGGCGCTCTCCGTTCTACCTCAGCCCAAGGGTCGGGCGCGGCAATCGCGACTTCGCGATGATCAAGCTGCGCACGATGGTGGTCGGGGCAGACCGGACGGGTGCCAGCTCGGCGGCGAAGTCCGATGCCCGGATCACTCCCTTCGGCCGCTTCCTGCGCCGCTGGAAGCTCGACGAGTTGCCGCAGGTCGTCAATGTGCTCGCCGGCCACATGAGCATCGTCGGGCCAAGGCCGAACGTGCGCCTCGGCGGTGTGAACGACTACACGAGAGAGGAGATGGGCCTCCTCGCCGTCAGGCCGGGCCTCACCGATCTAGCCTCGATCGTCTTTGCCGACGAGGCCGAAATCCTCGAAGGCACGAGCGACGTCCAGGCGACCTACGACCTGCTGATACGGCCGTGGAAGTGCCGGCTCGGTCTGCTTTACATCGAACGCCGCACGCTGGCCGCGGATATCGCTCTGACGGGATTGACCGTGGTCGCGATCATCGCCCGGCCGCTGGCACTCTCGCTGCTCGACCGGATCCTGCTTCGCTGGGGTGCCGACACCTCGACGCGCGAGCTGTGCCTTCGCCAGGAGCCGCTCCGGCGGTTCGTCATCGAGCTTAAGCCTTCGTGATCGTCGCCTTCTTCCTGCGCGAGGCCGATCGATCTTGCGGACCCCCCCGCGGCCTCCCCGATGGCTTGACCATGCAGGTCTGGCGCCCGCGCGGCCGCGGCACGCGGTCGGCATTGACCGCCGATGCTTTACGCCTGGGAGTGACCATCCAGGACAAGCTCGGCCTGTTCGACGACGATCGCTACACGGAATTCAGTCTCTGGTGCGCCACGACCCGCGTGCACCGGCTGATCGTGACGCCGCGTTGGCATCGCTTTCCCTTCATGGCGCGTGGCGACCTGCAGCTCGGCGGCCTGTGGACACATCCGGGGTGGCGCCGCAGGGGCCTGGCAAGCTCAGCCGTAGCCGAGGCTCACAGTCTCTTCGACGCGCCGGGGCAGCGCTACTGGTACGTCGCGGACACATCGAACGCGGCCTCCATGGCGCTCGCCCGAGCCGCGGGATACCGGATAGTGGGCCAGGGCCGGCGGACCAGGCCGATGGGCCTGGCGATCCTCGGCCAGTTCCGGCTCGAGCGGGAACACGCCGCGGCCTGACCGCCTCACTTCACCGAGATCGTGACCCTTTCGATCGAGCCCGCTTGGGGGACGAGCGCCGGGCGAACGGTCAGCGTCAGCCACTGCGCGGGACAATCTCGCGCAACGGTGAAGCCGACGACCTGGCGGGCACGCCGGCCCGGCGTCAGCGGCACCGTCGCGATGGTCTTGGCCTGGCCGGCACATGCGAGAGTCCAGACCGGCGGCACTTGTGTTGCTTGGGATCGGCCTGCCTTCAAATCCAGCTCGTAGGATCCCGGTCGAAGCATGAGCAGCTGTGCCGCGACCTGTCCCCCCTCGGCGGGGTCTGCGTGGTAGGCCAGGACGGCGCGACCATCCTCGATCTCGCGGGTTGCGCCAAGCTCGCCGTTTTCGGCCAGGCCCCAGCCGAAAGGATATCGCGCAGCACTGTTGTCGAAAGAACCGTCCTCGACCAGCTCCCCGCTCGCCGCCCGGGGCTCGAACGTTGCGTCCAGTCGCCTCGCCAGCGTGAATTTCCCGCCATCGACAAGGCGGGCGATCAACTTGAGATCGAGTTCATCCTTGGAAATGACCCGCGCGTTTCGCAGAGCGAGGAAGAGGGCCGCTGCAGACGTCGGCTCGGCGCTGTCCGAGGCATAGATGAGAAAGGCTTCGCGCCAATCGCTCGGTCGATCGACCATCGCCGCGATCGGCTTGACAAGCGCGGGATCTTCCAGGCCCCGCGCCAGCGCGGGGAACACGAAATTCGGCGCGGCAGACGACGTGCGCAGCGCGACGTCCATGTTGGCGAGCGCTTGCCTGACGTCTCCGCGCCCGACTGCGTCCTGCACCAGCCAGAGCCGCGTCGCGAGGCTCCGGCGGCTGATGCGATCGGACAGGCGGTAAAGCCGAGACGCGGCCGCGCGATCGCCGCTTCGCTCGTAGGCAAGCGCCCGCATTTCCAGCGCCGCCGGCTGCGTGAGATCGCGACGCAGGGCGACCTGCACCAGGTTGGTGACTTCGGGCTCGGTCGGCGAGCGATTCTGCCGGATGAGCCCGCGTGCGCGATCGAGCTCGTGCGCGCTGGTGTTGCTGCTCGCGAACCAGACTCCAAGACCGGCGAGGATAGCCGCCGCGACAATCGACGCGCGAAGCGCGATGCGCCCTCGCGCGTCGAGTGGCCGGTCAGGCCGCTTCGGCGACGGCTTCGTTACCGTAACCGTAGCCATAATCGTAAGCGAACGCCCGCCGCCCGGCGGCAAACTTGGTCACCACCGCGCCAAGCAGGTTGGCGCGCGCTTCCCGAAGGCGCTCGATCGCGTGCGTTGCCGCGCCGCTGCGGGTCACGCCTGCTTCGACGACATAGACCACTGCATCGACGGCCGAGGCGACGAGCGGGGCATCCGCGAGGCCGAGCACCGGAGGGGAATCGACGACGACATGATCGAATTCAGTGAGCAGCCTGGCGATCAGCTCGCGCAGGCCATCGCCCATCAGGAGGTCGGCCGAGCTGGGTGGTTGCGGTCCGGCCGGAATGATCGACAGCCCCTCCCACGCCGTGGCGTGGCGAACCGCCGCGATGTCGCGCGAGCCGGCCAGGAGGTTGCTGACGCCGGCCCTGTTCGCGATTTTGAACGCCTCGTGCAGCGAAGGCGAACGCATGTCGGCGTCGATCAGCACGACCTGTTTCTTCGCTCGCGCCAGCAGCCGGGCGAGCGCGATCGCGCTGGTCGACTTGCCCTCCCTGGGGCGCGTGCTGGTAAAGGCGATCGACGTCGGCGTTCCGTGGGGCGTGGCCAGTTGGAGGTTGGCCTGCATCGAGAGATAGCCTTCGTTAAGCGGCGAGCGAGGACTGTCCAGCTCTTCGAGCGGCGCGCCGTCCCTCACCATCGGCAAGGCGCCCAGCAACGGCAGCCCGAGCCGCGTGCGAACGCTGTCGGGATCGCCGATCGTCTCGTCGATCTGGTTGAGCGCGGCGGCGAGCGCGACACCTACCAGGCCCCCGGCGAACATCGCCACCATCAGGTTGACGAGGAGTCTCGGGCTGACCGGCCGATCGGGCCGCTTCGGCATGTTGATGATGGCGATGTTGTTGTCCTGGACGCTGCCGGCGACGCCGATCTCCTTGTAGCGCTGGAGCAGCGAGTCATAGAGCTGACGGTTGGTATCCGCGTCGCGCAGGTAGATGTTGTACTGGATGCTGCGCCGGCGGACGTTGTTGAGCTGGCCTTTGAGCGCCGCCACCTGGGAAGCGAGAGCCGCCTCGCGCGTCGCCGCCGCGCGATAGGTCTGGGTCAGCAAGGTACGCACGCGCCCCGTCTCGCGGCCGAGGGAACTGTCGATCTGGTTCAGTTGATCGGAGAGCGCCTTGACCCGCGGGTAGGCGGAACCGAACTGGGAAGCGGTCTTGGCGAGGTCCGCCGAGACTTCGCTTCTCTGCCGGCGCAGGTCGCTGATGGCCTGATTGTTGAACGCTTCCGTGCTCGCGTCGGGGTTGCGGGTCGCGGCGAGCTGCGCTTGGGCCGCGATCCTGTCGGCGGTCGCCACGGCCAGGGCCTGGTTGAGCGCTGCGAGCTTGTCGGTCAGCGGCGACCGGTCGACCGTGCCGGACTGTTCCTTGTCGCCCGGCGCCTGGGGCAGGTTGATGATGCCCTGGCTGTCCGCATATTCGACTGCCTGGCGTTCCGAAGTCTCCAGCGTTCCGCGCAGCGCCTCCAGCCGTTTCTCGAGGAAGCTGCGGGCGTAGCTCGATGCATCGAAGCGACGCTCCATGGACATGGCGATGAAGTCGTCGGCCCATTTGGCGGCGAGGCGCTGCGACAGCGCCGGATCGGGCGTCGTCACGGTTACGTCGACCAGGCTCGAACCCCGGATCGGGGCAACGGTCACATGCTCGAGCAGGATTTCGCCTGCGAGTTCGCGTCGCTTGGCGAGGCGCGCCCCCGCATCGGCAAGCTGGCCAACCCTGTCGAAATCGTCCTGGCGGTGGAAGAGCGCGAAGAATGCCTTGTCGTCGCCCAGCCGCAAGTCGGCGGCCACGCGTTCGGCGAGGCCGGTCGCCTGCAGCAAACCGTACTGAGTCTGGTAGAATTCCTGGTCGCCGATGCTCGTTTCGGGCTGGACGTCTTCGATCTTGGTCACGCGGGCGGCATCGCGGGAGATCTCGAGGCGGACTGTCGAGGCATACTGCCGCGTCATCACCACGGTCGCGACCAGCCCGAGCACCAGCCCGGCGAGGATCGCGGGCAGCAAGACCCAGCGCCAGCGGACAACGAAGCGCAACAGGCGCTTGAGCTGAGGCTCGCGCGAAGGTCCGCTTGCGCCGGACGGCGCTCCGGCCACGATCGGTACGTTTCCGGCAAGCCAGCCGAGCGCTTCGGGTGAGATCGCCTCCATCAGGGCAGCCTTTGCAGCGCGAGCACGATGGGCGTGGTGATCAGCGGCAGCGCGGAGACGAACTGCGCCAGCTTTCGCCGGGCAACCGAGTCCCCGACGACCACGATATCGTGCGGGTAGATCCGCGGATCGGCGTAGAGGCCGAGACGGATCGAATTGAGATCGTAGAGCGCGGCGTAAGTCTTGCCGTCGACCTTGCGGAAGACGACGACATCGTTGAGCCTGGCGTACTCGTTCAGTCCCTTGGCCTTCGCCACCGCGTGCATCAGCGTGAGGTCGGAGGTCGCGGCGTAATCGCCGGGTTCGTTGACTTGCCCGTCGATCGTGTAGTCGAGGCTCGCGGTCTCCTCGACGTTCACCGCCACCCGCGGGTCGTTGATAAAATGCCCGTTCCTGAGGCTGCTGTTCAGCTGCGCGGAAAGCTCCGCCGGGGTCAGGCCGGCCACCTGGACCTGTCCGAGGTACGGAAGAACAATTCTGCCGGCGCTGTCGGCGCGGAAGGTGCCGGTGAGTTCGGGAGTGTCGACGACGACGAGCGACAGCTTGTCGAGCGGCGCGATGCGATAAGCGGATGGACCGCTTGTCGCATCGATTCCCGGCGGCGTGGGCAAGTCGGTAAGCTGGGTCACCACCATGGGCGCGTCGGTTTCGCCAAGGCGAGGTCCGTTTGAGCAGCCCGCCAGCGCCAGGCAGGCGACCGCAATCGCCAGGGAACCGACTGCCGGCCTCACAAGCGCACCTGGAGGGCGAACTGGAACACGGTCTGCGCCTGGAATGGATTGATGCCGAAGTTGGTTGCCCTGACGCCGCGCCTGCTCCGGACGTTGAGCGCTTCGGCCTTGAGCGTGACATGATCGTTCAGGAGATACTTGAGCGCTGCCGTCCACGACCAGCCGTCCTCGCTTTCGAGCGGCGACATCTCGCTGCCGTGTTCGCGGGTGCGGAATGCCTCGACCCGGCCGGCGACATTCCACTTGTCGGTGAGGCGATGCGACAAAAGCACATAGGCGCTGCTGAAGTAGGTGTGGACCCACGGGACGCCGTTGTGCGGGAAGCCCATGATCGTCGAGCCGGTCATGCCCTGGGCGAGCAGGCGAGTGCGGCTGTCGAGATCCGCGTCGAAGCTCAGGTTCCAGAAACGCGTGCGCCAGCCCCACTGCAGGTGCTCGGTGAACGCCTTCGGATCCCCGCGATTGTCGTAATAGAACAAGGCCGCACCCCACGGGGCGGATGCACGCCAGTCGAGGCGGGCGTACCAACCGGGCCGGTTGTCGAGCTCGATCAGCGATTTCGTATTGGGCGCCTGGGCGAAGGTCAGGAACGGGTTGAGCGGCGGCAGTTTGAAATGGCCGAACGCCGTCGCCTTGATGTCGCTCAGCGCCCATCCGCGGAACGACAGCAGGGTCCCCGAAGTGTCGTTGAAGCCGAACACCGCGCCGGTAAGCCCGACGGTGTTGCCTCCGATATTGGTCCTGATGGTGCCTTCGAGGCCGATGACCTTGACCTCTTCGCCGACCCACGAATTGATCGTCGAGGGGGTGATGGTATCGACGACGCTCCAAGCCCCGCCCGTCGAATGCTCGAGCGAAATTTCCGGCCACATCAAACCGGCGCGCACCTGCACCCCGACCGCCCCTGTTTGCGGCGGGAGCCAGTTCACGAACGCTTCGATCAGGTCGACGGCATTTTCCTGATCACGCTGCCACGCAGTCGACACATTTGCGCTGAGCGTGTTGGTAAAGCGCGGGGTCCAGATGAGGTCCGCCTCCACCGGAACAGCATAAGGGTTGTAGTCGCCGCTCGCCGTGCCCTGGAACCGCGTCTTGCCCAGTCCGCGGTTGGTGAAGGAGCGCTCGCCGTTGGCGAGCGCCAGGCGCCCGTCGAGCAGAATCGAGATGGTGTCGCCCGACAGGATGTCCGTCCCCCCGCCTTTGTGGGCGTCAGTCGAATCTGCCGGCTGGCTTGCCGGCGCCTCGTCGGCGGCGGGACCCTGCTGTTGCGGGTCGTCCGAGGAGACAGAAGCTGTCGTCGCAGTCGCATCGTCGGCGGCCGTCGCGGGTGAAGCGGCGCACAGGGCCAGCCCTGCAGCGCCCGCGAGCAGAAGGGCCGTATTGGAAATCCTCAGCGTCATTGCGATCCCCTATCGAGTGGTTTGTTTGCGGCACGGGTCCAGCGCGTAACGCCGCCGACCACTCGCCGTTCGCCGGAAAGGCCGGACCGTTCGAGCTGGCGGGCGAGCTCGGGATCGGCGACCCGGGGCACGCCCGCCGCGACGGTCAGCCGCACATGGCGAGCCGCCGATTGAAGCAACGGAGCCGTCAACAGGACAAAATCGGCCACCCCCCCCGGTTCGAGCACCGGCGGAGCCAGACCGAGCCGCCTCGCAGCGGTCTTGCCGACAGCAGCTTCCAGGCGCTCGTCGTCGAGATGGCCGGTGGCGCGGGCAAAACGGAGTTCATCGAGCAGGTTGCCCGCGCCGGTGAGCAGGGAGTCGCTGCCGAGCAGGATGTCGGTGCGGCCCTGTAGCAGGCTCGCCGGCGCCGTGCGGCCGAACAGGAAGAAGTTGGAGCTGGGGCACCAGACCAGCGCCGCCCCCGACCGGCGCAGCCGATCGCCGCCCTCCACGCCCGGCCCCACGACGTGGACAGCCAGCAAGTGCCTGTCGAGCAGGCCGACCCGCGCGATCGTGTCGATCTCGCTGGCGGCCTGCTCGTCGGTGCCTTCCGCAAGATGGAGAGCATAAGGGGAGCCTCTCTTGCGACTGGCGCCCAGGGCAGGCGTCAGGGCTACCGAATCGTCGTTGGCGACGCGCACCACGCGAAGCGGAAATTCGCGCGCGAGCTCGTCGTCCCAGGGATCGTGATGCACGGCCGACGTGACTCCGGCGAACAGGTTCTTCCAGGCCCCGGCGAGATAGGCCTCGCGTCGCGCCACCTTGCGGCCGGCCGCTATCCGCCTGCGATGGCGCTCTTGGATGTCTCGCGCCCACTGCGCGGCGTTGCGATAGGGCGGCCTGCCGAGCCGGCCGTAGTGGTTTCGATGAAGATGCTCGTGGCTGTTGATGAGGCCGGGCCGCACTTCGGCTTCGCGGCAGTCGAGCACCACGTCGAACTTGCCCTCCGGGGCACACAGGTGGTCGCCTTCGCAGGCGATGGTCGCGTTACGCGCCCGGACCAGCATGCGCATCGCGTCAGCCCCGCTCGAACCGCAAGGCGAACACCAGCGGCAGTCCGAAATGCTCTTCGTAAAGCGCGAGCCGGCCCGCTTCTGCGTAAAGATGGCGCACCGCCGGGCCGACAGGCGCTTCGGCCCCATCCACGAGCGCCAGCCCGGCGGCTCCGGCCGCGGCGATGTGGTCAGCCAGCGAATGCGGGTGGCTCAAGATCTCGCACACCTCGGAGCCGCTGCGAAACGTTCGCCGGTGGCCTCGGGCCTGCGCCTCGGGATGGAAGTCGCTGACGACGACGCTGCCGTCCTCGAAGAGCGCTCGAGCCATTTCCGAATAGGCTCGTGCGAGGTCGGCGACATGGCCGAGGACCAGCCTGCACCAGACGACATCGAATCCCTGGTCGGCGACGGGAAGATCGCCCGCCTGACCCTGCCGTACGGACAGCTCCGGCCGTCCGCGGCGATTGAGCGCCCCCGCGGCAATCATCTCGCGGCTCGGCTCGACGCCAACGGCCGACGAGGCGTTGGCTGTGACCATCCTGCGCCCCGTTCCACAACCGATGTCGAGGAGCCTGCGTCCCATGAGAGGCGGGGTCAGGCCGGCGACGAGCTTCTCGTCGAGCAGCGAAACGATCGTTTCGCGTTCGTACGTCGAGGCCCAGCGGGCGTAGCCTTCCGCCGGATCTAGCACCGTCGATTCGGGAGCTTCGATCACATACCCTCCCAGCTGCCAGCCCTCACGGCCGCTGGTTATCTGTTCCGAACCGCGCGGCGCCGGTTCAAGCCGCGGCGGCTGGGCGGGCGGCGAGGCGCAAGCGCTCGAATGAACCGCCGCGCGCGCGGGGGGAACCAAGGCGGTGGACCGGATGACCCGGTCGCTTGGAAGGGAATCGCCATGAGTCTCTTGAAGCCCATTGCTCTCGCCGTGATCGCGTCGCTGGTCGCCACGCCGGCTCTTGCCGAGCCCGCAGCCAATCCTGCCGCCAAGCTTTCGCTGACACCCAAGGCGCAGCCCGCTCGCACCGCGAGCAAGGTCCGCCAGAGCGACAAGCTGGTGGGAACCTTTCCGCTGATCCTTCTCGGTACGGCCGCGATTGTCGGCGTAGCCGTGTTGCTCGGAACCAACGACCACAAGGCCGCGAGCATGTGACGAGCAGTCCCGGAAGGCCGCCATGAGCGCGTCGTCAGTACGAGCTCTGGTCAATCCGCCGGGACAGGACCTTTTCGGATCATCCCGCTACCGCATCGCGGTGGCGGGCCTTCTGCTGCTGGGACTGGCTTCGTTCGGCGGCGCGTCGCGGATCGATGAGCCGGCTCAACTCGCGGCTCGCCTGGCGGCCATCGGGGCGATCGCCCTGAACCTGCTTCCGCTCGATTTCGCGCCCCTTCGTGCGAGCCGTCGGATGGCTCTCTTCGCGCTCGCGTGCGCGGCCCTGCCGCTTGTTCAGCTGATCCCCTTGCCCGCCCCCGGCTGGGATCGGCTGCCGGGTCATTCGACCTATGCCGCAATCGCGCGCGCTTCGCAGACCGTCGGCTGGCGCCCACTGAGCCTGACGCCGGACCTCACGATCAATGCGCTGCTGGCGCTGCTCGTCCCGGCCGCCTCGGCCATCGCCTTGCTTTACCTTGATGGCAACGGGCGCAAGGCCTTCGCCGCGGGATTCGTGCTGATCGCGTTCGCCAGCGCGATGCTCGGCCTGGCGCAGCTCGGCATCGGCGACGACCAGTTGCGGCTGTACCGGCACACAAGCGAAAACGCGCCCGTCGGCCTGTTTGCCAACCGCAACCATCAGGCCGCCCTTCTCGCTTGCGCGTTCCCGCTGGCCGCTGCCGTCATTCCACCCCGAGCCGGCGCCCACACGCGTCTCGTCATGCTCGGCTTTCTCGCTCTTGCGGCGCTCGTGGTCACCGCGGTGTTGCTGTTTACGGGTTCGCGCATGGGCGTCGTCTTGTGGTTGGGAGGAGTCGCCGGCGCGGCCTGGACGTTTCATGCGCGTGGCCTGCTCCGGCTGCCGGCGGATTCGACCGCGCGCGCCGCGTGGGCTCTTGGTCTGGCGGCTGTCGCGGGCACCATCCTTGCGGCCGTCCTGTTCGACGGCGAGTTGATCCGGCGCTTGCGCCATGCCGACATGGCGGCCGACACGCGCTGGATGGCCCTTCCCGCGCTGCTCGAGACCGCGCGGGCGTTCTTTCCGGTAGGATCGGGATTCGGTTCGTTCGCCAGCGTCTATCCCCGGTTCGAGCCCGACGGTCTGTTGTCGACGATCTACCTCAACCAGGCGCACGACGAGCCGCTTCAGCTGGCGATCGAAGGCGGCTTGCCCGCCGTTGTCCTGCTGCTGCTCTTTGCCTGGTGGTGGGGGCGAACGGCGGCCAGGCTCGTGTTTCCCGGCAAGCAGGCGGCGCGGCGTGGTTTGCCGCGGGCTGCTCTCGTCGTCACCGCGCTGCTGATGCTTTCCAGCCTTTTCGATTATCCGTTGCGAACCCCATTGCTGGCTGCGCTGTTCGCGGCCTGCTGCGTGGAGATGGCGCTCGGCGCCAGGCGCAAGGAAGACGTGACCTCCAACAGGGTCCGGCCGGTTGGGACAGGCGAGATTCTTCGGCCCGCCTAGCCGGCCGCGACCTTGAGGGTGCCCCGCATGGTCGGATGATAGACACAGTAGAACGCGAACGTGCCCGCCTTGCCGAGCGTCTGGCTGGCCTGTTTGCCCGGTGCGATGCGGATGTCGAAGCTGTGGTCCTTCGCGGTGACGGTGTGCTGGACCGTGTCCTTATTGACCCAGATGATCGTGTCGCCCGCCTTCAGGCTGTCCGGCAGGGTTCCATATCGCATCTGCGTGATCGTGACGGTGTAGGTTCCCGACTTGTCCGCGGCAGACAGGCTTGTCGCGCTCACCGCCAGCGCCACGGCCGCCATGGCAAAGGCACGGCGGCCAGGGAGATTCCATTCTTCGAGCATCGGCCCTTCCTTGTGTTTCCTGCACAAGGACTTGGTCCCTCTCGACCCCCATTGAGTTCATCGCGGCCGACGAATGCTCAACTTCAGAAGCCTACGCTCGCGCCCGCGGTCAAGACGGTCCGCGAATGGAAGTTGCCATAATAGTACTGACGGCCCGGACCCCCGCCCGAGACTGCCGCATGCACTTCCAGCCGGCCCAGCTCCCGGGCAACACCAAGGCGCCAGTCGTAATACGTCTTGTGGTTCAAGGTGTAGATGTGGGGCGTGTAGAGGTAGTTGAGGCTGCCGACATGGGCCGTCACTCGCCAGTCCCTGGCGGGAGTAAGGTTCGCCTCGAGCTGGCCGTAAACAGTCCACACGTCTTTTCGATAGTAGCCGGGCGAAACGAAGACATAGGCCGCGATGCGCCCCCGTGTCGCGCCGACGTAGGCTTCCGTGTAGGTGTGGGAAAACGCCCCTTCGTAAGGCGCCCTGAAGCCGTTGTGGGCCACGCCGATGTCTATGGTCCACAGATCGCCGAGGCGCTTGGCAAAGCCGGCATCCGCCTGCAATCCGAGCAAGCGGACGCCGTCGTCCTGGCTGAGGACGATTGTGCCCGATCCGTCGGCGTAAAAGCCCGATGCGTCGTCGAGGCCGGCTCTTGCGGTGGCCACGGGCCGGCCCGCGCTCAACGAGTAACCGCGCACCCTCAGGTCGGTCTCGACGGATATCGAACCGGAGACCTGCTGGGCCGAGGCTGGGGCAGCGACACAAAGCGCCGGTGCGGCGACAAGGACGCAGAGCAGGATCTCGAGGCATCGGCCAGCGGCCCCGGGCCGAGGGGGTTCACGGACAGGCGGACGCTCTTCCCAAGACAGTGGCGCAAGCCTGGACGCGCCCGTCGCTGGCACGGACCAGATTTGCCGCGAATGGCCGCCTGCCCTTCTCGTCAGCAAGGGCCGCCAGGCCGCTGACTTGGGCGACAGCGTATGACGTGCCATTGACGAGACTCCATCCGCCTCCAGGTTGTGTGGTCGGCAAGTCTCGACCGGGTGCACCGTATACACCAACGGGCATCGTTTGAAGCGCTTCATCCGCGACCGGAATAACGCCCCGCAGCGACGCGGGGAAGCCACCGGCAGGAAGATCCTGGTCGAAGGCGGCGACAACCGTGATCTGACGGCCGATCGCCACATCGAGCAATTTGCTCAGCAACAGGTCGGGCGGCCCGCTCAGGCTGAGGTTGATGATGTTGGCATTGTTCTCGATCGCAAATTCGAGGGCCTTGGCCAGGGCCAGCGATTGGCAAAGTGTCTGCTGACCGCGGTTCACCTCGTGGCAGGCCCGCAGCGCCATGAGCTTCGCGCCCGGGGCCACGCCGGCAATGCCGATCCCGTTTCCGGACTTGGCACCGATTATGCCGGCCACGTGCGTCCCGTGGGCTTCGCCGCCGCTCGGCGGCCCATCGACGAAATTCCTGTCGACCACGAACTGGCCGGCCAGATCCGGATGGTCGACATCGACCTGGCTGTCGACGATGGCGATCTTCACGCCTCGGCCGGTGGCGGCGCGCTGGATTTCCCTCAGCTTCCATTCGCCGGCGGTCGGCTGGATCGGGTAGAGCGGATCGCCTCCAGCCCGCGCCTTGCTCGAGATCGCATAGGACGTCATTCGCTGCGACCAGGCGACGCTGGGCTCCTTCGAGACGGCGGCGATCACCTTGTCGATCGACTTGCCGAGGGGAACGACCATCACGAAGCAATCGACGCCGAGCAGCGGCATGGGCCACCCGTCACGCAGCTCGACTCCGTACCTGTCCGCAATGCTGCGCGCGATGCGCTTGCGTGCCTCGCGAGAGGCCAGATCGCCGTAATTGCCGCTGTAGCCGGAGTTCGGCCGGTAATGCGGCGGCGGCATCTTCAGCATGACGAGGATCTGTCGTTCCTCATCGGCGCTCGTCTTCGCGTCCGCCGGCGAAACGAACGGTATGGAAGCCGCCCAGGCGGGCGCAGGCGCCACCACCACCAGCAAGAGCGCCAGGAGAGAGCGCAGGTCGGCCATCAGGGACGCCCATCGTTGGCGAGTGGCTCGGCCAGCACGACCTGGCTCGATTCCCGCAAGGCCTTGATGGCAACGGCCGGATCGCCGTCGTCGACGCGCACCACGTAGGCCCCCGCGGCGGTCGGCCCATCGACCAGACGGGCACTTTGCGCAGACAGGATCACCCGCATCTGCTGCTCGGTCGTGTCCGGCTTGAACAGAACCACCATTTGGCCGTTCGTGGCGCCGCCGGAAGAGCCAAGCGTGTGATAAGTCTGCTGTGGAGCGGCATTCGGCCTCACGCCTGATATCATCACCGCGAGGGCGACGGAGGCAGCCAGCGAACCGGCCATCGCCCAGCCCACCGGAACTCGCCGGCGGAGCCAGCGCACCGGGGGTGCCGGACTGTCATCCGGCGCGGTCTCGGCCATGCGAAGCTGCATCGCCTTCCATCCGTCGTCGGCGTTGAGCGGCAGGGTCGCGACGCCGTGCGCAAGCTTCCGCTCGAAGCCGAGGTCCTCGCGGCACTCGGCACATTGCGCCAGGTGGGTTTCGACGCGCGCACTCTCGCGGTCCGCGAGAGTGCCGTTGACGAACCACGGCAACAGCTTCTGCACGGCTTCGTGCTCGCTGGGCCGAAGGGAAAAGATCTCTGCCATGTCCTCGTCAGGCTCCTAGACCCAGTCTTCCAGGCCGCCTTCCAAGACGCGGCGCAGCTGGCGACGGGCGTGAAACATTCGTGTCTTTACTGTTCCGACCGGACAATCGAGGATCCTCGCGATCTCGTTATAGTCCAGTTCGTGATAATATGTGAGGTCGACCACCGCCCTATGCGCAGGTGACAAATCCTGCATGGCCTCCGCCAGCAGATCGCGGCGTCGCTGGCCGGCTGAATTCTGCTCGGGGCTGTCCTCTTCGCTGATGCGCTCCTGTGCCTCGGGATCTTCAAGCGGATCGTCGAACCTCTTCAATCCTTTCAAGGCCTTGCGATAGGCGATCGCGAATATCCAGGTCGACAGCTTGCTGCCGCCGTGGAAACTGTCCGGCCGTTGCCAAACGACCATCATCGTGTCGTTCAGCACTTCCTCGACGAGCTGCGGCCGACGCACCATCTTCAGGAGGAAGTTGGTCAGGCGGGGATGATACAGGCGGTAAAGCCGTTCGAACGCGCCATAATCGCCCAGCCTGATCTTCTCCAGGATCAGGAGTTCCTCGGCATTCGAGCCGCGCGACGAGGGCGCCCGCTCGGCCTTACGGACCAGCTTGTCGTTCACGTCATCGGTCTCATGTCTCTCGTCCTGCGGGTAAATCCGCAGCCGCACCCGGCGGGTTCAATTATCGCACGGTCTGCCGCCAAGCGGAATGCCCGCCTATTGGACCGTGATCTCGCCCTTCATGCCCATGCCGGAGTGAAGGAAATGCGAGCAGTGAAGCTCATAGGTGCCGGGCTTTTCCGGGGTGAGAACGACATCGAGGCTTTGCTTGCCCGACAATCTCACCTTGCCGCCGACGACCTCGCTCCTGTCGGCTGGGGCGATTGCGCTCGATGCGAAGAATTCGGGCGCCGTGAAATCGTGACCACCGCCGGAGGTGTTGGCGAGGTGAAGGCGGTAGGTCCGGCCGTGCTCGAAGATCAGCGAATGGGGCGTGAACCTGAAGCTGGAAAGTTCGACCGACACGACCTGCGGCGGCTCCTTTTGCGCTTCGAGGGGGCCGGCGGCGAAGAGCGAGGCCACGGCAAGGCAGAAAAGGGTCGCAAGATTGCGGGTCACTCCATCGGCTCCCAAATTGGCAGGTGTCTTACCGCCTTGGTGGCGAGGTTGCCGATGCGGGTTCAACCTTCGCGTCAATACGCTCGCCCGACGAAGAAGCCGCCCGGGACGGGCCGCCGCCCTGACGACGCGAGCGGACCGAGGCTTGCCTCTTTGCAAGATTCACGAGGCGCGCGTGCAAAGTGACGCCCGGTGGCCGGCGGCAATCGCCGGCATCGGTGACAGCGCAAGCACCCGGCGTTCCCGCACGCTTTGCCGGCGACGCGAGCGCAAGGCCGTCCCGATGTGGCGAGGTTCCACCCCCATGGCGACAATCGATTTGGACCGGTCGCAGCGAGGGGGGCTGGGGAAACCGCTGCGACCGGTCCTTCCCGGCCGGCCCGCGAGTGGCCGTCGGGCAAACGAGCTGCGTCAGAAGCCCATCGTCAGGCTTCCGCGAAGCGAGAGGGCGGTTCCGCCGAGGCGTCGTTCGGCGCCAGCCTCGCCGGAAACGTTGAAGGTCTCGCTGCCGCCGAGCGCGCGCAGCCGAGCGAACCAGCCGCTCTTCTCCTGATCGGGCTCGAGCGTGAAGGGTGTACCGCCTGCAAAATGCGCGGTCGTCGCCCCGAGCGCCCCGCCGACGATCTCGCGCCAGCCGCCTTCGGTCTCGATGCGGAACCAGTTCTCGTCGCGCTTGCGCGTGCCGGTGAAGTCGATGCCGAGCACGAGGCCGCCGTTGACCGCAAGTTCGTCGCTGTTGCGAGGATCGACGATGAGATCGAGGCCCGCGCCGCCGCCGGTATCGGTGTAGCCCTTCTCGTGCAGTTTCAGGTAATCGAAGCTCGCCGTGGGACGGAAGAAGAAATGGCTGCCGCCCCCTTCGTAGGCGATGCCGCCGCTTGCCGACACCAGCGTGCCGCTGCGATCGGCGAGCGCGCTCTTCTCCACTTGCTGGGTGCCACTGAGACCGGTGAAGGTACGCCGACCGTTGAAATCGGATCGGCCGACCGAGCCGCGCGCGTACGCTGAAAACCCGCCCCAGCTCCCGTGCCAGTAGGCGGCGAGCTCGTAAGTGTCGGACTGCACGATGTTGCTGTCGCTTCCCTGATTGTAGTTGTTCCACAGCCAGGACGCGGTCAGCCCGAAACTGCCGACCCCGGTATTGATGCCGCCGCCGCCGGAAAAGCCGAAGCCGCCGAGGTTGAACGCGGCCGTGTCGCCCTGGCTCTTGTCGGCCGACCACCCGGCGGCGTTCACGATGATGTCGAGGCCGCCGAGCGAATAGACCGGGCTCGCCGGGTCCGCGAGTTGCCGCGCGAAAGCCCTGATGCCTTCGCTGATGCCCTCGAACGAGCCACCGGCATGGTCGGGCAGCATCTGGGTGATTTCGCTGCGGAAAGTATCGCCGTCGGTCGTCCCGAGGAAGACGCCGTCGATATCGGCGTCCTTGCCGAACGCGGCGAAGATGGCGTTGTAGGCACTCGCCTGGGAACGGTTGAGGCCCAGTTCCTGGACCGACTTCTTCGCCACGTCGACGGCGATCGTGTTGGGGCCGGGATTGCTGGCAAGCGACGCCTTGAACAGGAACGGGATCAAGTCGTCGTCCAGCGCGATGCCGGAGGCGCCCTGCAGCGAACCGGCCTGAACCACGTCGTAGCTGCCGACCGCATCATGCACATTCGCCAGGCGCAACACGAGCTTGGCGCCGGTGCCGAACGTGGCGGTGCCGGAGACGGCGAAAGCCGTGCCGGAACCAGCGGTCTTGTCGAGCGTGGCGATGAGCGTCCCGCCGGCGCCGACGTTGAGCGACGCGATCGCCGCCGGCTTGGCGACGTCGAGCGTGCCGCCGGCGACGTTCACCGCCAGGCCGCCGGCGTTCGCCAGGGTCCCCTTGAAGAGCGCCGTGCCGGATAACGAAAGCGTATCGGTTCCGCCGCCGGCAAAATCCGCCGTGCCGAGGAACTGCGACGTTCCCGCCAGAGTCATCGCGTCGTTGCCCGCTCCGAACACCGCCGAGCCGGTATGCACCGCGTCGCCGGACAGGGCGTAACTGTTGTTGCCACTGCCGAGGTAAGCGGTTCCCTTGAACGTGCCGTCGGCGACGGACAGGGTGTCGCTGCCGCTCCCGAGCCGGATGTCGCCGACGATGGCGGGCGCGTCGAAGCCGCTGCCGACCTGGGTCTGCCTGACAATGACGCCCGTCGTATTGGCCGACAGGTCGATGGCGATGTTGCGCGTCGAATCCGCCTTGGCTCCCGAAGCGCTGATCGTGCCCGAGTTCTCTATCAAGGTCACGCCGCCGCTCTTGTCGAGGATCGCCGTGGCATTGCCGTTTTCGCCCGAGGCGACGGCCTTGATGGCGCCACTGTTCTTGATCGTGCCCACGAGGGCACCCTGATCGACCAGGATGCCGGTGGCGAAGGCCGTGCCGGCGTTGCCGCCGGTCGCACCGATCGAACCGGAATTGCGGATAAGCGGCGTCGTGGCTCCCGCGCCGATGTCCAGCGCCGTGGCGCTGGCGCCGTTGGAAGCCGCCGAAACCGAGCCGCTGATGCCGATGCCGTTGGCGATTGTCACAGCCCCGCCTCGCCCGCCGACCTGCAGCCCCGTGGCGCTGACCCCGGCATAGACGCCCTGCCCGGCGATGGAGCCGTCGATCTGCAGGCCGTAATGATCGGCAGTTCCGGCGACTGCGCCGATGGCGATCGCGTGATCCGTCGCGCCGACCACCATGGCCGGCGCGGCGCCGTAGCTTACAACGTTGGCGGAGCCTTCCTTGGAATCGTCGATGCCGTCGCCGTCTTCGTCGTTGTTGCTCGAACTCGAGTCCTTCGGCGGAACGGCAAGGATGATGCCGCCGCTGACGTTGCCCTCGATCACGAGCGCCGGGCCACCCTGCAGCAAGTCGTCGGCATCGAGCTTGGACGTGTCGGACGGTGCGGTGGTCGACCGATATCCGGTCGAGACGATGTTCCCCTGCACGACCATGGCGCCGTCGATGTTGCCCGAGAACCGCGCCCCGATCGCGTCCTTGCCGGTCGCCGTCACCTTGCCCGCCAGCCGCACGTTGCCGGTGATGTCCTGCGCCTGCACGCCGACGGTTCGATCGCCGAGCACGCTCGTGGTGCCATCATGGATGAAAGCACCGTTGAGCTTGCCGCCGAGCCAGATGCCGGCGGAATCGTTGCCTTCGACCGTGATGGTGCCGCTGTTGCTCAGCTTGCCGGTGTGATCGCCCAGCGTGCGGATCCCGAAACGGTTCGAGCCCAGGGCGAACGGCCCGTCGAGATCTCCGTCCTTGTCGCTGTCGGTCGGCGTGTAGGGCTCATCCACGGTAATCGTGCCGGTGTTGGCGATGTCGCCGGCTGTTCCGGCGCTGGCGGCGATCCCGGTCGCCCCGTTGGCGTTGCTGATCGTCACCTTTCCCTGGTTCGTGACCGAATGGTTGTCGTCCATCGTCACCGCGGTGCCGCCGTTGACGGTCACGGAGCCGGCGGACGTGATCGTGATGCTGTCCGGCTGCCCGTTCTTGACGGTCGAGGTCAGCAACGGCGTCGTCTTCGCGGTGGTAACGTCGGTCGCGGCGGCCGGCGCGGCGAGCGCGATCGCGGCGGTCGAGGCAAGCAGGTAACGATGCATTTGGGGGTTCCTCCAGATCCTTGTCGATCTGCAGGACGGAGCCGATTGCGCCGTGCCTTGGCGCAGCACGGAGTTTTTTCAGAAAGCGGCGTCGAACCCGAGGCGCACTGTGCGCGGCTGCAGCGGCGTGATCTGATCGCGGCCGACGGCAAACGGCGTGCCGAGCGCGAAGCGATTGCCCTTGGCGTCGGCGAGATTGGTCACGGTGAGCGAGACGCCGTAATGATCCCTGCCCACCCGCGCCGTGACGCCGCTGTCGAGATAGTCGCCCTGCGGCTCGCCGAGTTCCGGGCCGATGCCGAGGCGGGAGCGCCCGACGTAGCTCAGCCAGCCCTTGGCGGTGAGCTCGAGATCGTCGCCGATGGGATGAGCGTAGTCGAAGCCGAGCCTTCCCGCGAAATTGGCGACGTTGGGCACATGCGTCGTGCGGGCGAGGAACGACTGCACGGGCTCGTCGATGTGGCTGTCGTTGAATGTGACCCCGCCGTCGACATGCAGCCCGCCCGCGAGCGCCACTCCGCCCGAGAGGCTGGCCGTCCAGACCCGCCCGTTGCCGATGTTGGCGGTGCTCGGCAGCCCCGAGAAGTCGATGAAATCGGCCTGGATGTGGTCCCAGCGGGTGTAGGAGACACTCGCCGAGAGGTCGAACTGGCCGGCGCCCGGCCGCCCATGGCGCGCGCCGAATTCAAAGGTCGCGGCATGATCGCTGCGAAAACGGCGCACGAAGTCGCCTTCGATCGCAAGGCCGCCCGGCCGGAAGCTCTCCTGGTATCGCATGTAGAGGCTCGTCCCGGGCGCCACGTCGGCCAGCAGCGAAGCCGACGGCAGGAACGCGTGCTCCGTCCGGCTGGCGGTGATGGCCGCGTTGGCCAGGGCAAGGGCCGGAGCGACGTCTTCGCCCTCGCCTCCCAATTGCGAGCGCGTGATGCGCCCCCCCAAAGTGGCCACGAGCCTGTCGGACAGCCGCCAGCTTGCCTCGCCATACGCGGTGACCTCTTCGAGGGTGTTGCGAACGCCGGTCGTGGTCGCCTGCAGGTCGAGCGTGCCGAGCTTGCGCCTAAGCACCGTCCGATTGTGGGTATAGCTCAACCCGAACAACCAGCCGAACGATTGGTCGAGCGGCTGCCAGAACCGGGTCTCGTTGGCGACCATGGCCGTGCGATTGGCTTGCACGAACAGTCGCGGCGGCCCGTCGGGCACGGTCGCGTCGTAGCGTTCAACAAGGTGCTGGCCGGTCACGCCTGTCGTGGAGCGAACGCGCATGGCTCCGAGGCGGCCGGCGATAACCACTTGTCCCTGGTCGTAGTCGGCATCCGACCCTTCGGGCACTGCCGCGGCTCGCGTCAGCGGTGGGCCGGCGCGGTCCGCATATTGGCTGTCGAGCGCATGATTGGCCTGCGCCAGGCCGACGAGGTCGATCGTCCAGTCGGGCGACAGCGCCAGGCGAAGCGTGCCGCGGCCGCCGAGGATATTGGCGCGGTTGACGTTCTTGCGCCCGAGCACCGGCTTGTCGATGTATCCGCCGGTGCTCGAGGCATCGAGCGTCACGCGAAGGGCGGCCCGGCCGGGCAGCAGCGGAAGGTTGAGGACTGCGTTGGCATCGCCGCCGCCAGCGCCGTGCTGGGTGAGCGAGCCGCCGACGATGGCGGAGCCGCTGACGACGTCGAGATCGGGTGCATTGGGCACCAGGCGGATGATCCCGCCGAGCGATCCGGCGCCGTAGAGGGTGCCTTGCGGCCCCTCCAGCACTTCCACGCGCTGAAGGTCCGACAGGCGCAGGTCCGGGTCGGGGGCATTGTAGGTAAGGCGCAGGTCGCCGAGGTATTCTCCTACCGTCGCCTGGGTGGGGCCGGTGAAGCTGGAATCGGCGATGCCGCGAATGAACAGCTTGTTGCGGCCGCTGCCGAGGTAGGTCGAGGAGACGGTCGCGAGGCGCTGGGTGATCTTTTCGGTTCCGCCGACGCCGCCTTGGACGAGATCCCTGCCGGCGAGGATCGCCACCTCGCCGGGATAATCCTCGAGCCTGGTGTCGCGCTTGCTGCCGAGGACGACGATCTCGACAGGCTCCTGCGGCGGCGGCGCGATCATGGCCGGCCGCTCCTGCCGGCCTTTGCTCGCCCGGGCGACTTCCAGCGCCGCGCGGGGTGCATCGACCAGCCGCCAGGCCCCAGGCCCCACCGGCACCGCCCTGGCACCGGCGGCACGCGCGAGCTTCCTGACCGCATCACCTGCCGACATCCGTCCCTTGATCGGCCCGACATGCCGGCCGGCGACGGAAGCATCGGCAATGATGACGCTGGTGCCCGTCTGGCGCGCCAGGACGATGGCGGACTCGTCGGCCCGGCCCGCCGGCACGGAGACGCCGCCGGTGTCGGCCTGCGCGGGCGCCGCCGCCACGGCCGCCGCCGCGATCAAGAGCACTCCCGTCCAGCGCATGGTTATTGCGTTCCGATCACCCAACCGTTGCCCGCCGGCGTGACGCTCACTCCGAGCAGCGGCCCCAGCGCCCGCGGATTGCCACGCAACGGCGCGACCAGCACGCTGCCCGAGAACGCCTGTCCCTCGGAACCGGGCGCTGCCGTAAAGACGACGCCCGTGGCCCGGCTGAGCCGCTCGGCGATCTCGCCGAGCGACGATTGCCGGAACGTCAGCCGCCCTTCGCGCCACTCGCCGATTTGCTCGATCGGGACCTTGCTCATTCGGTAGTCCGCCGATTCCGCTCGACGGACGACGACGTCGCCGGCCTTGAGCTGGACGTGCAGAGCCTCAAAGTTCAGGATGACGGAACCTTCCGCGACCGCCACGCTCATTGAACCTGTGTCCCGCCGGGCATCGAACACGGTGCCGACATCGACGACGGTGTCTTCACCTATCTTGAGGCTGAAGGGGCGACTTGCATCGTGCCGGACCGTGAACAGGGCCTGCCCCCTTTCGAGGCTGGCGAAGCGGGGATCGTCGCGGTCGAGCTCGAGGCGCGTGCCGCCGGCGAGATCGATTTTTCCACCGTCCGCCAACGCAACCGAACGCAGCTCACCGGGGGCCGTTTCCACCCGGTAGCGGTCGTCGCGTGTTTGCCAGACGCCGACGGCGAGAACCGCCGCAACCGAAGCGGCGAGCGCGCCAAGGTACCACCGGCGGGCATGACCCGATGGGGCCGCAGCTTCGTCGTTGGCGGCCCTTGGAGCCGCCTTGTCGAGCTCGACAGCCTCGGCGACGGCTGCCGAGACGCGGTCATACGCCTCCGGGTTGGCGGGACTTTCGGACAGCCAGCGGGTGAAGGCATCCCAGTCCTCGAATGCCGGGTCGCCCACGCGCACCGCCCACTCGGTCGCCTGCGCAAGAATGGAATCGTCATGCGGCATCGGGCAGTCCTCCTTCCGCGATGACGGAGACGTTCGGCTCAGGCCTCATCGAGACGCCCCTTCAGTTCGGCCAACGCGCGATAAGCGCCGCGAAGATCGCTTTCGACGGTGCTCAGGCTCACGCCCATTTCGGAAGCGACTTGCCGCTGCGGGATGCCGTCCAGCCGATGGCGGCGGAAGACCGCCGCGGCCCGTGGCCCCAGACCGTCGAGCGTCTCGGCGACCAGGCGGGCATGCTCGCGCGCAACGAGGTGACGCTCGACGGAAGGTGAATCGGAGACCCCTGCGAGGGCGCCGCTGTTGGCTTCGCTCCAGTCGCGATTGCGTTTCTCAGCCTGTCGCTCGGACCGGTATCGGTCGATCATCAGCGTGTCCGCGGCGCGGAACAGATACGAAAGCGGCGACGCGATCGGCCCCGGTTTAAGCCCCGAAATCCTGATCCACAACTCCTGCAGAAGGTCTTCCGCGGCATCGCCGGCCCCGCGTGCTGCGAGAAATTGCAGCAGCTTCTGCCGGTTCTGCAGGAAGACCGCTTCGAGGCCGACGGTGGCTGGGGATCGGGACAAGGCAGGTGAGTGGGGCGACTGGCTTATGGCGGTGTCCTGATAGGCGGTTCGTCGCGGGGATTAAAGCGTCGCACGCGAGGCGATGGCGATATGACAAAACCGGCTTGTGTTTCAGATCCTTGGCGGCCCGTCCATGTCCCTGGCGGGGCGATTGGCCATCCCCCGGCGGGACTGTCGCCCTCGCGGCAATTGCGGTAAGCATGAGCCGGGATGGAGGTCGGATGAACGGGAGGCGAGTCGCATACTTGGGCGCATCGATGGCGATGGCGCTGCAGGCGGCCTCCGCGCGGGCCGATGTCCTGGAAGTCGGGTCCGATGGCGCCCATTGGATCGCCGGCGGCACGGCTCAGGTCGCCATGCTTGGCGACACCGGCCGGGCGAAAGGCTCGGTCACTTCGCAGCAGGCGCTCGTGAATTCAGGCGACCCGGTCGGTTCCGTCCCGGCGGCCTATGCCGCCAAGGTCGATGAGCTTGCCGCGCGCTACGACCTCAGCCCCGCGCTGATCGAGGCCGTCGTATGGCAGGAGAGCCGCTGGCATGCCGCGGCCCGCTCGCCGGTCGGCGCCCGCGGCCTCGCCCAGTTGATGCCGGACACGGCGCAGGACCTCGGCGTGGACGCCGACGATCCGATGGCCAATCTCGAAGGCGGCGCCCGCTATCTGCGGGCCCAGCTCGATCGCTTCGGAGGCGACGTCGAAAAGGCGCTCGCCGCCTACAATGCCGGGCCGATGCGAGTCTCGCGGGCCGGCGGAGTGCCCGACATTCCCGAAACCAGACAATACGTGGCGGCCATCATGGCCCGCCTTGCCGATCACATCCGGAGGTAGCGATGACCTGCAAGTTCACCATTTCCGCCGCGCTCGCCGCGTTGCTCAGCCCGGCCGCAGCGATGGCGCAAGCCACCTCCGACCCGCGCGGCTCCGGACCGATCGTCGCTGCGCTCAACTGGATGGAGGGAACGCTGCTCGGCAATGTCGCAACGGCCGTGGCGGTGATGGCCGTTGCCGCGGTCGGCTTCATGATGCTCACCGGGCGGATGAACTGGCGGTTCGGCGCGACCGTCATCGTCGGCTGTTTCGTGTTGTTCGGGGCGGCGTCGATCGTCTCGGGGATCCAGGCCGCCGCGGCGGCGGGCTGAACCGGCCCATGGACCTCGTCCGCCACCCGGTGCACCGCGCGCTCACGCGCCCGCAGATGTTCGCCGGCGTTACTTACAACTTCTTCATCATCAATGCCGCCGTCACGACGGAGCTGTTCCTCGTCACCCGCAGCTTCCTGGCCTTGCCGGCAGCGCTCTTGATCCATGCCGCCGGCTACCTCGCCTGCCTGCGGGAGCCGCGGGTTTTCGAGCTCTGGATCACCAAGGTGAGCAAGTGTCCGCGGGTGAAGAACTGGCGCCGCTGGGGCTGCAACAGCTATTCGGCGTGAACGGGGATCGGCCATGACCAAGCGATGGATCGGCGCGGCGGGGTGGAGCAGCAAGGAGGCTCACGCCGGCGATCGCCTCCCTTATTCGCGGCTGATCGAGGACAACGCGATCCTGCTGCGCGACGGCTCGCTGATGACCGCGCTGCACGTGCCGGGTCTCCTGTTCGAAACCGAGGATTCGATTTCGCTCAATGCCCATGCGGCGACGCGCGAGGTGATGCTGCGCTCCAACCTCGATGCCCGCTTCGTCCTCTACCATCATCTCATCCGGCGGCGCGTCAGCGTCGAGCTCACCGGCCAGTTCGACGACCCGTTTTCGGCGCACATCGATCGGCGGCGCCGGGACAAGCTCGCCGGCGGTTCGCTGTTCGTCAACGATCAGTTCGTGACGCTGGTCCGCCGTCCCGCGCGCGGCAAGGCAGGGGTGGTGGAACGGGCGGCGAGGCTATGGCGGCGCAAGGGCCGCGAACCGGTCGAGGCCGACGCGCGCGAGCTGCGTTCGCTGCGGGCCGCGGCGCAAGCCATTGCCGCCTCGCTCGGAGACTACGGGGCGCAGGCGCTGGGCGACTACCGGGGGCCGAGCGGTGCGACGAACAATGAGCTGCTCGAGCTTGTGAGCGCGCTCTACAACGGCGAAATGCGCCCCGTGCGCCGCCCGGCCGACGACACCGACATCGGCCGCATGCTGCCCTACCGCCGGGCGAGCTTCGGGCTCGACGCGATGGAGCTGCGCGGCTCGGGCGGTGCCGACTTCGCGGCGATCCTGAGCCTCAAGGACTATCCCGACGCGACCAGCCCGGGGCTGCTTGACGGGCTGCTGAGGCTGCCGTGCGAGATGGTCGTCAGCGAGACCTTCGCGCCGCACGAGCGGCAGACCGCGCGCGAGCGGATCGACCTCGCGGTCCGGCGCCTTCGGTCGGCGGACGAGGATGCGATGGCCGAACGGGCGGACATGCTCGCCGCGCGCGATGCGCTGGGGCAGGGGTCGGTCAGCTTCGGCGACCATCACCTCACCGTGCTGGTGCGCGAGCGCGATCTCGAGCGGCTGGACGGCGCCGCCGCCGCCTGCGCGGCCGCCCTCGCCGACTCGGGTGCGATCGCCGTGCGCGAGGATACCAATCTCGAGCCGGCGTTCTGGGGCCAGTTCCCCGGCAACGAGCAATACCTCGTCCGCCGGTCGATGATCTCGAGCGCCAACATGGCCAGCTTCTCCTCGCTCCATGGCTTCGCGCTCGGCAAGGCGGACGGCAACCATTGGGGCGAGGCCGTGACGCTGCTCGAGACGACCAGCGCGACGCCGTTCTTCTTCAACTTCCATCACGGCGATCTCGGCAATTTCTCGATCATCGGCCCCTCCGGGTCGGGCAAGACCGTCGCCATGAACTTGCTCGTCGCGCAGGCCCAGAAGTTCGCTCCCCGCACGATCCTGTTCGACAAGGATCGCGGCGCCGAGCTGTTCGTTCGCGGCATCGGCGGTCGTTATGATCGCATTCGCGCCGGCGAACCGACCGGGTTCAATCCTCTCGCCCTGCCGGACGACGCCGCCAACCGGGCCTTCCTGCGCGACTGGTTCGCGGTTCTGCTCGATGCCGAAGGACCCGAGGAGCTGGCGACCATCGCCCAGGCGGTCGACGCGGCTTACGCGAACGACCCCTCGCTCAGGCGCCTCAGGCATTTCCGCGAGCTCCTGTCCGGGGCCCGCCGGCCGCAGCCGGGCGACCTCGCCGATCGGCTGGGCCCCTGGATAGCGGATGGCGAGCACGCCTGGCTGTTCGACAACGAGGAGGACCGGCTGGACCTGTCGAACCGGGTGCTCGGCTTCGACATGACGGTGCTGCTCGACAGGCCGCGGCTGCGCACTCCGGTGATGATGTACCTGTTCCACCGCATCGAGGAACGCCTCGACGGCAACCCGGCGATGATCCTCATCGACGAAGGCTGGAAGGCGCTCGACGACGAGGTGTTCGCCGCCCGCATCCGCGATTGGCTGAAGACGCTGCGCAAGCGCAACGCGCTGGTGGGTTTCGCCACCCAGAGCGCTCGCGATGCGCTCGACAGCCGCATCGCCACCGCGCTCGTCGAGCAGACGGCGACGATGATCTTCATGCCCAATCCGAAGGCCCGCGCCGAAGACTATTGCGCCGGCTTCGGGCTGACCGAGCATGAGCTGGCGCTGGTCCGCAGCCTGCCTGCTCACAGCCGGGCGTTCCTGGTCCGCCAGCCGGACGCGTCGGTCGTCGTCCGCCTCGACCTTTCGGACGCCCCCGAAGTCCTGACGATCCTTTCCGGCCGCGAATCCACCGTGCGACGGCTCGACCTGCTGCGTGAAGCGGTCGGCGACGATCCCGCCGACTGGTACCCGGCGCTGACCGGCCGGCGCTGGCCCGGCTCCGCTGCGCCCGGCGATGCGTTCGACGTTTGGGAGGCCGCGGAATGAACGCTGCGTCCTGCCAGTATGCGCTCGATGGCGTCGGCAATGGCGTGGCCGCCAGCCTCCACGGCGTCGATTGCGCCGCCAGCCAGATGGCGGAAGCCGCTTTCGGCCGGCTTTTCGGCACCAACGGCGCGCTGCTCCCCGCCCTCACCATCCTGCTGACGCTGTACGTGGCACTGTTCGCGTTCGGGCTGATTACCGGACGCAGCCGCATCGGGATCAATTCGATGACGTCGCGGCTGGTCACGCTGGGCCTGGTGCTGACTTTCGCGACCAGCTGGATCGCTTACCAGAACGTGGTCTGGAACCTCGCCACCGGCGCGCCGAACGAGCTCGCGGGTATCCTGATGGGCATCAAGGGCAACGCCACCGACGTATTTGCCCAGAAGATCGACGTCGTGTTCCAGGCGCTGATCCAGGCCTCGAACGGGCAGACCGCGGACAGCGCCTTCTCGCCACCCGGCCTGTTGTGGGTCGGAGGCACGCTGCTGCTGCTCGGCACGGTCGGCATCCTCGCGACGTCGCGCATCGCGCTCGCGGTGCTGCTGGCCCTCGGGCCGGTGTTCGTGGTGCTGGCGCTGTTTCGGGGAACGCGCGGGCTGTTCACCGGCTGGCTCAAGGGTGTGGTGCTGCTGGCACTGGCCCCGCTGTTCGCCGTGCTCGGCGGATCGCTGATGCTGGATCTGGCGGTGCCCGTGCTCTCCACCCTCGCCGCCACGCCCGGGCAAATCGATCCGCAGGCGGCGATGGCCTTCTTCATGGTGGCCGCCGTCCACGCGGCCTTGATGCTGCTGGTGCTGCGGGTCAGCGCAACGATGGTCGCCGGCTGGTCGGTGTTCGGGCTCGCGAACAAGGCTGTGCGCGAGCGCCCCGAGCCTGCACCCGCCCCGCGGCTGCCGACCGCTGCGGCGGGTGCAACGGTTGCGGCCGTCGACACGGGCCACGCCGTCGCTGCGCAGCGCTCGCTCCGGCTGTCGTCATCCTCGCACGTGGCCGCGAACGACACGGGCGGCGCGGGGCCGGCGACCCGCGAGGTACGCCTGGTCAACGCGAGCGCGACATCGGCCCCGTCGGGTCACGTGAGATCGCGCGCACAGGGCATCGGCAGCCGCTTCCGCGCCGCGCCCGACAACCGCTGGGAGAATCGGAAATGAACCGCCTGACGCCGGGCGCGGCTTTGGGCCTGCTCGCCCTCGCCACACCCTTGCATGCCGAGGATCCGCGCCTCGTCTCGCGTCTGTTCGATCCCCACACAATCGTGCGGATCGAGGGAAAGCCGAGCGTCGAGACGACCATCCGGTTCGGTGATGACGAACAGATCGAAAATGTCGCCATCGGCGATGCCAACGGCTGGCAGGTCACGCCGAACAAGCGCGCCAACCTGCTGTTCGTGAAGCCGCTCGCGGTCAAGGCGAAGACCAACATGACGGTGGTGACCACCGCTCACACCTATTTCTTCGATCTGGTGGCGATCCCCAACACCGATCATCCGGTCTACGAATTGGCATTCACTTACCCGAAGAAGGACAAGCCCGCGCCTGCCCAGGCGGCCGATAGCGAGAAGCCGAACGCGGCCGAACTGGCGGCGGCGACCGATCCGCAGTCGATCGTCGATCCGGCGGCCTTGAACTTCGCCTGGAGCCGCTCCGGCGACAGGAAGCTGCTGCCGTCGCGGATCTACGATGATGGTCAGGCGACCTATCTCGCCTGGGCCGCAGGCACTCCGGTCCCTGCCATCCTTGTCAAGGATGCCCAGGGTACCGAAGGCCCGGTCAACTATTCGGTCCATGGCGACGTGATTGTCGTCGAGAGCGTGCCCAAGCAGATCATCCTGCGCTCGGGCAAGCAACTGGCGATGCTCGACAACAACGCCCCCGAGCGCCGCCCGGCCGCATTGGCCCAGGCTAACGAGGTGACGAAATGAAGCTCGCTATGCGCTTGCCGGCGAAGGCCCCGGCCGCCGACCGCGATCCGCGCGAAGGCGAATCCGCCGAGATCATCGATCTCGCCAGCCGCACCGCCTACCCGGCGGTCACGCAGCGCAAGGGCAAGTCCGACGCGTTCGGCCTTGCCGCGGGTGTTGCCGTCGTCGCGCTGCTCGGACTGGCGACGCTGTGGGGAATGGATTCGGCACGCCAGCAGAAGGACGGGCCGCAAGCCCAGCCGACCGGGCGTCCGGTTGCGCCGTTGGCCATGCCCCGGCCCGCGCAGCCGTTTGCGCCGAAGGCCGCGGCTCCCGCGACGGCAGCGGCCCCGGGCGCCGCGCCGGTCGCGGCCTCGCCACTGCAACCCGCGCCGGTCATCAACCCGTACAACACTCCGACGGTGGTGTTCGATGCCAGCGCGCTGCCCCTGCCTATGCCCGGCGCACCCGCGGGCGACGCGGCGAAGGGCGATTCCGCGAGCGATTTCGCCAGCCGCATCGGCGGCGTCGGCGGCGGACCCGCCCAGGCTCGGGCCGACATCAACCCGCAGACGACGGTTACCCAGGGAACGATGATCCCGGCGGTGCTCGAAACCGCGATCAATACCGACGTGCCGGGCTACGTCCGCGCGGTGGTGAGCCAGGACGTGCGCAGCTTCGACGGCAGCCGGGTGCTGGTGCCGCGCTCCAGCCGGCTGATCGGCCAGTACCAATCGGGCCTGCAGGGCGGCCAGAAGCGCGCTTACGTGATTTGGACCCGGCTCATCCGTCCCGATGGCATCTCGGTCGCCCTCGCCTCCCCGGCGACCGCCTTCGACGGCAGCGCGGGGCTGAAGGGCGACACCAACAGCCACTTCTTCCAGCGGTTCGGCTCGGCCTTGCTGCTGTCGGTGGTCGGTGGCCTTTCGGCGATCGGGACCGGCGGAACGAGCCTGGTCATCGGCGGCGGCGAAAGCGCGGCCGCGGCGGCCGTCAACCAGGGCAATCATATCGCTCCCACGGTGCGCGTGCGGCAGGGCGAGCCGATCCGCGTGTTCACCGCGCGCGACCTCGACTTCTCGCGCGCGCCGCAATTGTGAGCGCCGAGGTTCGCCAGCTTGCCGGGGCCGAGGCGTTGCCGCAGGGCGGCAGCGCCTACCTCGACGCCTACCTGCAGCCGTTCCGGCGCTGGCTCGATTGCGACACGGTGACCGATATCCTCGTCAACCGCCCGGGCGAGGCGTGGATCGAGGATTCGCGGTACGCGGCGATGGAGCGCATCGAAGCGCCCGAGATCGACGACCGGCTGGTCCAGCGCCTGGCCGAACAGGTGGCGCGCGTGAGCCACCAGGGGATCAACCGCGAGCATCCGCTGCTCGGCGCGACGCTGCCCGACGGCGCGCGGGTGCAATTCTGCGGGCCGCCGGCAACGCGCCAGCACTGGGCGATGGCCATCCGCCGCCACCGCCGCCTCGACCTGCCGCTCGATGCTTACGATGCAGGGCAGATCGAGCCCCTCGTCGAACATCGCCCGGCGGATGCGAAGCGGGAGCCCATCGCGTTCCTGCGCGACGCCATTGCCGCGAAGAAGACGATCCTGATTTCCGGCGGAACGGGCACCGGCAAGACGACTTTCCTCAACGCGATGCTCGGCGAAATTCCGCCCGAGGAGCGGGTGGTGCTCGTCGAGGATACGCCCGAGTTGCGGCTCCCCGGGGCAAACGGCGTCGGCCTGATCGCGGTCAAGGGCGAGCTCGGCGAGGCGAGGATCACCCCCAACGACCTGCTCCAGGCTGCCCTGCGCATGCGGCCCGACAGGATCGTCCTCGGCGAACTGCGCGGCGCGGAAAGCGTCAGCTTCCTGCGCGCGATCAACACCGGGCACCCGGGCAGCTTCTCGACCATCCACGCCAACAGCCTGGCGGGAGCGCTCGAGCAACTGGCGCTGATGGTGATGCAGACCGGCATCGGCCTCAGCCGCGCGGACACCATCGAATATGCAGCGTCGGTCATCGACGTCATCGTCCAGCTCGACCGGGTAAACGGCCGCCGGCAGATCACCGCGCTCGGCTGGAGCCGGGATCTCCTCGCCTAGCCGGGATCGGCACGACGGATGACGAGGTTCCTGATCTCGCTCATGTCCTCCATCGCGAAGCGGATGCCCTCGCGGCCGAGGCCGGAGTCCTTGACCCCGCCGTAGGGCATGTTGTCGACGCGGTAGGACGAGACGTCGTTCACCACCACGCCGCCGACGTCGAGCCGGTCCCATGCGTCGAGCACCTTGTGGATGTCGCGGGTGAAGATGCCCGCCTGGAGGCCGAACCGCGAATTGTTGACCTCGTCGAGCACCTTGTCCCAGTCGGAGAAGGGGGCGAGATTGGCGAGCGGGCCGAACGCCTCTTCCCTGTTGGCGGCGCAGGCGCCGGGCACGTTTTCCAGCAGCGTCGCCTCGAGCATCGCCCCCTCGAGCTTGCCGCCGCACAGCAGCGTTGCCCCGGCCTCCACGGCCGCGTCGATCCACCCCTTGAGGCGCTGCGCCTCCTTTTCCGAAATCATCGGGCCGATGAAGGTGTTGCGGTCCTTCGGGTCGCCGGCGACCAGCGTCCTGGTCTTGGCGACGAGCATGTCCCGGAACGTCTCGTAGATGCTCTCGTGAATGAGGATGCGCTGCACGCCGATGCAGCTTTGCCCGGACTGGTAGAACGCGCCGAAGACGATGCGTTCGAGCGCGTGGTCCAGGTCGGCGTCCTTGTCGACCACCACCGCGGCGTTGCCGCCGAGCTCGAGCACGACCTTCTTTTTGCCCGCCTTGGCCTTGAGCGCCCAGCCGACCGCCGGCGAGCCGGTAAAGCTCAGGAGCTTCAGCCGCTCGTCCTCGGTGAACATGTCGGCGCCGTCGCGATGGGCGGGAAGGATCGAGAACGCGCCTTCGGGCAGCACGTCGCACTCGGCGAGCACCTCGCCCATGATGATCGCGCCCAAGGGCGTCAGGCTCGCCGGCTTCATCACGAACGGGCAGCCCATGGCGATGGCCGGGGCGATCTTGTGCGCGGCGAGGTTGAGCGGGAAATTGAACGGCGAAATGAAGCTGCACGGCCCGATCGGCACGCGCCGCCAGATGCCCATGTAGCCCTTGGCGCGGGCCGACACGTCGAGCGGCTGGACCTCGCCGTAATTGCGCGTCGCTTCCTCGGCGGCGATGCGGAAGGTGTCGATCAGTCGCGTGACCTCGCCCTCGGAATCGCGGATCGGCTTTCCGGCCTCGACGCACAAGGCATAGGCGAGCTCGTCGAAGCGCTCCTCGAAGCGGTCGACGCAGTGCTGCAGCACGTCGCGCTTTTCGTAGCTCGCGAGCTTCGCCATCGGCTCCGCCGCCTTGACCGCGCCGGCGATCGCCTGGTCGATCACGGCAGGCGTCGCCAGCGCGGTGCGGAAGGCAACCTTGCCGGTGAACTTGTCGATCACCTCGAGGTCGGCGTTCGGCTGCGCAGCCTTGTTGTTGAGGTAGAGCGGGTAAGTGTCCTTGAGCTTCATTCGGATCTCCGAAGGCTGGGCGCGGATGATGCGGGACGGGCCCTCGACAGGCCCGTTGTCCCTCCTCGCCATGAGCGAAACTCGCGCACTTGCCTCATTTCGCTCATCTCCAAGGAGCGGCTGGCGAGCCCGCGACGCGGGCGTCGCGAAGTCGCGTCCTGAGGAACGCTCACAACGCCTTGCTCAGCTCCTTGATGTCCTTGTTCAAGATCTGGTCGTTCTGTGAATAGTCGACCGGGCAATCAACGAGGTGCACGCCGGGCGTGTCGCGACACTCGGCGAGGATCTGCCGCAAATGGTCGCAGCTTTCGGCACGGTGGCCGCGAGCGCCGTAGCTTTGGGCGTAGGCGACGAAGTCGGGGTTGCCGTAAGTGAGGCCCCAGTCCTTGAAGCCCATGTTGGCCTGCTTCCAGCGGATCATGCCGTAGGCATTGTCGCGCAGGATCAGCACGGTAAGGTTGAGCCCCAGGCGAACGGCGGTTTCCATTTCCTGGCTGTTCATCATGAACCCGCCGTCGCCGCAGATCGCCATCACCTTGCGGTCGGGGTAGAGCATCGCGCTCATCATCGCGCTCGGCAGGCCCGCGCCCATCGTCGCCAGCGCGTTGTCGAGCAGCACGGTGTTGGGCAGGTACGCGCAATAGCCGCGGGCGAACCAGATCTTGTACACCCCGTTGTCGAGACAGATGATGCCATCCTCCGGCAGGCACTCGCGGACCTGCCGGACGAGGTGCGGCGGGAACACCGGGAAGCGCTCGTCACCGGCGAGCTTGTCGGTGTGCTCGACTTCCGCCTTTCGGTAGGCGAGCATGTGGCCGAACGACCATTTGCCCTGCGGGACAATGTCTTCCTTGATCTGCCAGATCGCGTTGGCGATGTCGCCGATCACCTCGATCTGCGGGAAGTAGACCGGGTCGACCTCGGCGGTGCGGGTGGAGACGTGGATCACCTGCGGGCCACCTTCGCGCATGAAGAACGGCGGCTTTTCGATGACATCGTGGCCGACGTTGATGATGACGTCGGCGTCCTCCACCGCGCGATGGACGAAGTCGCCGGCGGACAGCGCCGCGCAGCCCAGGAACAGCTCGTGGCGCTCGTCGATCACGCCCTTGCCCATCTGCGTGGTGAGGAACGGAATACCGGTCTTCTCGACGAACTGGCGCAGCATGCGCCCGGTCATCTTGCGGTTGGCTCCGGCGCCGATGACCAGCACCGGCGCCTTCGCCTGCTCGATCGCGTGGACCGCCTGGCGTACGGCCTTGGGCTCGGCCGACGGGCGCCGGGCGATCGAGCGCTGGATCGGGCTTGACGAGGCCGGCTCGTCGGCGACGTCTTCCGGCAGCTCGAGGTGCACCGCGCCGGGCTTCTCCTCCTCCGCCAGGCGGAACGCCTCGCGGATACGGCTCGGGATGTTGTCGGCGCTGGCGAGCTGGTGGGCGTACTTGGTGATCGGCGTCATCATCGCCACCACGTCGAGGATCTGGAAGCGGCCCTGCTTCGATTTGCGGATCGGCTTCTGCCCGGTGATCATCAGCATCGGCATGCCGCCGAGCTGGGCATAGGCGGCGGCGGTGACGAAGTTGGTCGCCCCCGGGCCGAGCGTCGCCATGCACACGCCGGTCTTGCCGGTGTGCCGGCCGTAAGTCGCCGCCATGAAGCCGGCGCCCTGCTCGTGCCGGGTCAGCACCAGCTCGATGCGCTTCGAGCGTGACAGCGAGTCGAGCAGGTCGAGGTTTTCCTCTCCCGGAACGCCGAACACGTATTCGACGCCTTCGCGTTCGAGGCATTCGACGAACAGATCGGATGCCTTGGTCTTCCCCTCCGCCATGACTCGCGTTCTCCCCCTGCGGCCCCAGACAAGCGGCGTATCAAACACGTAGCGCCGCGTCACCCACCAATGGCCGCATCGGGCTTTTCCCGCCGGCCTGCCTGGCGAGGGGTTCCAGCGCGTCGTTTTCGATCTCGCGCTATTCATGACGATCTACAGCTGCTTGCAATGCGAGCGGTAAGCGACGCCGTTTCCTCCACCCGCCTGCCATTCGACTATTTGCGGGCCTGCCCTCGCGGTGGGCCGGCTCGGGAAAGAAAACCGGCTTCGAGCGAAGATACGTGGACCGGGTGCGAGCAGGAAAGCGACTTCATTTCCCCGGGGCGATGCCGAGACTGGCCGCGGCCGAGCGCAGCTCTTCGGCGCGGCCAGGGTTGGCCGCCACGGCGCTCGCCAGCGCCGCTTTCGCCTCCCCGTCGCGGCCGAGCTGGCGATAGCTGCGCATCAGCATGAGCCAGCCGTCGACGTTCCCCGGGTTCGCCTTCATCTTCGCCGCGAGGCTGGCGACCATCCCCTCGGCCATCGCCTGCTGCTGGCTCGGCGGAATCGACGAGGCGGCGGCGAGCTGCTCCTTGCTCGGGCCGGGTATCGCCATGCCGCCGGCCGGGTGCGCGGCGGGCCTGTTGGCGGTGGCTCGAGCGATTTGCGTCGACACGTCGATCTTGTTGATCTGGCCGACCTGTTCGATCGTGCGCTGCAGGTCGCCGTCCCATGGCGCACCCGCCGGCGTCTCCTTGAGCAGCGCGAGCCAGTCGGCGATTGCGCCCGCGTGATCGCCCTTGAGGTCGCGCTCGACGGCAAGGAAATAGCGCGCGCGCGGATCCTTGGGATCGAGCGCCGCGGCCTTCCTGAAGGCATCGAGCGCCGCCGGCGGCATCGGGTCGTGCTCGCTCGCCATCACCCGCGCCTCGCCGAGCGAGGACCACAGCACCGCGTTGCCGGGGCTGATCTCGACCGCGTGCTGGTAGGCGTTCGCCGCCTCGGCATAATTGCCCGCGTCGAACTGGGCGAATCCGAGCCGCTGCCACGCTCCCGCATCGTCCGGCGCCGACTGCGCATGCTGCTCGAGATCGGCGATCGACCCGGATGGGCCGGTCCATGGCGCTTCGCCCGCGGGCGGGCTCGCCCCGACCATGCGATAGCCGATCGCGCCTGCGGCGATGATGACCGCCACGATGGCGGCGACCCCGCTGCGCCCGATGCGGATTCCCATTGCCCTCTCCCCGCGGCCGATTTGTCCGGAAATAGCAACTCGTTGGATTAGTTCAAACGAGTCTGGCGGTTTTCATCCACCCGCTTATGATGGGAGCCGAACGGGGGTTGAGGGGTGCCGTCGGAAGCGTCTGGAAGAGTTCGCGTCGCGATAGTCGGCTCGGGGCCGGCGGGGCTCAGCGCAGCGGCCCGCGCCGCCGCGCTCGGCATGAGCCACGTGCTGCTCGAGAAGACGGACCACCTGTCCGACACGATCTTCAAGTACCAGAAGGGCAAGCACGTCATGGCGACGCCCAGCAACCTGGTGCTGCGCAGCGATTTCGATTTCGAGGCCGGCAAGCGCGAGACGATACTCGGCATCTGGGACCGGCAGGCTGCCGACGGCAAGATCAACGTCAGGTACAACGCGGAGGCGAAGTCGATCGTCGGCACCGGGGAGGTGGTCTCGACGATGGAGATCGCCACCCGTGCGCGCGACGGCACGGTGACGACGCGCCAAATCGAGCGCCGCGCCCCGCCTTACGTGGTCACCCTCGCCGGTGGCGAGACGATCCTCGCCGACGCGGTGATCCTCGCCATCGGCACGCAGGGCAATCCCAACCTGATGCGCTGCCCCGGCGCCGACCTGCCGCACGTCCAGTACCAGCTCGACGACCCGGGCGAATACGTCGACGAGCACATCGTCATCGTCGGCACCGGCGATGCCGGAATCGAAAACGCCCGCGGCCTCGCCGAGGACCCGGCGCAGAACAACACCGTCAGCATCCTCAATCGCGGCAAGGATTTCGCCACCGCGAAGGACGCGAACGTCAAGGCGCTGATGGCCGACAACGACGCGGGCAAGCTGACCGTTCGTTTCGAATCGGAGACGGCCGCCATCGAACCGGGCTGGATCACGCTTTCCACGCGCGACGGCGAGGAGAAGATCCGCTGCGACCGGATCATCGCCCGCATCGGCTCGGCGCCACCGCGCGCATTCGTCGAAGGATGCGGCGTCGAGTTCAGCAGCAACGACCGGCTGGCGTTCCCCAAGCTCTCGCCGGTGTTCGAATCGACCGCTCCCGGCATTTTCGTGATCGGCGCGCTCGCCGGCTACCCGCTGATCAAGCACTGCATGAACCAGGGCTACGACGTCGTCGAGTTCATCAACGGCAACACCTCGCTCAAACCGGCCGACGAGCCGATCTTCGAAGCGAAGTTCGCGCGGCTGCCCGGCAAGCGCAGCGTCGCCGAGTGGCTCGAGCACCTGCGCGAGCGCATCACCATCCTGCAGGGGATGAGTCCGCTGCAGATGCGCGAGTTCATGCTCGACAGCGACGTTCACCACTACGCGCCGGGCGAGGTGATCTTCACCCGCAACGATCCCGGCTCGTCGCTGTTCGGCATCGCCGACGGCTCGGTGCTGGTCGAGGTCGATCCGAACAATCCGGCCGTGACGGTGCCGATCGAGCAAGGCTCGATCTTCGGCGAGGTCGGGCTCATTTCCGGCCGCCGGCGCGGGGCGACGATCCGCGCGGCCGAGCCGACGATCTGTGTCGAGCTGTCGCGCAACGCCGCCTTGAAGCTCATCGCCACGGTGCCGAGCGCGGGCCGCGCGATCAACCGCATCGCCATCGAGCGCCAGCTGCTGCAGATGTTCGGCTCCGGCCTGACGAAGGAGGACGTCGCCGGGCTGGTCGAGGCGGCCGAGGTCAAGGACGTGCGCGCCGGGCAGGTGGTCATAAAGGAAGGCGGCGAGGACAAGGACATCTACGTCATCCGCCGCGGCTCGATGATCGTCGAGAAGGACATTGGCGGGCGGCCGGT